>JACCDK012044964.1_pt1 | contig 10068 bp, 8 predicted proteins | sample 7445871 | NCBI WGS metagenome assembly JACCDK01 (sample SAMN15323436, study PRJNA562643) | freshwater metagenome | isolation source: river surface water | place: USA:Blue River Watershed | collected 2017-08-15
GTCAACAATGTTTCATCTGAAATGCTGAATGAAGCAACATTGCTTTCATCAAAACAATTGATCACTGTCAATACATCTGATGGAGTAGTAGTTTCATCAAATGAAATGCCAATGGTGTTTGAAGATATTTTTCTGAGGTTGATATTTTTCTTTGCTGCTGCTGCAATTATTTTTTCAGCATCATTTGTGACAACCGCAATAGTGTCAAAAAAATGTTCACTTGCCAGTGCGAATCCTTTTTCTTTTAAAGCATGTGCTGCTGTTTTAGCAAGCAATGAGGTGCGTGTTGCAATTTTTTTCAAACCATCAGGACCATGATACACGGCGTACATGGCTGCCATATTTGAAAGCAAAGCTTGTGCTGTACAGATATTTGAAGTTGCTTTCTCTCTTTTGATATGCTGCTCTCTTGTTTGCAAGGCCATTCTTAGCGCCCTGTTTCCTTGTGCATCTATACTGATACCAATGATTCTGCCAGGAATATTTCTCTTGAACTCATCTTTTGTTGCAAAGAATGCAGCATGGGGACCGCCATATCCGAGTGGTACGCCAAACCTTTGTGCCGAACCACATGCAACATCTGCTCCCAATTCACCTGGAGGAGTGATGAGCGTTAATGCCAGCAAATCAGTTGTCATTACAACATAAGCGCCTGCAGCATGTACCTTTTCGATGAACTGCTTTTGGTTGATGATGTTGCCCAGATTATTTGGGTATTGTACCAGAGCTCCAAAAAATGTTTTGTCAATTTCAGCAGTAGCTGCATTCCCAATTACAATTTCAATGCCTACTGGTAAAGCTCTTGTTATCAATACATCAAGGGTTTGTGGGAAGCAATGCTCGTCAACAAAAAACTTTGGACGTTCAATATGATCTTGCTTATTGAGGAAGTTGAAAAACATTGTCATTGCCTCAGCAGCAGCAGTGGCTTCATCCAACAGTGAGGCATTAGCAATCGGTAATCCTGTTAAATCTGTAACCATGGTCTGAAAATTCAATAAACTTTCTAACCTGCCTTGTGCAATTTCAGCCTGGTAAGGAGTGTATTGTGTATACCAACCTGGATTTTCAAAAATATTTCTCAAAATAACGCTGGGCGTATGTGTGCCATAATAACCCTGACCAATAAAATTTTTTGCAATGATATTTTTCTGACCAACTTCTGAAATATGTTGCAAGTATGCAGCTTCACTCATGGGTGCTGGTACTTTCATTACATCCTCATTCTTGATATTGGATGGAATTGTTTTGTTTACCAGATCTTCCAAACTCTTTTCACCCGTTTGGTGAATCATTTCATTTTCTTCTGATGTATTTGGACCAATATGTCTTGCTTGAAATTCTCTTGATTGCTGCTCGATAAGATTCATGGAACCAATATTTTAGGTTAGGGGCAATTGAACTGCAAATTTACTCATATCCAACCACTGATTCAATGCTTTGTGCAACATGATTCTTGAATGTGGATTATTTGGTGAAACAATTATAGGTTGAATGTTTTCGACTAATTTTACAGCATGCCAGAAGAGCTCCTTAAGAACTGGGAAAAGAAATCATCTGAAAGGCAAAAACTGTACAGGCAATTTCTTGCCAGAGTGGATAAAAACAAGGCAATTCGTGAATTGCCAGCCATTCACGAAGAGGCTTTTACGCAGGTTGATTGTCTCTCATGTGCCAATTGTTGTAAGAATTACTCTCCCAGGTTTAAAACACCTGATATCAAACGAATCAGTAAGTCGTTGTCGCTCAAGGAAAGCGTTTTTATAGAAAAATTCTTGAAAATTGATGATGAGGGCGACTATGTTCTACAATCAAAACCATGTCCTTTTTTGGGATCAGATAATCATTGTTCTATTTACGAAGATCGTCCCTCTGATTGCAGAAGATTTCCTTATACTGATGAAGATGTTTTTGTAAAAAGACAACAATTGACCCTCAAGAACACTTCATTTTGTCCTGCTGCCTATTTCGTGATTGAAAAATTAATGGAGGCGTCAAAATAAATCAGTATTTGATTTTTCTTACACCCGGAATTTTGAACCAGGTGTAAACAACGATTCCGATGGTCATTGCTCCTCCAAAAATAACAGAAGGCACAACGCCCATAATTCTTGAAGCAAATCCACTTTCAAATGCCCCAAGTTCATTAGATGAAATAATGAAAATGCTGTTCAGTGCAGAAACCCTCCCTTTCATTTCCTCTGGTGTTTTGAGCTGAAGCACAGTGGATCTGACAATGATGCTGATTCCATCCAATAAACCTGAAATCAATAATGCAGCGAATGAAATCCAAAACCAATTTGAGATACCAAAAATGATGATACTCAATCCAAATCCAGCAACGCATAGGAGCATCCATTTGCCTTGGTTTGACTTCATGGGTATGAAATTAATGACCAGCATAACAATGATAGCACCAATACCTGGTGCAGCTCTCAAAATGCCGAGTCCCTCTGCTCCTGTCTTTAAAATTACGTCTGAAAAATAGGGTAGCAGCGCGGTTGCACCACCAAAAAAAACAGCGAATAGGTCAAGTGTAATCACTCCCAAAATCTCTTTTGTATTCCATACAAATTTGAATCCCTCACGAATGCTTTTTAACATTGGTTCGGCTTTGAGTTGTACTGTTGGGGGTTTTGGACCTATGAAAAAGAGGATCAACACGGATATACTCATCATGATGATCATCAATGTAAAAGTGAAAGTGATTCCCATTGACCCATAAAGTAATCCACCAATTGCTGGTCCGCCTACTCCTGCAATTTGCCATGAGCTGCTGTGCCAACTGATGGCATTTGGTATTTTTTCTTTTGGAACAAGCATACTTACCAATGCAAAAGATGTAGGTCCGCTGAACGCTCTAGCTATTCCAGTACAAAAAGCAATGATGTAGATGATGATCAGCACAGTGTGCTGAGATAAAAAAGTTGAAGCCTGTTTACTGGTGATGTAAGCGAATAATATTGTCAGCAAAAGATTAGCAGATATACTAATGTGTAACAGTTTTTTCTTGTCGCTTTTATCAATGATATACCCCGAGTAGATTGCCATAATCACAGCTGGCACAAACTCTACCAATCCGATTAAGCCAATACTGAATGGATCATGGGTGATTTCGAAAACCTTCCAACTGATCAAGGTTGCTTGCATGGTTAGTACCATGATAAAAAAGAACCTGGCAATGATGTAGGTCCTGAATTCTGCATGTGAGAGCGCTGTAAAACTCTTGTGTTGTAAAAAACGAAACATCCAAACAAAGATCGTGCTTTGTTGTGACACAATGCTATGGAAGGGAAATCAAATGTTGTCCGATTTCGTAGTCTTTTTCCAATGCTGAAATAATGGTTTCGAGATGTTTATCGTTTCCAAGAAAATCTGCATGGGTTGCATCAACATAAAGCGTTTTAAAATTATGCTGCTTGATGTAATGCGTATACGTTTGTTGAATATTGAATAGATAATCGTTTTGAATATGTTGTTCGTATGACCTGTTCCTTTTTTTTATGTTTTCCTGCAGTTTTTGAACGGGGCAGTGCAAATAAATCAGAATATCAGGTTGATGAATTTGTTGATGAATGATTTCAAATAATCTCTGGTATAACCTGAATTCATCATCAGGTAAATTGATTTTTGCAAACAGCAAACATTTTGTAAATAGGTAATCTGAAATAGTGGTTGTTTGAAAAAGATCCTGTTGGCTTACAAGGTCCTTCTGCTGTTTGAAGCGTTCGGCCATGAAAAAAAGTTCTACGGGAAATGCATACTGAGAGGGGTTTTCATAGAATTTTGAAAGAAAAGGATTTTCTGCAAATTCTTCTAATATCAATCGAGAATTGTAATGTTTTGCCAGCAAGTGTGCCAAAGTTGTTTTGCCGGCACCGATATTTCCTTCAATCGCAATGAACTTATATTTCATTTCCAGTCTTGTCTATACTTTTTTGAACAAAAATTCTTTTTCAATTTGATATGCCTTCACTTCCAATTCATCTTTACACTCAGATAAAAGATCTGCAATTGTTTTTTGATGAAATGGATCTATATAGGAGGGGTTAATCTCATTCATGGGTATCAGTACAAATCTTCTAACATGTATTCTTGGATGAGGAATAATCAATTCAGCTGTTTCAATTTTCTCCTCGTTGTAGTATAAGATATCTATATCGATTATTCTTGGCTGATTCAGACCATCTCGAACTCTTCCCATTTGTTTTTCAATGGAAAGGGTTTGGTTCAATAGTTGAAAAGGATCAAGTTTAGTATTTACCAGCAAAACTTGGTTGAGGAAATCAGGCTGATCATTATTCCCCCAAGGCGCTGTTTGATAAATGGATGATACGGCGGAAATTTGACCAATATGAGTTACAATCTCTTCCCGAGCTTTTTGCAGATGAAAAATTCGATCCCCTATATTACCACCTATCAATAAATAAACATTATTCATATAACTATATCCCTGAGGCGCTCAAAGTTCTTTAATTTTACGGTCTAAATCGGTCACATTGAAAAATTTCTTTAAATCCTTTTTTGCCTCTTTGCTTGCATTGATTGTTTTCTTTGGACTCATTTTCTTGCTGTTTTTTGGCATAGCTGGTGCATTGATTGCTACAGATAAGCCTGAAGTAGGTTCAAATGCAGTTTTGGTTATTGACCTTACTCAAGCTATACCTGAACAGGTTGCAGATGATCCATTTCAGGCAATTACGGGCGATGATCAACAACCGGATTTTTATACCGCTTTAAAATTGTTGGAACATGCAGCTTCCGATACAGCTGTTAAGGGTATTTACCTTGTTGCAAAAGGCAATGCTAATGGCTATGCCAATTCAGATGATTTGAGAAATGCACTGGTTAAATTTAAAAACTCAGGGAAGTTCATTTATGCTTATGGAGATTATATCACTCAAAAGGCTTTTGGACTGGTATCTGTAGCAGATAAAATCTATTGTAATCCCAAAGGGATGTTTGAGTGGCAAGGGATGTCTGTTGAATATGTTTTCTTTAAAAACCTGATCGACAAACTTGAAATCAATCCACAAATATTTTATGCCGGGAAATTCAAGAGTGCTACTGAGCCATTTCGTACAACAGAGATGTCCGCTGCTAATAAAATTCAAACCTCAGTTTGGTTAAATGACATCTATGGTGATTTATTGAAAAAATCTTCAGATGCAAGAAAAAAATCTATCGACAGTTTGAAGGCATATGCAAATGATTATCGGTTGATGCGTCCTGCTGATGCTTTTAATTATGGATTGATTGATGGAGTGAAATATGATGATGAATTCAAATCCATCATCAGAACGAAATTGAAAATAAAAGAAGATGCAAAAATTAATTTCATTACCCTAGCCAAATATGCAAAAGCGGCTAACTTATCTTCTTCATACAATAAAGATAAAATAGCTTTAGTCGTTGCCGAGGGTGATATCGTATATGGTAAAGGAAGTCCTGATCAAATTGGATCTGACGATTATCTGGCATTGCTTAGAAAAATCAGGTTGGATAAATCTATCAAGGCAGTCGTTTTGAGAGTGAATTCTCCTGGCGGCAGTAGTTTTGCAAGTGAAATTATTTGGAGAGAAATTGAATTGTGCAAGAAAGAAGGGAAAAAGGTAATTGTATCCATGGGAAATGTTGCAGCCAGCGGAGGTTATTACATCGCATGTAATGCAGATAAAATTTTTGCTCAAACCAATACCATTACTGGTTCAATAGGAGTGTTCTCAATTGTTCCAGATTTCTCTTCATTTTTTAAAAATAAATTGGGAATCACATTTGATCGCATCAGTACTTCACCTTATGCAGATGCTCCATCTGTTACCAGAACAATGACAGAGAGTGAAAAAAGAATTATACAAACTGAAGTGGATCATATTTACCAAGACTTTCTCACAAGAGTTGCTGAAGGTAGAAAAATGAAGATTGCTGATGTTGATAGCATTGCTCAGGGAAGGGTTTGGACCGGCGCTAGGGCGTCAACCATTGGATTGGTCGATTCAATAGGGGGATTAGATGATGCAATAAAATATGCAGCGAAATCAGTCGGACTCAAAGAGTTTAAGTTGAAAAAATATCCTGAACCTCAATCAATGATTGAGTATTTCGTTAATCAATATTCAAAAGAATTTACCGCTGTTAAGCTAGAGAAAGAATTGGGTATTGGAGATTATCAACTAATGAAACGAATCAAGCAAATAAAAGCGGAAACTGGTGAAGTGAAAGCCATGCTTCCATTTGAGTTTACTATTCGTTAACTTTAGGCATGAAGTATAATCAGTTGAGGGCCATGATGGCCATTGCAAAGGCAAGTCTTACCTCCATTTTTAGGAGTCCCTCTGCTGTTATTTTCAGCTTTTTGTTTCCCATCATTTTTATACTGGTATTTGGATTTCTAAGTTCAAGTTCACCAGTTATCAAAGTGGTATTTGATCCCGCATCTTCTATCGATAATCCCATTTACAAAAAACTCATCGAGAAACAAACGATCAAGGTATTGTCTTCTACAAAAGAAAAGGCATTGGATGAGCTTTCAAAAGGGCATATCACGGCAATCCTTAAGATAAAGGAAATTGAAAAAAACAGCTTCCCTAAATATGATATTCAAATAACAACATCATCTGCTGCTGCAGACCGAATTGGACTATTGCAATCTTTGATTCAACAAACAATTGCCGAACTCAATCAGCAATTCATCCCTGACCAAATTGCTTATGCAACTTTCACAAAAGAGACTATTCCAGGAAGGGTGTACAGGACAATTGATTTTATTTTACCCGGACAATTGGGGTTTTCTTTATTGAGTGCAGGTGTATTTGGAGTGGCCTTCATTTTCTTTAATCTAAGGCAGACACTTGTTTTGAAAAGATTTTTTGCAACGCCAATCAAGAGAACGTACATCGTTTTTGGTGAGGGCTTGGGCAGGATAATCTTTCAAATGATTACAGCTGTAGTGATTTTGTTATTTGGACATTTTGCATTTAAGTTCACGCTCATAAATGGATGGGTAACTTTTTTAGAGCTGATCGCACTTAGTTTAATCGGCTTGGTCATCTTCATGGGATTCGGATTTGTAGTTAGTGGAGTAGCAAAGAGTGAAAGCACTATACCTCCATTTGCCAATATTGTTACATTGCCACAGTTTTTATTGGCAGGTACTTTTTTCCCTATTGATAATTTTCCAACTTGGCTTCAGCCACTTTGTAACCTTTTGCCGCTTACACATCTCAATCAGGCAATGAGAAATGTGGCATTTGAAGGTGCTCATTTAACTGATTGTTTACCACAATTACAGATATTGTTGATTTGGGGTATAATTGTTTATGCTATTGCAGTTAAGGTATTTAAATGGGAATAATTAAGCTTGCCTGAATAATTTTAAATTTCTCTTTAGTCCATCGAATCCCGTTCGTTTAATTGGTGAGCTACCAAATAGCTCTTTAAAGCGTTCATCTTCAAGATTCATCCAATCATCTATTTTGAAGTGGAGTATTTCTTCATATGGATGTAATTCCTCGTGTTCGTTAGGAGTTGAAAATCTATTCCAGGGACAAACATCCTGACAAATATCACAGCCAAAAATCCAGTTCTCGCTTTTACTGCTAAGTTCACTTGGGAGGTCTTTTGCTTTAAGTTCAATGGTGAAATATGAAATGCATTTTGTTGCATCAATCGTTTTGTTGATCAGAATGGCTTCAGTTGGACAGGCATCGACACATTTATTGCAGGTCCCACAATGATCATTTACAAATGGCTGATCAGCTTCTAATGTCAGATCCGTGATGAGGGTTGCTATGAAAAAGAAAGAACCTTTTTGTTTGTTGATCAGGTTTCCATTTTTACCAATCCATCCCAGTCCACTTTTTTGTGCCCAAGTTCTTTCAAGTACAGGTGCAGAATCAACAAATCCTCTGCCTTCAATATTCCCAATTTTTTCTCGAATGGATTTTAGAAAAAGCTTAAGCTGCTTTTTGATGACCAAGTGATAATCCTTACCGTATGCGTACTTTGCAATTTTTGGATTTCCGTCATCCTGAAATGCTTTTGGATAATAGTTGTAGAGTAGCGTGATCACTGATTTCGCACCAGGAACTAATTTTGTTGGATCAATTCTTAAATCGAAATGGTTGTTCATGTATTGCATTTCTCCATGAAAGCCTTTCTTCAACCATTGCTCAAGTCTTTTTGCATCCTCATTCAATGGCGCTGCAGTGGCAATACCACATTGATCAAATCCATGATCTGATGCAAGTTGTTTAATGATATTAGATTTTTCCCTGTTTGTAAATTTCATTTGAAATAATCACTCTACTGATTCTTCAATCGATCTTCTGATTTGATTAATGAGCTGAAATCTCTGGCTATTTTGTAACTCACTTGAAAGTATTGCAGCGAAATATTTCTTGTTACTGTCAAACCAAGTAATTGCACCGGTGGGACCCAATGATGAAAAAACAATACCTTTTCCGTTCTCGTCAGTTGATTCAGCCCAAGATCCCATGGTATATTTAAATCCTTTGGTGTTTTCGGGAGTATATCTTATCCTAAGATCGGGGTGATGTATGGTTAGCAGTGTGTTTACTGCATGCTCAGAAAGTACTTGTTTGCCATTAAAGAGCCCTTTGTTTGCGATCATTTGCATGAAATTCAAATAATCGAATGCGGAGCATGTTGCTCCAGAAGTTGGATTAGGTGCATTTCCATCTTCATTGAAAAAAGATGCTGTTCTCATACCCAATGGTCTAAAAATTCTTTCAGCAGCTAATCGATCAAATGACTTTTTACTGATGATTTCCATCACCTTACCTAAAATATTTAACCCAACATTACTATAGGAAAAAGCTTCACCTGGATTATCTACAATCAATTTTTTTGTAGCATAAAATGAAACCTCTTCATCCAGGTTTAAGAATTTATTTTTTTGAGCAACCTTTACAATTCCACTTGCATCAGCATCTAGCCCCGTTGTTTGCGTAAGGCAATGAGCAACTGTGATATAACCTTTCATATTCTTTTTAAATTCTGGAAGGTATTTGGCGATAGGGTCGTCTAGGCTCAATTTTTTCTGGTCAATGAATGTCATGACCAATGCGGCACTGATCCAGGAGCTTGCATGTCCGATTGCAGTTGGAATTTTTAATTTGAGTTCATCTGTTTCAGAAAGGAATATATTTTTTCCTCCTTTTTGTACTACAATGGTGTATTGTTTCCCTAAATTCTTTGCATTGCTTTTTAATATTGTCTGAAGATTATTGAAATCTTGAGCATCAGCAGACTGAAGAAATAGCATGAAAATAAGCGCCAGACTGCATTTGCGACATAAATAATTGAAAATCGCTGACATATTTTCTTGTTTTGGGAATTGGTGAGTGATTTGAGCCAAATATAGAAACAATTGGTTATGAATTTAAGCAACTTTACCATACAGGCTGCAGAAATTGTTCAATCAGCTCAACAGGGTGCTTTTAATGCAGGTAATCCAAATATTGAATCTGAGCATATACTACAGGCGTTGCTTGATCAAAAAAATTCTCCTGTTGAATATCTCTTGAAAAAGAATAATGTTTCTATTCAGGTGTTGAACAGCAAGCTTAGAGAGTCAATCCAAAAATTGCCCAAGGCCTCAGGGGAAGCTGCACAGTCTTTAAGCCGTGATGCGAATACAATATTTTTAAGAGCGGGCTCTTTGTTAAGCAAATTCAATGATGAATTTGTAACTCCCGAACATTTGCTGCTTGCAATGATTTCTGGGAATGATGCAGTTGCTAGAATGCTGAAAGAGGCTGGACTAACAGAAAATGGATTGATTCTTTCCATCAAAGAATTAAGAAAGGGAGAAACAGTTAAAAGCCAGACACAGGAGACGCAATACAATGCATTGAATAAATATGCAAAAAATTTAATCGAAATGGCGCGTCAGGGTAAGTTGGATCCTGTGATTGGAAGGGATGAAGAAATTAGAAGAACATTGCACATTCTTACACGTCGTTCAAAAAATAATCCAATTTTAGTTGGTGAACCTGGAGTGGGTAAGACTGCAATTGCAGAGGGACTTGCTATGCGAATTGTAAA
>JACCDK010055574.1_pt1 | contig 10062 bp, 3 predicted proteins | sample 7445871 | NCBI WGS metagenome assembly JACCDK01 (sample SAMN15323436, study PRJNA562643) | freshwater metagenome | isolation source: river surface water | place: USA:Blue River Watershed | collected 2017-08-15
CGAACATCCGTGCCGTAATCTTGCAGCTCGCGTTGACGGGCAAGTGCGTTTGCCACTGTGACCGGCGACTCGTTTTCGAGAACCAGAACGGCCGAAGCTGCGCGCGAGGTGAACTTGGCGGCATCGACTAGGTCGACTACGCGCTCGAATCCGAGAGAGATTCCCACGGCAGGAACATTGGTGCCCAGCCAGCGACCAACCATTCCGTCGTAGCGACCACCGCCGCCAATCGAAGAGCCAGATGCCGGATGCTCGATTTCAAAGATCGGGCCGGTGTAGTAGCCCATTCCGCGCACGAGGGTGGCGTCGAAACGCAGGCGACCCTTGTGGCGGGTTTCGACAGCTGTGAAAAGGTTGGCAAGCTCGACCGGAACGCTGGTGTCGGCGGCAATCGCTGCGAGCCAGGCGGTTGCCTTCGAGCCGACTTCGGCGCCAAAACGCTCGGCAAGTTCACCCGCCACTCCCTCGGCGGCAATCTTGTCTAGCTTGTCGATGATGATCATCGCGGCTGGGCGGTCGGCCTCGGCAACGCCAAGCGACGAAAGGTTTTTGGCGAGTAGTTCGCGGTGGTTTACACGAATGATGGCGTCTTGAAGACCGAGCGAGTCGAGGGCGTCGAGCGAAGACACCAGCAGGTCAACCTCGGCGAGTGTCGACGCATCACCGATGATGTCGATGTCACACTGCACGAACTGGCGGTAGCGGCCCTTTTGTGGTCGCTCGGCACGCCAAACCGGCCCGGTTTGAATCGCCTTGAAAACGGTCGGCAGCTCGGCACGGTTGGTTGCGTAGTGGCGGGTTAGCGGAACGGTGAGGTCGAAGCGCAAACCCAAATCTTAAAGAGCGGATGCGTCGCCGCTGGCCAGCGCATCATCGAGCTCGGCACCGCGCTTCATCACGCGGTAGGCCAGCTTTTCATTGTCGCCGCCCTGACCCGAGGTGAGTTTGGCTAGGTCTTCGAGAGCTGGCGTCTCAATCTCAGAGAAACCGTGCGAGCGATAAGTGCCACGGATGCGCGCCAGAACCTGTTCGCGCTTCAACTTCTCGAGCGGCAAAAAGTCGCGCATGCCACGGGGTGGGTTCAGGTCTTTAGCCATGCGACAAGTTTGCCACAGAACACCTTGTGGCAGCCTTCAGTGCTGAGAAACCTATCGGTTTCTTCGCGCAAAAAAGAGCAGAGCAACAAAAACTAAGAACTCAATCGCGGCAATCGCAAGAACCAGCCAAGCTGTGTCAATCCAAGCCAGCCAAGCAGGAGCAACTGAAAGCAACGCCGCTGCAACAGCACAGACCTTGAGGTTGGTGGCACTGAATCGCTTTCGAATGAGCGCGACGATGGCACCGAATGCAAATGCGACTAGCGGTAGAAGCAGCCACAGCCAAGGATTTGGGGCATCGAGGTAAACAACTCGAATCGCGCTCTGGACACCTCCGGTCTTGTTGGCTCCGATTACGCGAACCGTAGCCTGCGAACCACCATCAAACTTGCTGATGTCTTCCAAAGTGCTGGAAGGCAAAGTTATTTGAGACTTTTCATCCACGCCAACGCCGCTTATCGATCTATAACCAACCAAGCTGACTTTGTGAGCACCAAGTTCCAAAATCTCCATCGGGAGCCATCCGGTAACGCCTGCGTTACCAAACTCATCGACCTTTGCGGCACCAATGATGACAGGTGATGATTGAACCGTCAGGTACACGATTGATCCAGGAAGGTACGTCTTAGCCTCAGCGCTGACCCTCAACCACGACTTTTCGTCACCCTTTAGTTTTGAGCCAACCAGCACCGGACTCGCCAACCCGCTTGCCTTGAATAGATAGGCGGCGTCGTCTGAAACTTGCCCAGAAAGAACCTCTTTAACTCCAGGCTTCGCGACCTCGACGGCTTGGGTAATTCGCGCGAAGCTGGTTGCCAGGCGATTAGATGATTCAACGATTGCCGTTCTAAGACCGATTAGTTCGCTCGCACCCAACCCCGAGTTCACGAATTGGCCCGAAGTTCTTACGCCCGCGACATCCACTCGAACTCCAGTACCTGGAGCGAAGCCTGCAAAGGTGGCAGTCTTCAAATCATCAAGTGAGAGCTGCTTTATAGGCGACGCTGTCCTACCAAGCAACGCAGATTCACTGTCGACTGGCTCTGGACCAAAGCCGAAGTCAACAACATCGACCGACTCACCGGTTCGAGCCGGTGCGTTAGGAACCAAAACCTGACCTAGTTCAGGAACGACCGTGTCACTAGGTTCGGGGAGTTTTCCAGACGCCTTCCACGGTGCGAGAGGTTCTGTTGGCTCGGTGGGTTCTTGAGGTTCTTCTACTGGAGGCGTGGGCAGTGGGTTTGGCTCGGCCGTCTTGTTCGGGGTCGGGCTAGGTGTTTGTGTCGGTTCGATTAACACGGCTTCTTTGAAGGTCACGGTGAACAGCGAAGAAGTGACGCGAGTGAATCGATCGGTTTCGAGCGCCACGGCAAAGAGTTTGCACTGCCCCGCATTGTTGGCCATCGCCTGACCCTGTTCGACCCAGCAACCAGAGGCTCCGCCGGCTACCTTGTATTCCACTTGACCTAGGTTTGGTGAAAGCTCATAAGAAAGCGTCGAAGTCGCTGGCAAAAACACAATTGCAGGTTTTGCCGACATGCTGATGATTCGCGTTATCTTGGCAACTTCAAAAACTACAGCTGGGGCAAAAGCTGCGGCGTATTCATCGGTCTCACTGGTGAAGGCGATCAACTCGCAGGTGCCGACGGTCAAAAGAGTAATAACGCCGGCTGAATTGATGGTGCAGACTGCTGGATGCTGTGACTTGAACTCTGGGTTACCAACTGCTGGGTCGATGGTCGCCGAAAGCGTTAGCTTTTCATCTATTTCAAAGGTTTGAACAGGCTTGTTCAGAGTTGACGTAATGCTTCGCGTCTTCTTAGCATCGCCCGAAACCTGAAGAGTCAACGTGACAGTTTCAGCAGCCTTAAAGTTACGCGAGTCGATACCTCTCACGGTCAACAAGCATTCTTGGATTGGCACATCGATGGATGCTGGAGCAATGACTACTTCGTTCTCAAAGTCGTATGCACAACCACCGCTGACAGTGATTTCTGGGTCAAAGCCTGAACGGGTTGTTAACTTCAGATACTGAGTGGCCGCAGGTCGCATACCAAGCAGTGATGCTGGGCTGGCTGTGATTGAGTCCTGCGCCTTTAGAACGTTGACCGATGAGTCAACATAGGTGATCTGGTAGTTCTTGGATTCAAAAGAGGCACACTCGATGGCTGGAGTCTCTCCAACCTGGGTGGTCGCAACGTAGCCAGAAAAACAAACTCCGACAACATCGAGATCTGCATCGGATTCACCCGAAATCCATCCAGTTATCTCATAGCCGTAGTCTGGCGCAGCCGAACCATAAATCAACTCAACTGGTTTGCTGGTTATGGTTAGCGACGCCTTCGAGATGGTCAGATCGGCATCTACGTAATCGAATCGATAGTTTGCGTGAAGCTCGGCCAAGCACAAAACCTCGCGAGGTGACTGCGCCACCGGCATACCCAATTGGTAATCGGTAACGCAGTCGGCCACAACCCCGGCTGTGTTGGCAGTTTGAGAGTTGACGAATCCGGTGATTTGTGGGGCCAAGTCAACCGCAGTCGGTGCCGCATCACCATAAACCAAATCAATATTCGGAGCAGCGACCGTCAACGCAGCCTTAGCAATCGTGATCGAACCAGCCGCATAACTAAACGTGTAGTTAGCCGCAACACCACCAGAACAAGAAACAGCAACCGGAGACGCCGAAACAGAAGTCGAAGAAGAATAACCAGTCGAACAAGTAGGCGCAGTAGACAAAACCGAAGCCGACTGACCATTCACAAAACCCGAATACGACGGAACCATCGAAGGCTTCGCATCACCATAAGTCAACGAAGCTGAAGGAGCCGAAACCGACAACGCAGCCTTAACAATCGTGATCGAACCAGCCGCATAACTAAACGTGTAGTTAGCCGCAACACCACCAGAACAAGAAACAGCAACCGGAGACGCCGAAACAGAAGTCGAAGAAGAATAACCAGTCGAACAAGAAGGAACAGTCGAAAGATCCGACTCAGACTCCCCCAGAACCCAACCAGTAATCAAAGGCGAAACCGAAGGCTTCACATCACCATAAACAACCTGATGCGAAGAACCAACAACAGACAACGGCGCCTTCGCGACAGTAACTGTAAAGGTGACACTCGGTGCGGCCGAATAGCTGTCGTCACCGGACTGGCTGGCCGTGATGGTCGCCGTGCCAGCTCCAACAATCGTGAAGGTACTTCCATTTACAGTCACAACCGAAGTCGAATCGCCCTGAAGCGTAACGGATAGACCAGATGAACTTGTTGCGCTGGCTGTGAAGGTTGCGTCACCGTAGGTTTTAGAGATATTGGCAACCGAAATACTTTGAGCAATCTTCGATATGATGATGCTCAAAGTCTTTGATGCTGAGGTTTGTGCTCCGCTGTCAACCAAGAAGGTCACCGAGTAGGTTCCGGCTGTCGTCGGAGTTCCTGTAATCGACCCTGTCGACGAATCGAGAGTTGTGCCAGGTGGTAACGAACCTGCACTCAATCTCCAGTTGGAGTAAGTGCCGTTTCCTTCAATAGCGCTCAGGCTGTCACTATAAGCAGAGCCGATTACACCGCTGCTCAAACTCGCGGTTGAGATAACGGGTGGCCCTGGGTTCACGGTGAATAGAACCGTCACCGGATCAGCAGGATCGTAATCATTGTTACCCGGTTGTGTCGCCGTGATTGAACAGGTTCCCGCCGCGATGGCTGTTACTACACCTGAGCTACTCACAGAACAGATTTCGGGCGAGTTACTTGAGTAAGTGACAGCAAGACTTGAAGTTGCGCTTGCCGTCGTGTTCTGCGTTGCACCCGTAGTCATGTCTGCCGGAGTGCTGTAAGACAAAGTTTGAGTCAGGCGCACTTTGGCCAAAAATGGCACCCAGGCGCCATCGGTTGCCGTTGACCATGAGGCCGACGCAGAGTTGTACCAAGCGCGAACCTTGAAACAGTACCTTGTTCCATTAGTGAGGCCGGTTACCAAGGCGCCGGTGTTGACCTCGGTGGGGAATGCTCCTGATAGAACGACGTCGGCGGCTGTGTCATCTTGAAGGTAACCAGTAGTTGGAACGTTCACGGCAGTACCGAGCGAAGTACAGGCTCCAGTCGAGTTATCGACTGCGTACTGGAAAGTGATTTTTGCACCATTGACAACCTGGTTTGGGTCGATGGTTCCGTTAAGGGTTACGTTGATTTTCGAAGAGACCAATGCCATCGAAGTTGCAGTGGTGGTCGTTGCTGTTGGGTTAGCAACCGGTTCGGTGGTCACGAACGACAGAATCGACCCAAGCGCTGTTCCTGCACCAACCCGGTAGTAATAAACGGTTCCCGAGGTTAGACCTGTGAGCGCCTTATTCACCGAATACGCGGCAGTTTGACCAGCAGTTGTTCCGACGTTGGTTCTGGTAGCCCCAGCAAGCGTTGGTGAAGTACCGTAATCAAAAAACACGGTGCTGCCCGTGTCGCCATTTGGGTCGACCAAACCGTAGATAGTCGCGGTCGTGTTGCCGGTAACCGAGGCGATGTCGGTATCGACTTCAATAGGCAGGGCAACGGTAGTGCTCTGCGCGGTCACCGTGGTGGAGCCACAGCTACCCGAGGCACTGGTGATCGACATGGTTGTGGCACCAGATCCAATAATCGTGGAACCAACTGTTGCAGTGGCCGAGTTTGAGTATGAGAACGAACCGCTCAAACAGGTGCTGGTGTCGACCTTGTAGGTCAACGTGCGTGTGCTGTTGGCTGGAACGCTGAACGGCCCAGAGAAAACCAACTCAGAGGTCGTTGCGTTGAAACCCGGGTCGAGAGTTGAAACACCGTTGTACTTGGCCGAACCCGTTTGGTAGGTCAACGATGGGTCAGGTTTGTCTGTTACTTGGTCGACTGTTAGAGGATTCGCACCAGAGTTGACAAGAGAAATTGTGTAGCTGAGTGTGGTGACCCCGCCCGAGACCGTTGCAGTGCTCGAAACCGACTTGTTTACCGCAAGGCTCACGGTTGGGGCACTCACCGCGATAGACGTTGTGGTTGAAGAGCTAATCGAGGCGACATCCGTGTGCTTCATCTGAGTACCAGAAGCGATTTGTGCCACTGGAACCAGCGTTGCCGCCGTAGCCGAGGCTCCCAGAATTCGATAGGTGTAATCAGCAGTATAAAAGAACGACTTGTCGGTAGTTGAGCCAGCCGTCTGAAGTTCACTCAAAGTCACACGAAGCTTGTTCAGATAGGGCGAACCAACCTTCTGGTTGGTGGCTCTCGAGGCGTTCGAATAGAACTGGATGCTCGTTGACTCGAGTCGCAACGACTGCGTCGGCCAGGTTGAACGACCAGATGGGCTAAACCAAAGCACGGATCCATCGGTAACGTTTCCTGAACCAATCGTTCCGGTTCCACCAAGAACCTTGACGGTCATGGTGGTACCCACCGAGGTGACCGAGGTTGCTGTGATGTCGGTTACTTTGTTCGCGGCAGCCTTGATTGTTTCGGCTACCTTGCTGAACGTGTAGGTGCACGAATAGAGCTCGGTCGAACCAGCTACGCCGGGCTTTCCTTGGTACACACGAACCACGTGGGCCTGAGGGCTGCTTGATGTCGCTAGGGCTTTCAGCAAGAAGAACGATGTCGCCGAAGAGCTTGCTGCCACGTCACCCAGTGCGAAAGCTGCATCGTTGCTGTTCGCGAGCGAAACGGCACCACCGGTGAAAGTGTCGAGCTTTACCCAAAGATTGCTGCGGCTGGTTGCAACCAGGTTCTGAACCGAGTAGGTGGCGTAGGCGGCGTCAATTTGTTGACCCTGACCTGAGTCGATGTAAAGCACCTGGCCGTGGTTCGGGGTTACCCTCAGGTTGTTCTGGTCGTTGGCCGCCGCTCCATCACATTTATTTGAGAAGGCTGCCTCGGCCGCCGGAAGCCTGCCGCTTGTGTTCGAACCGAAAATCGCAAGAAGTGCGGCAAAAAATACGATCAGCAGCTTGGCGAATGTTGAGGTTTTTTGAGTGTGCTTGAGTGCCCTGCGCCCGCTGGGCAAAATCAAGGGGTTTGCACTCACTCGTGAAATATACCCTAAACCGAACATTTAGCACAGAGAAAAGTGCCTCAGTCGCTAATCGAGTTCGCGACCCACATCCCCGGCGTCTGAAGCATCCAAGATTTCGACCTTGCGAATATCGGCCATCAGGTCGCGCACCGCAGAGCGCAAGGCACGCTCAGCATCTAGGCCGGATGCTCTCGCCGAGGTAACAATGGCAAGAAGCAGCCCGCCCAGCTGGTCTTCGTCTTCGACCTGAATCGGTCCGGTTGCGCCGGGCTCAAGCAACCCGATTTTTTCAGCCTTTCCCAAGACCTTGGTTGCCAATGCCAGCGCCGGCATTCCCGTAGCAATGCCGTCAAGCACGCTCTCACGTTCTGGCTTCTCGCGCTTCTTGTGAGCATCCCAGTTTTGCATCACCTCGTCACCGGTCGACGCTGCGAACTCTGCAAGCTGAGCCTCGTCGCCGAACACGTGAGGGTGGCGCGAGATCATCTTTTCGCTCATCTTGGCGGCCACATCTTGAATGTCGAACGGGTCACCGAGCGAGCCGGTAGCGGCCAAGTCACTGTGAAAAACGACCTGGTAGAGCACATCGCCGAGTTCTTCAAGAATCTCTTCGCGGCTGCCCGATTCGATGGCATCGACTAGTTCGTAGGTTTCTTCAATCAGGTACTGCACCAGTGACTGATGGGTCTGCTCGGCATCCCATGGGCACCCACCAGGAGCGCGCAGTTTGTGGGCGGTGGCGAGCAGGTCGTCGAGGTTAGACATCGTTCTCCTTATTTGCAAAAACTGTAGCCAGAAAAGCCCAGGCCCAGTCGATTACTGCTCGATCGCGAAGCGGTTCGCCCGAGGCATCTTTTGGTGCCGCCACATTGAGCAGCAGGTTCGACTGCAGATAGCGCAAACCAGGGTAAGCATGGCTAAGTCGCACCTGCTCGCTCTCGCTCAAGGTCACCGGTTGCATGCGCGCAGCCGCACCCAGCAACATCACATCTTTCAGTCCGAGTCGGTTGGCCTGCTGGCGTAGTTCGGTGACGTCGACCAGGTTTTGCACAGATTGCGGTGCCGGGCCATATCGGTCGACGAGTTCGGCAAGAATCGCATCGAGCTGTTCGCGCGTGCCCTTGGCGCCGCTCGCGGCCGAAAGCTTGTGATACGCCTCGAGTCGCAAACGCTCGCTGTCGACATAGGTGTTCGGAATATGCGCATCGACCGGCAGTTCGAGTTTGAGCTCGGCGGGAGAATCGGCTTTCTCGCCCTTAAAGTCGGCAACCGCCTCACCGATCATGCGCAAGTAAAGGTCGAAACCGACTCCGGCGATGTGACCCGACTGCTCTCCCCCGAGCAAGTTACCGGCGCCACGAATTTCGAGGTCTTTTAGCGCGACCTGCATGCCTGCACCGAGTTCGTTGTTTGACGCAATGGTCGCAAGGCGATCGTGGGCAAGGTCGGTGAGCGGCTTGCTCGGGTCATAGAAGAAGTAGGCATACGCGCGTTCACGACTGCGACCAACCCGCCCGCGAATCTGGTGCAGCTGGCTCAAACCAAAGCGCTCGGCACGGTCAACAATCAAGGTGTTGGCGTTTGGAATGTCGATTCCCGTTTCGATAATCGTCGTCGAAACCAACACATCAAAACGTTTTTCCCAAAAATCAATCACAACTTGCTCAAGCGCCGACTCGCTCATTTGCCCGTGGGCAACTGCGATGCGGGCTTCGGGCACCAGTTCGGCAATATCGGCCGCACACTTATCGATCGTCTCGACTCGGTTGTGCACGAAGAAAACCTGACCCTCACGAATCAACTCGCGGCGTATCGCGGCAGCAACCTGCTTTTCGCTGTAACCGCCGACATAGGTCAAAATCGGGTGACGATCTTCGGGCGGAGTGGCCAGCGTCGACATTTCTCGGATGCCCGTCACGGCCATCTCGAGTGTGCGAGGTATCGGCGTGGCAGACATCGAGAGAACATCCACGTTGTGTTTTAGGTCTTTGAGTTTCTCTTTGTGCTCAACTCCGAAACGCTGTTCTTCGTCGATGATGATGAGGCCGAGGTTGCGAAACTTCACGTTTCCGCTCAGCAGGCGGTGTGTTCCGATCACCATGTCGACTGCGCCGGTCTCTAGACCAGCGATGGTTTCTTTAGATTCGTTGGCCGACTGAAAACGCGAGAGAGCCTTCACCGTCACGGGGAACCCAGCGAAACGATTTCGGATGGTCTCGGTGTGTTGACGAACCAGCAGTGTGGTTGGAACGAGCATGGCTACCTGTTTGCCATCTTGAATTGCTTTGAAGGCGGCGCGCAGAGCGACCTCGGTTTTGCCATAGCCAACGTCTCCGGCCAGAAGGCGGTCCATCGGGATCGTTCGCTCCATGTCGCGTTTGACCTCTTCGATGGTCGATAGCTGGTCAGGGGTTTCGACGAACGGAAAGGCTTCTTCGAGCTCTCGTTGCCAAGGAGTGTCAGGACCAAAAGCGTGACCCTGCGATTTCATGCGAGCCGAATAGAGCTTGACCAGGTCAATCGCGATTTTGCGAACCGCCTTGCGCGCGCGGCCCTTTGCATTTGCCCAGTCGGTGCCGCCCATCTTGCTTAGCACCGGCGCTTCGCCACCGACGTAGCGCGTGAGCAAATCAAGTTGGTCGGTTGGCACGAACAGGGTGTCGCCAGGCTGACCGCGCTTTGACGGTGCGTATTCGATGAGCAGGTATTCACGGTCGTGCTGTTGGCGGCCGATTCCGGTGCGACGGGTGACTAGTTCTTTGAACCTGCCGATGCCGTGAATCTCGTGCACCACATAGTCGCCACTCTTGAGTGTCAGCGGGTCAACGGCCTGACCTCGCTTCGAGGCAAGCTTGCGCACCTGGGGGTTCACATAGGTCGCGCTCTTGCCATAAAACTCGTGGTCGGTGATCACAATGAGGTTCGCACC
>JACCDK011826052.1_pt1 | contig 10059 bp, 10 predicted proteins | sample 7445871 | NCBI WGS metagenome assembly JACCDK01 (sample SAMN15323436, study PRJNA562643) | freshwater metagenome | isolation source: river surface water | place: USA:Blue River Watershed | collected 2017-08-15
AGTACTACCATCAGAAGTAAATAATGCAACTATTGAAATTACTGATGCTTTGGGAAGAGTAGTATATGCTAGCTCAAGCGACATCTTAACGGATACGTTTAACTTATCAAATCTGAAATTAGTAAACGGATTGTACTCGGTTGCTGTTAGAACGGATCAGGCTGTTTATGTGAGTAAGGTGGTGATGAGTAAATAGGTTATTTAGTTAATGAGTTATTAAGTTATTAGTGAGTTATACCTAATAACTTAATAACTCATTTACTTACTAACTTTTCTACAAATTAAAGCATACCCTACACCTAGGTTCGTAGCTTTCTTTTTCTCCTAACAAAACCTGACTAGAGCTTTCTACTTTTCTGTAAGAATGACTTGCAGGGTTTCCACATTGTACGCATACTGCTTGAACTTTTGTTACGTACTCTGCGATGGCCATTAAATAGGGCATAGGCCCAAAGGGTTGACCCAAATAATCCATGTCTAAACCTGCAATGATGACCCGTATTCCTTTTGATGCGAGCTTAACACATACCGATGGAAGTTCATCGTCGAAAAATTGTGCTTCGTCTATTCCTACTACTTGGACATTATTGGATAATAATAATATCGATTCTGAACTCGTTACTGGAGTAGACTGTATGGAATTTAAATCATGTGAAACGATGGCTTTATCGTCGTATCTTGTATCCACTGTGGGCTTAAATATTTCACATGTTAGCTTGGCATACTCAGCTCTGCGCAAACGTCGAATGAGCTCTTCGGTTTTGCCAGAAAACATAGAACCACAGATTACTTCTATGCTGCCTCGTGTAAGTTGTTTGCGATGAAAGGGTTCGTTAAATAGACTCATATTTTATTCTGAGGGTTAAATTACATAAAATTATCGAACTGAAAATGTATATTTACCACATTGAATTATCTTATGGACAAACAAGTATTTATTGATAAAATTGCCTTATTAAGTGATGAATTGCAGGTTTTATCGAGTCGTTGGATTCGCAATGATTATAATATCTCTGCCTTAGAAGTAGAAACGTATTTGTCGAATATAAGGTATTTGTCGGAGCAGGCGCAGATTTTGCGTCTCTTGCTTAATGAAGAAAATACTTCCTCAGAATCACCTCATGTCCATATTTCAAGTCATCCAGCAACACCTAAACATGAAGAGAAAGGGAACACTCCTGCGCAAGTTCATAACGAACAAATCTTAACAAATGAATTTGAAGCAGAACTAAGTTTACACGAAAAACTTTCGGAGCAGATTCAAGAAAGCTCTATTGCTGATTCGCTAAAGAATGCTTATTTCCATAAAGATTTAAGCCTGTCGTTAAACGAACGTTTTTATTTCATTAATGAATTATTCAATGCCGATCAAAAAGATTTTGAGAGAGTATTATCACATTTGGCTACACTCGATTCATGGGAGGAAGTTGAATTTTATTTGAACGCAACGTGCGTTCTTCCCTATTCCTGGAAGGAAAAAGAAGCTCCAAAAACTAAATTTTACGAGTTTTTACAAGCTCGATTTAATTAATTTTTTTTGCTCGCTTTAAGTCTAAAATATTCAAGGCATTTTTTGGAATACCTGTAATGTTATTTGGTAGTAATCGTACCGACTCATCGTAGTATAAGATCACCATAGGAGCCTCTTCTAATACAATATTTTCCATTTCTTGGTAAAGTTTGTATCGTAAACGATCATTGGTCTCGTAAAATGATTGCTCAAACAAAGCATCAAATTTTTTATCATGAAAATGAGTATAGTTTGGTCCGTTAGGGACAAAATTTTTCGAATAAAAAACAGCTAAATAATTTTCTGCGTCAGGGTAATCGGCAATCCATGATCCTCTGAAAAAGTTTACATTATTTTTGGCGATCAGCTCACGTAAACTTGACCCTTGGTGTATTTCAACTTTTGCTTTAATTCCAATAGTTTGTAATTCACTCTGAACAAATTCAATTAAGTCTCTATACGTAGAAGTGGTATTCAATGTAATCTCTGGCATATTTTTTCCATCAGGGTAACCAGCCTCGGCCAATAGTTTTTTTGCTTTATTTATATCGTATGAATACCCTTTTATTTTTTGTTCATCGTAACCGGGCATGCCTTTCGGTAAAAAGCCTGCATGTCCAGGAATTCCAATATTATTTTGTAAATATTGAATCATTTTTTTTCGATCAATTGCATAGTTGATGGCTTGTCGAACACGTTTATCTTTAAGGGGTGAGTTCTTTACAATTGGCAATGCAGGGTCGACTAACATGCCTAAATATTCGGTATTTAAGTATGGTGCTTTTATCAACCTAAATCTACTTCTATATTTATCTTTTAACTCCCCTTTTTTCGTGAGAACATCATTTCTGTAACTCCCATCAATTCCTGAAAAAAAGTCTAAGTCCTTTTTTAAGAAGGCTAAAAATGCAGTTTGTTTATCACTGATAAAACTAATTTTTACGGCATCTAGGTAGGGTAGTTTTTGTCTATTTTCTTTTTCAAAATAATGGTCATTTTTTAAAAAAACCATTCCTTCCGATTCTTTCCAATACTTGAATTTAAAAGGTCCGGTACCAATGGGGTGGCTTCGAAAATCTTTTCCATAGTACTCTGTTATTTCCTTTGGAACAATTGAACAATACTGGATGCTCAGCAATGCTGGAAAGGCTGGAAATGGTTTACTTAAATGGATCACCAGCGTACTGTCGTTCATCGCTTGGAACGCCTCTGGGCCACTGATTTTATCATTAAATATCCAAGCTCCCGAAGAGGCTACTTTGGGGTCGATGATCCGTTGAAACGAATAAACTGCATCAGAAGCAATTACTTTTCGTCCTTTTCCATTTTTAAATATCGGGTGATCATGGAAATATACATCATCTCTTAGCACAAAACGGTACTCTTTCCCGTCGGCAGAGTGAGTCCAGCTTTTCGCTATAGAGGGTACTACATTCAAATTACTGTCGAGTTGAGTTAATCCATTAAACAATTGATTTACACACCAAACATTCGTTTGATTCCGAGCAAAGGCGGGGTCGAGGGAAGTAACACCCACATCCATGTTGATGCGAAAAACGGTACGGTTATCGTCTTTTGTTTTTGAACAGGCAATCAGTATAAACAATAAAAGTATATAACTTACTTTCTCTAGGCTTCTCATAATTTCTTACTTTCGCAATGTAAAAGTTTATCATGAGTTATAAAAAAATAATCTCCTTAATTCCGTCGGCAACCGAAATGATTTTTGCCTTGGGTGCAGAAGATTTTTTACTGGGCCGTTCGCACGAATGCGATTTTCCTGCAGAGAGCGCAAGTATTCCTGTTTGTACTTCTTCAAGTATAAACAACGAACTATCAAGCCAGGCCATCGACGAAGCTGTTAAAGCTAAAGTTTGGAATGCTTTGTCGTTATACCATATCAATATCGACTTAATTAAACAATTGCAACCCGATTTAATCATTACGCAAGACCAATGTAAGGTCTGTGCTGTTCACTTATCGGATTTAGAACGTATGCTGATGGAGGAGCTGGGTTACAGCCCTCAAATCATCAGTTTCCACCCGCACAGTCTGTCAGACTTCTTTGTCAATTTCCAAGAATTGGCATCAGCATTAAATAAAGAAAAGGAAGCCGAGGTAATGCTAGAAGATTGGAACGATCGAATTGAAATAATTAAACATAAAGTAAAATTTGTAAAAAACCGCCCACGCATTGCCTGTATTGAATGGATGGAACCCTTGATGGTTGCAGGGCATTGGACTCCCGAACTTCTGGAGTTTGCTGGTGGGGAAACTGTATTATCCGATAAGTTCAACGATTCTAAATACATCAGTATAGATCAGTTAGTGGAAGCAGACCCCGATGGAATTATCATTGCACCCTGTGGGTTCGATTTGGCAAGAACTAAGCAGGAATTAGAGCTCTTACTTAAACAGGATGCTTGGAAAAAACTGAGGGCAGTGGAAAAAGGGCATGTGTTTATTGCCGATGGTCATGCCTTTTTTAACCGACCTGGGCCTCGTATCATAGACACAGCCGAGATCTTGGCCGAAATTTTACAGGTAAACCAATTCTATTATGGTATGGAAGGGGTTTGCTGGGAGCAAATAAATAGTTAGTTGTAAGAGCCTAATAGACAAGTAAAAAGCATTTTAATTTTTAGCACTTAGTTGCCGAAAAGATTTGTATTTTAGCAATTATCTAAATTTCTAGAAAATGCCTCTTAGGAGTGTTTAATGGCAATTTTGGTGCAAATGACTGATTTTAATTATGGGAAAAATAATTGCATTAGCGAATCAAAAAGGGGGAGTAGGTAAAACCACTTCATCCATCAATTTAGCCGCTAGTTTAGCTGTATTGGAATACAAAACGTTATTGGTAGATGCCGACCCACAAGCAAATGCTACATCGGGTATTGGTTATGATCCACGTGAAATAAAAGCAAGTATTTACGAGTGCATCATCAATGGGATTGATGCAAAAGAAGCAATATTAGAAACCAGCACTCCGAACCTTGATTTATTGCCGGCACACATTGATTTAGTTGGAGCCGAAATTGAGATGATAAATCTTGCTGAGCGCGAACATAGAATGAAAGAGGTATTCGCGAAAATTAAAGATCAATACGATTTCATCATTATTGATTGTTCACCATCTTTAGGTTTGATTACCATTAATGCATTAACCGCTGCAGACTCGGTGATTATACCCGTGCAGTGCGAGTATTTTGCCTTAGAAGGACTGGGGAAATTATTAAATACTATAAAAATTGTACAAACGCGTTTAAACCCTGAATTACAAATTGAAGGAATATTATTAACGATGTATGATGTACGCTTACGCCTTTCAAACCAAGTAGTGGAAGAGGTGAAAACACATTTCCAAGACTTAGTTTTTGAAACCATTATACAACGTAATACCCGTTTAAGTGAAGCCCCAAGTTTTGGTGTGTCGGTTATTATGCACGACGCTACCAGTAAAGGAGCTATTAATTATTTAAACTTAGCTAAAGAAATTTTAGTTAAAAATGGTTTAGGAAAAGAAGAAGAAATTAATACAGAATCGAACAATGAGTAGTGCAGTAAAAAGAAATGCCCTGGGTAAAGGTTTAGGTGCATTATTGAGCGACAAAGACCAAGTAAATGCGCAAACAGAAAATGCTGCAGTGAAAGCTACAACAGCTGTACCTGCGCTCAATACGATTGCAGCTATCCCTATAGACCAAATAGAAGCAAATCCATTTCAACCGCGTGATCAGTTCGAAGAAGATGCCCTGAATGAACTTGCCGAATCTATAAAAGTGCAAGGGATTATTCAGCCATTAACTGTTAGACGTTTATCGGCAAAACAATATCAATTAATTTCAGGTGAACGCCGTTTGCGTGCCAGTAAATTAGCGGGTTTAACCGAAGTGCCAGCTTACATTCGTGCCGCCAACGATCAAGAAATGATTGAAATGGCACTGATCGAAAATATACAGCGAGAAAACTTAAATGCAATGGAAGTAGCCATCAGTTTTCAACGTATGATCGAAGAATGTAATGTAAAACAAGATGAACTTAGCGGACGAGTAGGTAAAAATAGAACCACCGTTACCAACTATTTGCGATTACTAAAATTACCACCAATGATTCAAGCAGCTATTCGCGACCAACAAATATCCATGGGTCATGCAAGAGCTATGGTGAGTATTGAAAATGTAGATCAACAATTATACGTTTTTAAAGAAATACTTACCAAAGATTTATCGGTACGTAAGGTTGAAGAATTGGTAAGGAGTATGCAAACCCTTAAAAAAGAAGGGAAAGAAAAAATACCTGCTGGAAATAATAAATACCTAACCAATAATTTTGAATACCAAAAAATACAAGACGATTTAAGCTCAAAGTTTGGAAACAAAGTATTAATAAAAGCGGATGATAAAGGTCGTGGCTCTATTAATATTCCTTTCCTTTCTACCGACGATTTGAATCGTATTTTAGAAATGTTGGATTGGTAGTGCACCATGAAATTTTTTATGACCATTTTATTAGCTATGCTTGTGAGTTTTGGCTACGCGCAAAACTCCGATAGTGTTTCGCTGGTAAAAATTCCTACACCTCCTCACTCTGCAAGTAGAGCTGCTAAATTATCGGCTATGGTTCCCGGATTAGGTCAAGTGTATAATAAACAAGCTTGGAAAGTCCCCGTGATTTATGCAGGTGCTGGAGCTCTCATTTATTCTATAGCTTGGAATAATAATAATTATCAAAAATATTTATCAGCATACAAGCTCGACTCCGACACATCTTTAAGTACCAATTCTGAATTTGCAGGACTGTACAGTGTCGACAATTTAATTGTTTTAAAGGATTTTTATCGTCGCAACCGCGATTTATCGGCCATCGGTCTGGTATTGGTCTATGCTGCGAATATTATTGACTCATATGTATATGGTCAGTTTTTTAATTTTGATGTAAGCGACGATTTAAGTATGCACCTACAACCTTATGTAATCCCTCAAATTCAAAATGTAAACACCGGAACATGGTCAACCACTGCGGGTTTGAGTCTTCAATTTAAATTTAGATAACATGAAAATAGCATTAATTGGATACGGGAAAATGGGTCGTGAAATTGAAAAAATGGCGATGGATAGGGGGCATGAAATTGTATTAAAAATTAGTGCAGATAATTTATCTGATTTAACCAAAGAAAACTTATCGAAAGCCGATGTTGCGATTGAATTTTCAACACCTCATACTGTGGTAGATAACATTAAACGTTGTGCAGAAATAAACTTGCCCATCGTAGTGGGTACTACAGCGTGGTACAACGAGTTTGAGCAGGTGAAAACTATTATCGCAGAAAAAGATTCGGCATTATTTTACTCAACAAATTTTAGCATTGGAGTGAATCTGTTTTTCAAGATCAATGAATTAGCCGCAGAATTGATGAAAGATTTTGACTTTGCATTAAGTATAAATGAGATCCATCATACTCATAAATTAGATGCCCCGAGTGGAACAGCTATAACTACTGCAGAGAAAATAATGCAGCATTATTCGGCTAAAACAAGTTGGGAAAACAAAATTGTTACAGATGAAAACCAAGGGCGTGATACCAAAAAAAACACGCAGGAGTTATTAATACGCTCTATCCGCAAAGACGAGGTTCCGGGTACGCATACGGTTTATTATGACTCTGATGTAGATACCATTGAAATTTCGCATATTGCACACAATAGAAAAGGATTTGCTAAAGGAGCAGTGAGTGCTGCAGAGTGGATCATTGGTAAGAAAGGAATTTATAACATGGATGATTTATTATCATTCAAAAAATAATAAAAACATGAATTGGAAATTTTGGAAAAAAAGTAATGCACCTAAGAAGAAAAAATCGGCAACACGTGAGTGGGTCGATGCATTAGTTTTTGCAGTAATTGCAGCAACCATCATCAGAGGCCTGTTCATTGAGGCCTTTACGATTCCTACACCATCAATGGAACGTTCCTTGTTAGTGGGCGATTTCCTTTTTGTTAGTAAAGTAAATTATGGTGCAAGAACACCCATGACTCCTTTGTCGTTTCCGTTTGCACACCACACACTTCCTATTGTAGGAACCAAATCATATCTAGAGTGGATCAAATTACCATTCTATCGCTTACCAGGATTAGGCGATGTTGAACGCAATGATGTGGTTGTATTTAATTACCCCATGGAAGATTTCCGGCCGGTTGATAAACAAGAAAATTATATTAAACGATGTGTTGGAATTGCAGGTGATACCTTAGAAGTTCGCGATGCCAGGGTTTTTATTAATGGCGTAGGTGAGGAAATGCCAAAAGAATCTCAAGGATCATACATGGTAAAAACAGATGGAAGTGCTTTTAATGCTAAAACATTAGAGTCGTTATATATAACTGAGTACGGGCAATATGCCGATGAAGGTAATTTTATTTTTACTTTAACAAAAGACCAGAAAGAAAAGTTAGCAAAATTCTCTAATGTACAATCGGTACAGGAAGCGATTCGTACACGCGGACAATACGTTGATTACATATTTCCACACGATTCTAAATTAAGTTGGAACGAAGATAACTTTGGTCCCGTGGTTATTCCTGCCAGAGGAATGACAATGAACTTGAATGCCTCAAACATTGAAATTTATCGCAGAGCGATTCAAGTATACGAGGGAAATACATTAGAAACCAAAGAAGACGGCATTTACATCAATGGAGTAAAAACAGATTCATATACTTTTAAAATGAATTATTATTTCATGATGGGAGATAACAGACATAACTCCCTCGACTCGCGATTCTGGGGATTTGTGCCAGAAGATCATATCGTTGGTAAAGCTTTATTTATTTGGATGAGCTGGGATAGCAACGCTAACCTCTTCAATAAAATTAGATGGAGTAGGTTGTTTCAGGGGATAAAATAGCAGGGAGCTTGGAGCAAGAAGATTGGAGCCAATTTACAATTGACAATTTACAATTGACAATTAAATTTCACTGCTAGTTCTTTCAAATCCTCCACTACTAAATCATTCAATGGAACTCCATTCGCCACTCGTTCTTGGTAGCACTCAAACTCAGGTTCGCCGGGAATAATTACAGGCTGATCGGGGTTTATGGCTTTTGCGTTTTTGAAACGTTCAATCCAAGTATCCATGGAATGAAAGTAATCTTCTTTTTCACGAAAAGCATCTACGCGCATCGCACCAAAGAAATGTCCAATACCTTTGCCAACTGGGTGGGGGTCGGGTTCTAAAAATGCTACAAAAGGAGGAACCCAAGGTCCGAAGTTTGCTCCCGACAATACCGCCGATAAAATATCAACGGCAGCACTTAAGCCGTAGCCTTTATGACTTCCATGTTCTCGATCGCTTCCTAATGGTAGGAGCGAACCTCCATTTTTTAAAGCATTGGCATCTGTGGTGGCTTCTCCCTCTTTGGTTTGTACCCATCCTGTTGGCAAATCCTTTCCTAAACGTTGTGCAATTTCTAATTTACCATTGGCAGCAGTAGAGGTAGCCATATCAATAACCATAGGCTGATGTTTTTTACTCGGAAAAACAAAACACATAGGGTTGGTGCCCAACATTCGTTCGTTTGAAAAAGTTGGCGCAACGAGAGGGCTGGCGTTCGTCATAGCAATACCAATCATATCATGTTCCAAAGCCATCATGGCATGGTATGCTCCAATACCAAAATGGTTAGAATTATTTACACTCACCCATCCAGAGCCCGTATGTTTTGCTTTGTCGATAGCCACTTGCATGGCGAAGGGTCCTGCGACTAATCCTAAGCCAGCCTCTGCATCAATGGTTGCGGTACTCAATGTTTCTCTTATTATTTTTGGCTTAGCAGAGGCGCTTATACGGCCTTTCTCCCACAAACGTACATAACCACTCAATCGGGCTAAACCATGCGAGTCTATGCCTCTTAAATCGGCTTCTAATAAAACTTTGCTTGCGAGTTGTGCATCTTGTTCCGATACACCCATGCCTAGAAATACTTGATAACAAAAATCTAATAATCGCTCTTTCGGAAAATTCATAAAGCAAATATAGATTATTCGATGATGATTTGTATTCAATAAAAAAAGCCCCCCGAAATTCGGAGGGCTCTTTTGTATTTTGAAATCGCTATTTTCTGAGCGAAATTATTTTACCATAATTTTCTCAGTAGCTGATTTACCATTGCTAGTTAATACCATTGTGTATAAACCTGCAGTTAAATCTTCAACGTTCATAGATACTTTGTTAGCACCAGCGTTTAAGTCAACGTTCATTGTACGAACTGTTTGACCTAATATGTTCACTAATTTTAACTCTGCTTTAGAAGCATTGTTTAAAGTGATGCTGAAGTTAGCAACGTCTGAAGTTGGGTTAGGGAATGCTACGATAGCAGCATCTAATTTCTTAGAGTTACCTACTCCTAATCTTAATGAAGTTGCATCAAATGCATTGTAGATAATGTCTGATGGTCCAGCTGGGTGTTGTCCTTGAACAGCGTAACCTGGTTCAAAGTCTTGTTGCCATAACATATGGATTTTACCGTCAGCGCCTACTTCACTTGAAG
>JACCDK011462296.1_pt1 | contig 10056 bp, 7 predicted proteins | sample 7445871 | NCBI WGS metagenome assembly JACCDK01 (sample SAMN15323436, study PRJNA562643) | freshwater metagenome | isolation source: river surface water | place: USA:Blue River Watershed | collected 2017-08-15
GCACCGTGAGTCCGAGATAGTTGACGGGTCCGGCACTCCAGGCATCCGCGAGCGACGTGCCGTTGCGACCAGTGATTCCAAGTTTGAGCAATGAGCCCGTCATCGCATCGAATCCTGTGGCGAGCACGACGATGTCGACTGGGTGTTCCGTTCCGCCAACGATGATCCCGTCCTCGGTGAACCGTTCGATGGGCTGATCGGAGACGTCGACGAGTGAGACGTTCGGACGATTGAACGTGTCGTAGTAGCCACTGTCGACGACGAGGCGCTTGCAACCGATCACCGTGTCGGGCTGGAGGAGCTTCGCCGTCCGTGGGTCGCGAACGATCGAGGAGATCTTGTTACGCACCCAGTTCGCGACGCGATCATTCGAGGCTTTGTTGACCATCGAGTCGTTGAATCCCCCGAGGAAGAGGAGGCCGCCCTTCGCCCAGCGCTCGCTCAGCACTCGATCGAGTTCGTCATCGCTCACCTCGCTCGCCGAGCTGGTGCCCGTCGGCGTGTCGCCACCGAGTGCCGCACGGGTGAGCATGTTCTTGGCGCGAAACGTCGAGTAGTCGGACTTGATGCTGCGCACATACTGTGGATCGAGCGGTGCGTTGTGGGCGGGAATCGTGAAGGATGCCGTGCGCTGGAAGACGGTGAGATGGTCACACTGCTCGGCGATGATCGGGATGGCTTGGATGCCCGAGGATCCCGTGCCGATCACTGCGACGCGCTTACCGGAGAAGTCCACGCCGTCGTGCGGCCACTCGCCGGTGTGCACGATGCGACCCGAGAACGTGTCGTCGCCGGTGAAGCGGGGTCGATTGGCCGACGACAGACAGCCGACCGCGGAAACCACGAACCGAGACGTCGTCGTCGTGCCGTCTTTGAGGGTCGTCGCCCAGAGGTTCGTCTCTTCGTCATAGGCGATGCTCGTGACGAGGGCGTCGAACCGAATGTCGCGCTTCAGGTCGAAGCGGTCTGCCACGTGTTCTGCGTAGCGAAGGATCTCCGGCTGTGTCGCGTATTTTTCCGTCCACTCCCATTCCTGCTGGAGGTCTTCAGAGAATTGGTAGGAGTATTCGAGACTCGGTACGTCGCAACGTGCGCCCGGATATCTGTTCCAGTACCACGTGCCGCCGACGCCGCCTCCTCGTTCGTAGACGATCGCGGACAGTCCAGCTTGGCGACAGGAATGCAGCATGTACATGCCGGCAAAGCCGGCTCCGACGATGACGACGTCCACGCGACCTTCCACCGTGCCATTGTTGCCGACCCCATCACGAGGGGCAATCTGGGGTGGCGACCATCTCCGAGGTGCTCTAGCCTTCGCGTCGGGGGTGCAACGCCATGTCGATCGTTGAGCATGAGTTTTCGTCGCTGTTGCCGCGCGATGACACGCATCCGTATCGCACCGGGGCCTGGAGACCGCAGACCAAAGAGTGGACGACTACCTCCCCTCGGGTGATCGGCACGGTTCCCGATGACATACGTGGGGTGTACCTGCGCAACACGGAAAACCCCCTCGTGCCTGCAGCCGATCGCTACCACCCATTCGACGGAGATGGGATGTTGCACTCGATCGCCTTCGACAATGGTGAGGTTCAGTACCGAAATCGCTTCGTGCGCACGAAGGGTCTCGCTGCCGAACTCGAACACGGTGGCCCGTTGTGGTCGGGGCTCGCCGAGTCACCGAAGAAGGCGCTTCGTCAAGATGGTTGGGGAGCGCGTACGCGCATGAAGGACGCGTCCTCCACTGACGTCGTCGTCCACCGGGGCGTGGCGCTCACGAGCTTTTATCAGTGCGGAGATCTCTATCGACTCGATCCCGTGACGCTCGCTGATCTCGGCACGGAGTCATGGAACGGACAATTCCCTCGCGAGGGAGCATCGGCGCACACCAAGGTGGACGTGCGTACGGGCGAGTTGTTGTTCTTCAACTACTCCACGACGTTTCCGTACATGCACTACGGCGTCGTCTCGCCGAAGGGCGAACTCGTGACCTACATCGACGTACCGCTCCCAGGGTCTCGACTGCCGCATGACATGGTGTTCACCGAGAACTACTCGATCGTGAACGACTGCCCACTCTTCTGGGATCCGGATCTCCTCGCTCGCGACGTGTATGCAAACCGATTCCATCCGGACATGCCGATGCGACTCGGCGTCATCCCGCGACATGGCAAGACGAGTGACATCGTGTGGTTCGACTGCGAGCCGACCTTCGTCCTGCACTGGATCAACGCGTATGAAGAGGGCGACGAGATCGTGGTGGATGGATACTTCCAATCCGACCCTGCGCCGTACCTGTCTCCGGACGCGACGATCGATGAGCGCCTCTTCCGATATCTCGACCTGCACGCGATGCAGTCCCGACCGTATCGCTGGCGACTGAATCTCAAGACGGGTGCCGTCACCGAAGGACCACTCTCCGACACCATCACCGAGTTCGGCGTGATCAACAATGCAATCGCCGGCAAGAAATACGGAGTGACGTACAGCGCGCTGCCGACGGAGGGATGGTTCACCTTCGACGGCGTCATTCGGCACGAGGTGGAAACTGGTCGTGAAGAGGTGGTGCGACTTCCGGAAGGGGTCTTCTGCAGCGAGGCGGTCTTTGCTCCGCGTGCCGGCGCCACGACCGAAGACGACGGGTATGTCATGACCTACACGATCGACGTCAATGCCGACAAGAGTGAATGCGTGATCTACGACGCTCGACGGATGTCGGATGGACCGGTTGCCCGAATCGAGCTTCCGGAACGAATCTCGAGCGGCACCCACGCGTGGTGGGATGATCACTCGGCGTCACACACATCGTGACTCGTCGTCCTCGCGCTGTCGTCACTGGCGCAACCTCGGGCATTGGCCTCGAATTTGCCACGGAATACGCACGGCGTGGACATGATCTCGTACTGGCCGCTCGGAGCGAAGGCGACCTTGCGCGAACGAGCACGGACCTCAGTGAGCGGTTCGGCGTGGAATGCACCTCCTGCGTCGTCGACCTCTCGTCGGTCGATGGCGTTAGTGCGTTCATCGAATCCGTGGCGTCGGCGGGTGCACCGGACGTCCTCGTGCTGAACGCCGGGATCACGCTTGCGGCCCGAGTCGGGACGTCGTCGCCCGACGTCATCGGTGACGCGATGACGTTGCTTGCACTCGGCCCCATGCTCACCATCGAGCGCATCGCGCCGCTGATGGTTGCGGCCGGCAAGGGGGACATCATCGTCGTGTCGAGCATCGCCTCGCAGATTCCGATGCCGCGCTCGGCCGTCTATGCCTCGGCGAAAGCGGCGATCACCTCGTATGCGCGAAGCATTCACCGGGAGTTGCGTGGTGATGGTGTCCGCGTCGTCGCAGTCAATCCCGGTTACGTGCGCACCAACCTTCATCGTGCTGCTGGACTCGATCATCTTGCACGGGTCGTTCCCTCATGGCTCTGGCTCGAGCCGGAAGCCGTCGTTCGATCGGCGATACGTGCACTCGCTCGTGGTCGAGACAGCGTGACGCCCGGGTTCGTGTATCGCGTGAGCAGGCCGTTCCTCGCGAGCGACCTTGCGCAGAACGTCTGGCGACGACTGGTGCGTCGAGGTCGAATTACGCGGTGAGTGCGCCGTCGAGCGCGGCACAGAACGGATAGGTCGAGAGCCGCTCGACGGAATCTGCGCGCACGAGGAACTGATCCTCGAGCTTCACGCCCTGGTGCGAGTCGGGGTCTCCGACGTAACTCTCGATGCACAACACCATGTTCTCTTCGATCGAACCAGGGAAGTCGAACGAGCCGTCCGATTCGACGCGGGGAACGTTCGGATGTTCGCCTGCCATGCCGAGACCATGGGCGAGCACGTAGTACCCATAGTCGCGGTGACGCTCAGGAACGTCGTAGGCACGTCGCGCGAAGTCCTCGAAGGTTCTGCCCGCCGCAAGGTTGGCGGCGTTGTGCTCGAGTTGTTCGCGCGCGATCGCATACAGGCGTCGCTGGGTATCGGTCGCGGGCACGTCGCCGCAGAGGAACGTGCGTGAGAAGTCGACCGCGTAGTTCATGACGCCGAGGGCGTCGGTGTCGAAGCAGACGAGCTCGCCAGCCTGCATCACCGCATTCGAGGATTCTTGGAAGTAGGGGAACGTTCGCACCCCACTTTGGAAGAGTCGCGTCGAGACGAACTCGCCGTCGCGGGCGATGAGGCCTTCATGGAACTTCGACCACACTTCGTTCTCCGTTGCGCCCGGCTTGATCGCTTCTTCGAGGCTGGCGGTGGCGAGCTCCACTTGTTTCACCGCGTACCGCATGACGTCGAGTTCGAGCGGTTGTTTGACCATGCGCGAATACTGGAAAACGGGTGTGGCATCTCTGAGCGCTACACCTCGTGCTCGGAGCGCATCGGTGAAGGTGAAGTCGACGAGCTCGACCGCAAGTGTCATCGACTCGCGCCCCTGAACCTTGCTCAGAATGTCGACGATTTCGTCGGCGAACTTCTGATTGTTCGCCACGTAATGCGGAGTCTTCTTGGCGGTGATTCCCGTCGAGGTGCGGATCTCAGTGCTCGTCGGGAGACCTTCGGAGAGGTGCCCTCCGGGGTTGAACTCGAAGAGGATCGTCGGACCGTCGGCGAAGTGCAGGAGGAATCGTGATGGCCCCATCAGGCCCCAGACGGTCATGTTGCGCGAACCAGTCGCATACATGATGTTGATGGGGTCTGGCGTGAGCACAGCACTGACGCCCATAGACTTCATCATCGATGTCAAGCGATCCTGGCGCTGGCGGTACAGCTGGTTGACGTCGACGTTCAGCACGGTTTCAGTATGTCACTGACTCGTCTCGAGGGGTAGGTCGAGCCCGTTGGCTACGATTCAGCCATGGCAACGGCAGAACTTCGCGAATCCCTCAAGCAGCGTGCGTGCGAGACCATCGACCGATTGAAGAACGATCTCGTCGGAATCAGCACCGATATCCATGCTCATCCAGAGGAGAACTGGGAAGAAGTCTTTGCGCACTCTCGCTTGACCGATGCGCTCGGCGACAACGGACATGACGTTCGACGCAAGGCATACGACCTCGACACCGCCTTCGAATTGCGGACAGGGTCGAAAGGCGCAACCGTTGCAGTGCTGTGCGAATACGACGCACTACCGGGAATCGGCCACGGTTGCGGTCACAACATCATCGCCGCGGCAGGACTCGGTGCAGGCCTGGCGCTCGCTCCGTTGGCAGAAGAAGCTGGTGGTCGACTTCGCTTGATGGGTACGCCGGCCGAAGAGGGCGGCGGTGGAAAGATCGAGATGGCTCGACGCGGTGCGTTCGACGGCGTGCAGGCCGCGATGATGGTCCACCCGTACGACACGGACCTTGCGCGGATGAATGCAATTGCGATCCAGCACGCGCTGGTGAAGTACGTAGGCGAAGCAGCCCATGCCGCCGTTGCTCCGCACAAAGGTCGTAATGCACTCGATGCTGCGGTCCTCGGGTACATGAACGTTGCGGCGCTGCGCCAGCACATCATGCCGACCGAGCGCATCCACGGCATCTTCTTGAAGGGTGGAGAGAAGCCGAACATCGTTCCGCGTGAAACCGAGATGGATTGGTACGTGCGATCGAACACCATCAATACGTTGCAGCCGCTCAAGCAGCGCGTTGCGGCATGCCTCGAAGGTGGCGCACACGCCGCGGGATGCCACATGCACCTCGAGTGGCAGCCGAATCCGTTCGCCGACATCGTCGACAACGTCCCCTTGCTCGCCGCGTACGTGTCGAATGCGGCACGCGTCGGTCGAAGTCTCACGACCGACGAACTTCCCGGTACCGGCGGTGGCTCGACCGACATGGGCAACGTCAGTTATCTCACGCCATCGATCCACCCGATGATCGCCGTTGCACCGAGTGGTATCTCGCTGCACACGCCCGAGTTCGCAGAACATGCGATCTCCGACGCTGCAACGAAGGCGATCATCGATGGCGCCAAGATCATGGCCATGACTGCGATCGACATGTGGACGAACGATGCACTTGCGAACGAAGTGCGTGAAGCGTTCGGTGACGGTGTCGTGCCCGAAGGTGTGCTCTAGGAACCAGTCAGTGGTTTGGCGAGCCGAAGCGTCGCCAGTTTGTCCGGCTCATTGAGACCCTTGAGTGCCACGTCGTAGTCGGGGAGTCCGTACACGTCGCCTGAGTCGGTGATCATCACGAATCGGTCGAATTGCGCGAGGAACGTACGGTCGTGGCTGACCGCGATGACGGTGCCCTCGAACCCATCGAGGGCCTTTTCCAAGGCTTCGGACGACTCGATGTCCAAGTTGTCGGTCGGTTCGTCGAGGAGCAGAACGTTGTGTCCTTCGATCTCGAGTCGGAGGATCTCGAGACGTGCTTTCTGTCCACCAGACAACGTCTCGAATTTCTGGCGTGCGTTGTTGCGCAGTCCGTAGCGAGCGAGGGTCTTCATTGCTCGCTCTTCTTCGCTGATGCGATCGCAGACGATGTCGAGGCACTCGCGACCGAGGAAGTCGGGACGATTGTTGACCTGCGTGAAGACACCGACCGATGTTCGTGGCCCGAAGGCGATGGTGCCTGTCTCGGGTTCGCGTTCGCCAGAGAGCACCTTGAGCAGGTGGGTCTGTCCAGTTCCGTTCGGCCCGATGAGACCGATGCGCTCGCCGTGGTAAATCTCCTCGGTGAACGGGTCGAAGAGGCCGTCGATCGAGACACCTTCGAGACGAGCGACGCGACGTGCCGCATCGGCGCCGCGCAGTCGGACGTAGATCTGCTGGTCGGGGACCGGTGGAGGCGGCGGTCCTGCTGCGACGAACTTTTCCCAACGGGTCTCGGCAGCGTTCGCCTTCGTCGCGTTCTTGAAGTTCTGCGCAGCACGCTGCTTCATGATCTTCATGTGATGGAAGAGTCGACGCTCTTCTTCCTGCCAACGCTTCAGGTGGTCGCCGAGGAGTTCCTGGCGCTTTTCACGGGCCTCTGGGTACGTCGCGTAGGAACCACCGTGTACCCAACACCCGGATCCTTCGATCGCGACGATCTTGGTCGAGCAACGCTCGAGGAGCGTGCGGTCGTGGCTGACCATGAGGATCGTCGACGAGCATTCTCGAAGTTGTTCCTCGAGCCATTGGCGCGTCGGGATGTCGAGGTAGTTGTCGGGTTCGTCGAGCAACAGCACGTCGGCGCCAGAGGTGAGCAGGAGGTCGAGGACGAGACGCTTACGCTCGCCGCCCGAGAGTTCGGACACGAGTCGCGTAGAGAAGTCGTCGACGGGAGTCTTCACGCTGCGCTGGGCGGACGCCTGCCAGCGAGTCTCGAGTTCATAACCACCGCGGTCACCCCAGTCGGAAAGTGCCGTCGCATAGCCCATTCCGTCATCGTCTCCCGACGCCAGCGCTCGCTCAGCTGCAACAAGCGCACGACCCGCATCGCGCAGTGCTTTCGGAGCGACTTCGATCAGCATTTCACGCAAGGTGTCGTTCGGGCGGGACATGCCGACGTCTTGGGTCATGTAGAGCATCGACCCGCCGATCGCGAATTCGCCGCCGTCCGCTTCGATCTCGCCGGTCAAGATACGCAGGATCGTCGACTTGCCGACACCGTTCGCACCGACGAGTGCGGCGTGTTCACCAGGCGAGACTTTGAAGCTCACGTCGAAGAACAACTGATCGGCGCCAGGTGGGCCGTACTCGAGTTCGCTCACGACGATGCTGGACATGCTCCACAGTCTGTCGTGAAGTGTCGACAGTTACGCTGTGACGTGTGAAGAGTCGCGCTGCATTTCCGCTCTTGCAGCTCGCCAACGTGGTGTCGGGTGTTTCCAACGGCGTCGTGATGATCACCGTTCCGTGGATCGTCCTCGAGGAGACGGGTTCCGCTGGCCGGGCAGGACTCCTCGCGGCATTGGTGTCGATTCCAGGAATCGTCGTTTCACCGATCGTCGGGGGACTCATCGACCGCCTCGGACGCCGACTCGTTTCGGTGGTTTCCGACCTGATGTCGCTCGTGTCGGTCTTGCTCTTCGTCCTCGTCAATGCCCTCGGGGACCTGACCTACTGGTGGATCGTCGGCATTGCGATCTTTGGTGCGGTCTTCGATCCCGCTGGATACACGGCGCGAAAATCGTTGATCCCGAATGCAGCCACTGCATCGGGCGTCAGTGTGGACGCGGCGAACGGCCGCCATGAGGGACTGTTCGCAATCGGCTGGATGGTGGGACCTGCGATCGGAGCGGCCTGCATCGAATGGAGTGGTCCGATGGCATCGTTCATCGTGACAGCGTTCTTCTTTGCGATCGCCGCAGTCGCGGTGTCGAACATGAAGGTCAACGATGAACACGGCAAGTCGATCGCCCATGAACACGACGGACACGAGCCGTTCTTCTCGTCGCTTCGCGGGGGATTCCAGGTCATTACGGGAGACCGTGCACTGCTCGGGTTGACGATCACGTTCGTCATCCTGAGTGGGCTCTACATGCCGATCGATACGGTGATCTTTCCCGCACACTTCGAATCAATCGACGATCCGAGCGGGCTCGGTCTCCTCCTTGCATCCCTCGCTCTCGGGATGGTCATTGGTTCGTTCTCCTACGGCCGGCTTTCGGCGCGATTTACCTCGAGTCAGATGTTGCGCACGATCGTCGTCGTGTCGACATGCTCGCTCTTTCCAATGGTCGCATTGCCATCAAAGTGGGTGTTCGCGATTCTCGGGTTCATCTCCGGACTGTCCTGGGGGCCGTTCAATCCACTGTGGAACACCGTCGTGCAGAAGCGGGTCGAGCCGAACCTGCAAGGTCGGGTCTATGGCATCCAGATGTCGGTGCTGTCAGCTGCGCCACCACTCGGTCAACTCATCGTCGGCGCATCGGTTGACGGCTTCGGTCTCCAGCCGACGTTCCTCGTGGTGATGATCGTGTTCGTCGTCGCAGCGGTCGCGATCAGCTCATCGCGAACCCTGCGCCACCTCTAACTATTCGTTGCCCTGCACCCGGTCGAGGTGTGGAGCGTCGCCTTCGATGAGCGCGAGCGTGTCACCGACGGTGAGCGCAGTGCAGAACTCGCCATTCAAGTTCGCCACGGTCATGTCGTGTACGAGTTCAGGGTCGTAGTCCGCGCCATCCCAGCCGATGCGGTTCGACGTCGCGCAACAATCCGGTACGAGATACGTGTCGAAACCCATGTTGCCGGCCATCCGCACGGTGGTCTCGACGCACATGTTGGTGAAGAATCCGACGCACACCAGGCGATTGACCCCCTTGCGGCGGAGGTCAACCTCGAGTGATGTGCCGACGAACCCGCTATTCACGTCCTTGGACACGGCAATGTCGCCTGGTTGTGGCTCGAATCCCGGCTTCTGTTTGCCCGTCGGCAGCGACAACTTGAGGGGAGAATCTTTCTCGATCGAGTCGTGCATCGTGAATGCAACGGGGAGTCCGGCTTGGCGCCAGGAGGCGAGGATTCGCAACATGTGGGATTCCGCATCGGGGTTGTTGCGACGCCCAGTCGGCCCACCCCAGTGCGACAACACATCGACTCCGACCTGACAGTCGATGAGCAGGAGGGCGGTGTCAGAGGTGAATCGCGTGATCATGGAGGCTCACTCTAGGAGGTGACGTTGCGTCGCGAGTCACGCGCCGCGGGCATCCAGTTCTCGCCCGCGGTCGCATCAATCCGCGCGAGGTAGGTCGGGCCGTGAGGCTCGATGGTCTCGCAGAGGCGAGTCGTCGCATCGCTCCCGAGGTATCGCCATGCGCGCTCGGACTGGCGGTTCGTTTCGTCCTCGATGGCCTGACGGAGTTCCAACCCCGCATCGTTGACTCTTCCGTTCGTGGCGAGCCCGCGCGAGGAGAGACCATCGAGCGCTTCGGTGATCTGCGCATCGTCTGCACCTCGACTGCGCGGAATCCACTCACCCGGATAGCCGAGGAACGCGTCGTGAAGGAGTCCGGCCTGCACACCGGAAATGTCGTGCGCGGCGAGGATCGCAAAGTGCGTGTCGCCACGCCACTCCCTGATGCAGTTCAGTGCGAGCCATGCATTGACGAGTGGGTCGTGTTCTGCACGGGGCCACGAGCGATGTGCGGCGTGCAA
>JACCDK010320077.1_pt1 | contig 10052 bp, 10 predicted proteins | sample 7445871 | NCBI WGS metagenome assembly JACCDK01 (sample SAMN15323436, study PRJNA562643) | freshwater metagenome | isolation source: river surface water | place: USA:Blue River Watershed | collected 2017-08-15
ACGGGAAGGCTGAGCTAGTGCCTGCAATTACCCATCAAGATAATACGGCTAGGATTCAGACCGTTACGGCAGACGTGAACGAACGTTATTACAATCTAATCAAGGCGTTCGAGCGGAAGACTGGAATTCCAATGGTACTGGACACTTCCTTTAATATCGCAGACGAACCGATCGTTGAAACTCCGTCCGATGCCGTGCGATGCTTTCTATCGACTGATATCGACGTGCTCGGAATTGACCGATTCCTGATCCGGAAGACAAAAAAAACACATTTGCCATGCCAGTAGGTCGCTGACCACACGTATGCAAAAGAACATATTGTCTGTTCTTATCACCGGCGGCGCCGGCTTCATTGGTTCGCACCTCTCTCTTGCTTTGCTTGAGCGCGGCCACCGTGTACGCGTGCTCGATTCGTTGTCCCCGCAAATTCACGGTCCTGATCCGCAACTGTCGACGCTCTATCGATCGATAGATGGCAAGCTTGACTTTCGACACGGTGATGTGACGTGTCGCGATGAACTCGAATCTGCGCTCATTGGTATCGATACGGTTGTTCACCTTGCAGCAGAGACGGGAACTGGTCAGTCGATGTACGCGATCCGGCAATACACCGATGTGAATATCGGCGGTACCGCGCTACTACTTGATCTGATCGCTAACGGTAAGTTTCCAGTGAAACGTTTGGTGGTTGCTTCGTCCCGTGCGGTGGTTGGTGAAGGTAAGTATCGTTGTTCGGAGCACGGTGTGTGCTTTCCCGATGCCCGCTCTGATGCTGATATGGCGGGTGGGCGGTTTGAACCTCGGTGTCCTTTGTGCGGGATCGATCTTGAAATGCTGCCTACAGATGAGGATTCGGATCTGCGGCCTTCTTCGGTATACGGCGTTACAAAGCTCTCACAAGAGCAGATGGTACTTGCTGTAGGTAAAGCGCTGGGTATTTCTGCCATAGCCTATCGTTACCAGAACGTATATGGCCCTGGTCAATCGCTCTCAAATCCATATACCGGGATTCTCTCGATTTTTTCTACCCGTATTCGCAAAGGCAGTCCGATTAGTATCTTCGAGGACGGCCGTGAGAGCCGCGACTTTGTTTACATAGATGATGTCGTTGCGGCGACGGTACTCGGCATTGAGTTCCCGGAACCGATCAACCAAGTATTTAATGTTGGTTCCGGGGTTGCTACGGATGTGCTCACCGTTGCGCATACATTGCGGCAGTTGCTCGGCGGTAGTTCGGAAATTTCCGTTTCTGGCTGGTACCGTGTTGGCGACATTCGCCACAACGTGGCTGATCTGGCGCATATCTCAAGTGTCTTGGGATATTGGCCCTCAGTGCCATTTGCAGAGGGGCTTGACCGCTTCGCGGCCTGGGTGCGTGATGAGACAATGCCACAAGACAGGTACGAAGATAGCCTTGCCGAGCTGCAGGCCAAGGGATTGCTCAAATGAAATGTGACACCGTGACAGGTCTCGTTTCTGTCGTCGTGGCCAGTTATAACCATGCGCGTTATTTACCGCGACGTATGGAGAGTCTGATCAGTCAGACCTATCCAAATATTGAGATCCTTGTAATTGACGACTGTTCGCCGGACAATAGTGTTCAAGTGCTGAGAACTTATTTGAATCATCCGCGCGTAAGGTTGATTGAGCGCGAAACGAACGGTGGGTGGGTTAAGGTCAGTAACCAGGGGGTTGATATGTCGTCTGGCGAATTCGTGCTATTCGCTAATTGCGACGATGATTGCGATTCAGAAATGATTAGACGTTTGGTCGATGCACTTCAGCAGCACTCTTCAGCAGGAATCGCGTTCTGTCGGAGTCTGATGGTAGATGAAGATGATCGTGTACTCGGTGATGATTTCTCGATTCGAAAGGCATCATTCAGACAGCGTTGTTCCAGAGATACCTTGCTATCGAAAGAGGAAGTAAGTCGGTTCCTGCTCCATTCATGCGTGATCCCGAATCTGAGTGCGGCATTATTTCGGCGAGAATGCTTTGCCAAGGCCGGCTATTTTTCATCAGAATACCATGTTTGTTGTGACTGGGATGTTTATTTAAAGGTTGCTGCTAGTTACGATATTGTCTATATCGCCGAGCCTCTAAACCGATTCCGGCAGCACAAGGCAACGATTCGAAGTTTGACGAAAGACCGGGTGGTCTATGAGGAATATTTTCGGCTGCTTCTCGGGCAAATTCGAATGCTCGATCTATCGTTACTTGAGCGGATGCGGTTCCGTACGCATGTGATGTATCTTTGGGCTGTTCACTTATTGCCGCCAACTATGAATGGACTATTCAATCTGCCGTATCACCTGGGGCGGATATTTCGTCTGGATTCGTTGGCGCTGTTGTTTGTTATCCCTGGCTGTCTTTTACGGGTGGTTGAATTGGGGGTGAAGTTGCCCGGAAAGCTGATGGAATTTGTGGGAGGTCGATCAACGCAATGACTCGAAAAATACCAGTGACAGGCAGAGCAGGGTTCCTTGGGTCGCACCTGTGTGAGCACCTTCTTTATGCTGGTAATGATTACCTGTGCGTGGATAATTTCTTCACCGACAACAAGGATAACGCAGCGCATCTGATGGGGAATCTCTATTTAGAACTAATGCGCCATGATGCGACCTTCCCGCTCTATGTCGAGGTCGACCAAATCTACAAACTCGTATGCCAGTTCTCGCAAGTTCAATATCAGCTTGATTCGGCGCAAATAACTAAAACCAGTGTTCATGGCGCAATCAACATGCTGGGTCTGGCAAAATGGGCAAAAGTGATAAGTCTACAGGCTTCGACCAGTGAGATGCATGGCGACCCGGAAGTGCGTCCACAGCCAGAGATATGCTGGGGTAAGGTCAATCTAATAGGTATACAGAGTTGCTATGTCGATGACCTAGTTGATGTGATGATCTGGATGATGGACTCACCGGTAGATCTTACTGGGCCGGTGAATAGCGGTAATCCAGGGAAATTCACCATACTTGAACTCGCGAAGATCATCAGCCTGAGCTGCTCGCGCAGCAAACGCATCTTCAAGTCTCTGCCGTCGGACGACCCAAAGCAACGACAGCCGGACATTGGGTTGGTCAACCAGTTCTTCGGCTGGGAACCCAAAATTTCGCTTGAGGACAGCCTGAAGCGGGCGGTTGTTTACTTCGCTGAGCGGGTTTAGAGGCTGTGGGCATACCAAGTTGGGAGCAACTCAAGGTGAGCGTGGTCATCCCCAATTACAATCGAGCGAATGACTTGCGTCGTTGCTTAGATTCCCTCGTTGCCCAGACGCTAAAGAATTTCGAGGTCTTAGTTTGCGACGACGGCTCCACGGATAATAGCGTAGAGGTGGCCTCAAGTTTTGCTGATCGACTTGACCTTAAGTTCGATACAGCCGAGAATTTCGGCGGCCCTGCGCGCCCGAGAAACCGCGGAATTGCGCTGGCCAAGGCCCCGTTCGTTGCGTTTCTCGATTCGGACGACTGGTGGGGAGTGGACAAACTTTCAAACAGCCTTGCTGCGCTCGAAGCGGGAGCCGATGTGGTCTATCACGATCTCTACATCGTACGCACATCAGATCAGAAAACCTTTACAAATCGGGTCAGATCTACACCGCCGCGCATCCCCATGTTCCAGTCGCTTCTTTGTACTGGTATTTCAATACCGAATTCCAGTGTGGTTGTCCGGAAGGAGCTGCTGCAGCGAATCGGCGGCGTCTGCGAAGACAAGGCGTTGATCTCTGTAGAGGATTACGACACATGGTTACGCCTCTCGTGCTATACTGAACGCTTTGTACGACTTAAAAACTGTGACGGCTATTACTGGGTCGGTGATGGCAATATTTCTGCCGCTTCGCCTGAGCAGCAAACCAGAATAAAAACATTATATGGGCGTCATCTACCCGCCCTGGAGCCTGAGATTCGGCGACGGGCGGAAGGTTTTCTCTCTTATCGAGTGGCGCGAATCGCGCAGCAGCACGGCGATTTTGCCACTGCGCTCTCGGGTTTACAGCAAGTTCTCAAGCATCCGATCGGACTGAAATATCGTCTGAAAGCGATGTTCTTTATAGTTCAGGTGCTCTGGTTCAGGATTCGTACCATCTTTCTGTGAACGCAGTCATTAGATGCCGTAGGGATACTTTCACGCTCGGGACCGCTCTAAAGTTTGTGTATGCTCAGGTAACTTAGTCTACACGGAGTAATCGTCTTTAACGATACCTCTCTGGAAAGTGATGCGATCGAAGCGGTAATCACTGCTTACCTGTGGTTCAGATACCTCATCAATCCGCGGAATCTGAGGTTAGTTGCGACCAGAAATGCCGGCGACCTTTTCTTCATGTTTTGTATCGCGCCAGGCGTTGTGCGCGCACCCTATATCTGGCGGACACTCCGCCTTGCGATTCGGGGTCAACTTGTGCAAAGACATACATGAAAACAGTTAGCATAATTATTCCTTGCTACCGTGACTCAGCAATACTTGATCGCGCAATTAAATCGGTTCTAGCCCAAAGCTATCCGGTAATTGAAATCATCGTAGTGAATGACTATTCGCCAGAGAGTAAGGATGAACTGACCTAATTTCTAGTACTACTCTAAAAGAGAGGATTTTTGATAATCTTCACCTTAAAGGAGTGCTACTTATGGCCAAAGGACAAAGTCTTAAACCTGAGCAAATCGTCACCTTATTGCGTCAAATCGATATATTAACCCCCAATGGCAAAACGCTAGCCCAGGCCTGTAAAGAAGTGGGAACGGTCGAGCAAAGCTACTACCGGTGGCGTAAGGTTTATGGCGGTATACAGGTCTACCAAACGAGGAAGCACAAAGAGCTAGAGCAGAAAAATACCCGAGTCAAGAAGCTCGTAGCGGACCTATCGCTACGCGAAGTGATGCTTAAGGAAGTTATTAAGGGAAGCTTCTAAGCTCTGCTAGGCGTAAAAATGCCGCGCAGTTGCTCATGGATCGGTATTGCATCTCTGAGCGGACTGCCTGTTGTTTAGTGGGGCTCTCCAGAACCGCTTACCGCTATATGCCATTGCAAAGAAGTGACGAAGAGTCTCTACGAGCCGAGGTCATCCGCATGGCCAGCACCTATGGTCGGTATGGTTATCGCTTGATTGCCAGCATGATGCGTACGCCGGTTGGGGACAGGCTACGACAGCAAAGGTCGCGCGTATCTGGCGAGAAGAAGGCTTAAAGATCCCGCACAAGCAACCGCCTAGAGGCAGACTCTGGTTGAACGATGGTAGCTGTATGAGACTGCGAGTCACTCACCCAAACCATGTGTGGAGTTACGATTTTGTCCAGATCAGAGATGCCTATGGTGGCAAAATCCGCATGCTCACCCTGATTGATGAGTTCAGCAGAAAATGCTTAACTATCCATTGCGCTAGACGGATTGGATCGGTACAAGTCATTGAACAGTTAGCCAACGCCATGATCATCCATGGCATCCCCGAGTACATCCGCAGTGATAACGGTCCAGATTTTATTGCCAAAGAGCTACGCAGTTGGTTATCTGGCATTGGCGTGAAAACCGCGTACATTGAACCCGGCAGCCCCTTGGAAAAATGGCTATTGTCAAGGCTTTAACGGCACCATTAGGGATAACCTTTTGGATGGGGAGATCTTCTACAGTCCTAAGGAAGCCCAGATCATCGTCGGGGAGTTGGTCAAGCACCATAACCATGTCCGGCCGCATAGTGCATTAGGTTGCAGACCACCAGCACCGCACACCCAAGTACCCCAATTAATACAAAATCAACCCATCTTGCTAAAATGATTTACGATAAAAAACTTTCTTTGGTAGTGGACCTAAATTGACAGAAGTTCATCTTATCAGCTCTACAAGTTTATTCTCTACATGAATAAATGGTGATCAAATCTTCGTTAGTGAGCATTGTTATACCCTGCTATAGGGATTCAAAGACACTTTCGTCTGCAATCCAGTCACTTTATCATCAAACCTATTCCAACATTGAAATCATCGTCATAAATGATGCATCTCCAGAGACCGCGGAGATAGAGGAGATAATTAATAAATACCCCAAAATTATCTATATTAAGAACGATGATAATGTAGGTCTTGCCGCTACCAGAAATATCGGTATAAAAAATTCTAAAGGTGAATATTTAGCATTTTTAGATGCCGATGATGAATGGCATCCTCGTAAGCTTGAGTTGCAAATGAGGTATGTAGCTGAAAATACTGCGGTTGCATGTGACGTTGAAGAGTTTCTAACCGATCTGCCGCAGCTAAGGGTATTTAGCGAGGATCAGGAAAGGGATATTCGGTTTGTTACGAGCAATTTCAAATTCTCTTTTCAAAATTATCTCACTGGAGCGTCTCTTCTAGCCCCAAAATCACTTTTGCTAAAAGTGGGTGGGTACGACGAAAGTCTGCGATCCTGCGAGGATTATGATCTGTGGCTCAGGTTACTTGAGGAAAGAGCCATACTTATTCGTTTGCGTTTACCTTTGTACTATTATCGTTTTAACTCTAGCAGCCTCTCTAGTAACATAAATGCTATTTCTTTTTGGGAACTTGAGGTGATTAAGCGTTATCTCCAGCGTAATAGAAAGCACCCTCATTTTATGTTTCTGAAGCACCCGATTTGGATGATTTGGCTCTTTCGACATCTAGTTAGAGCATCAGCGGCAGGCAACAATGAGCTTAGGCAAGATACTTTGGGTAACGCTAAAAGCTCGGCAGCACCCCAACTTATATATTTCATAATAAGAGTAGTAGATTTCTTAAAAGTACCTGATATTTATCTTAAAATATTTAGTTTGGGTAGGCGATCCTCATTAAGAATAAAGAAAAACAGAAGGAACCCTCATAATTTCTATGAATAAAGAAAAAATTGCTATTGTGTCCGCTGTTCCTGAGACAATGATTGCTTTTATGTCTAAACACCTCGAAGCGCTTGTTAAAGAGTATTCAACATATGCTATTTGCGGCAATGCTGTCCATATCCCCAAGGAAAAATTGATCCCTGACGTGAAATATATTGATATTCCTATTGAACGAAAAATCTCTCCTTTTAAAGATCTCTTCTCCTTATGTAAGTTAATTTATTTTTTTAGATCGAATCGATTTACTTTAGTTCAATCCATTTCACCCAAGGCCGGTCTCCTAAGTATGTTAGCTGCATGGCTTTGCCGAGTTCCAATTCGCATTCATGTTTTTACTGGGCAGGTATGGATTACTAGAAGGGGTTTCTCAAGATGGTATTTAAAGAGCTTTGACCGTTTGATAGCCGCTATGGCAACTTCACTTTTAGCCGACAGCCCCTCCCAGAAGCAATTCTTAGTTACGGAAAGTGTTGTTAAGGCTAAGGATATTCAGGTCCTTGGCGATGGCTCAATCTGTGGGGTTGATATTTTTAAGTTTAAGCCCGACAATGAAGTCAAAAAGAAAGTACGTTTTCAATTAGACATTCCTCAAGAGGCAACTGTTGCTCTATTTATGGGGCGCCTCAAAATAGATAAGGGCGTGTTAGATTTAGCTTGCGCTTTTGGCTCGCCTCAGCTAGAGCTCACAAATTTATATGTAGTGTTTGTGGGTCCGGATGAAGAGGGCTTGTCAAATCAAATTCTTGAATTAGCTAGCCTAAAAAGCAATCAAATACGATTTGTGGGAGCTGTCAATAATCCTCAAGATTTTTTTGCCGCAGCTGATTTTTTATGCTTGCCTAGCTATAGAGAGGGATTTGGTTTAGTTACTATTGAGGCAGCTGCCACAGGGATTCCGACCCTCGCATCACGTATATATGGAACTACGGACGCTATTGTTGATGGAGTTACGGGTATATTGCATGAGCCTAGGGATATAGTTGGTATAGCAGAGGGTTTGCGGACGATGACAATATTTCCAAACACTCGTTTATCAATGGGTATCGCTGCCCAGAAACGAGCATTAGAATTATTTCCAACTTCGCGTATTGTTAGTGCCCAGTTAAGTTATTACTGCTCACTCTTTCATAATTACAGAGGTCATGCTTAAGCGCCTATTTGATATTACGGCATCTATACTGCTGTTGCTACTTTTTTCACCCATTTTTATTTTGGTTTCAGTCTTAATTAGATTAAGGATGGGCAGCCCCATTCTCTTTCGCCAAATAAGGACAGGTCTTAATAGTAAGCCTTTTGAGATATACAAATTTAGAACGATGTCTGAACGGGTTGATCTGTCAGGTAATGCACTTCCTGATGAAGTGCGTTTAACTGATTTGGGTCGTTTTTTGCGTAAAACTAGCTTAGACGAAATTCCACAGCTATTGAATGTGTTGAATGGGGATATGAGTCTAGTGGGACCCAGACCCTTATTAATGGAATATCTTCCGCTTTATTCCCCAGAGCAGGCTAAGCGGCACCTTGTTAGACCTGGAATCACAGGGTGGGCTCAAATAAACGGACGCAATACAATAAGCTGGGAGGATAGATTTTGCCTAGATGTTTGGTATGTAGAAAATGCATCATTTATAGTAGACATGAAAATCTTATGCATAACCGCATTGAAAGTATTTCGTAGAGATGGCATTAATGCCTCTGATGCTGACACAATGAAAAAATTTACTGGAAACTTATGAGAACGCTTGCCATCTATGGTGCTGGAGGCCACGGTAGAGTAGTTGCCGATACTGCTAGTATGCTGGGTTGGCAAGAAATTGTTTTTTATGACGAGTCTTGGCCACAACATCATAAAAATAGTATTTGGCCAGTGGTAGGAAATTATGAAAATCTACTCGCTACTTTAGCTAAGTACGATGGCGTAATTGTTGCATTTGGAAACTGCGTAATCCGCCTAAATAAGACGCGTGAGTTAATTAATTTGCGCGCTCCAATTATTTCCTTAGTGCATCCGAAGGCTTTTATTAGCCCCAATTCAACTCTCGGTTTAGGTTCGGTGGTATTTGCTGGAGCTGTAATTAATATTGAGGCGAGGGTGGGTGAGGCTAGCATTATTAACACTGGGGCTACTGTAGACCATGATTGTATTATTGGGCCCGGAGTGCATGTTTGTCCTGGAGCTAATCTTTCTGGTGGCGTTGAAGTTGGCGAATCATCTTGGATTGGGGTTGGATCTTGCGTTCGTCACGGAATCAAGATTGGTGCTAATGTCATGATTGGAGCAGGGGCAGTAATTGTGAAAGATGTGCCAGATGGAGTCACAATGATTGGTGTCGAAGCCTCGCAAACCAAACCTTAATGGCACAAGCAAATGTCATCCCTTGAATCTTTTCTAAACTGGCCTAGTTTTAGTCTAGAAGAGGCTGAAGCCGTTCAAAAAGTTTTGCTGTCTAATAAAGTGAACTACTGGACTGGCCAACAGTGTCGCTTGTTTGAGCAGGAATTTGCCAAATGGTGTGGTAGTAAATACGCTGTCGCACTTGCCAACGGTACATTAGCTCTAGATATCGCTTTGCAAGCATTAGGCATTAGGCCAGGTGATGAAGTGATTGTTACCCCTAGAACATTTATTGCCAGCGTTTCTTGTGTGGTGAATATTGGTGCTATTCCAGTATTTGCTGACGTTGACCGCAATAGTGGCAATATTACTGCAGAGACAATTAAGAAAGTTATTACCCCTAAGACGCGCGCAATTATTTGCGTCCATTTAGGCGGCTGGCCGTGTGATATGGATAGCATTATGGCTTTAGCAAATTTGCATGAAATAAAAGTAATCGAAGATTGTGCGCAAGCACATGGAGCACTTTACAAAGGTAAAAGTGTCGGCACGATTGGTCATATTGGTGCATGGAGTTTTTGCCAAGACAAGATCATGACTACGGGTGGCGAAGGTGGTATGGTAACAACCAATGACGAATTATTATGGCGCTCAATGTGGGCTTATAAAGATCATGGAAAAAGCTACGAGGCTGTTTATGAGCGGGAACATCCGCCAGGATATCGATGGCTGCATGAATCATTTGGAACAAATTGGCGAATGTTGGAAATACAAGCAGTGATTGGCCGAATTCAACTGAAGCAAGTGGATAAGTGGACTTCACGTCGTAATGAAAATGCACAAATATTGACGAAGAACCTGAGTAGCCTATTAGGACC
>JACCDK010429710.1_pt1 | contig 10052 bp, 7 predicted proteins | sample 7445871 | NCBI WGS metagenome assembly JACCDK01 (sample SAMN15323436, study PRJNA562643) | freshwater metagenome | isolation source: river surface water | place: USA:Blue River Watershed | collected 2017-08-15
AGGAGGATGCCCCGGGCCTGTCGCGCGAGGCGATGAAGGAGATGCTCGAGCGCCGCCGGCGCAACGACATCATCCGCAAGCGCGAATTCGACGCCCTGCGCAAGCTGCGCCGCAACGAGCCGGGTGCGCAGCCCATCGGCTCGGAGCATGGCGCGCTGGTCAACAGCGCCTTCCTGACGCAGCCGCCCGACACGCGCGCGGCCACGCTGCGCAAGATCGACTCGATCGAGCAGGAGCTCGACCAGCAGTGGCGCAATGCGCCGCCCGACGCGGCGACGCGCAGCGCACGCACGCCTGTGCCACCGGCGTCTGCCGGCAGCACGGCTGGCTCGGGTGCGGTCTCGGGTGCGGCCTCGGGCCCGCTCGCACGGGCCGTGCTGGTGCCGCACGACTATCCGACCACCACCGCCAGCCTGACCGGCGAACTGCAGCGCGGCAGCACCCACATGCAACCCCTGCCTGTGGCAGCGGGGCAGGGCGCGCAGGTCGAGTCGGCGGCCATCCTGTTTGCCAATGGCGACCGCGCCGCAGCGCAGACCGGCCTGCAGGCGGCGATCGCACCCGGTGCGCCCTGTGCGCGCGACGACTCGGCCTGGCTCGCGCTGTTCGACCTGCACCGCGCGGTGGGGCAGCGCAAGGCCTTCGATGCGCTGTCGGCGCAGTACCGGGCGATCCTGCGCAAGTCGCCGCCGTCGTGGGTCGACCTGGTCGAGCAGGCCGCCGCTACCGAGGCCGCTTCGCCTGCGCAGCCCGCGCTGAGCGGCACGCTCAGCGGCGACATCAGCGCGATGCTGCAGGCGCTGGACGCACAGCTGCCCGCCAGCGGGCCGATCGTGGTGTCGTGCAGCACGCTGCAGCGCATGGACTTCATCGCTGCAGGCTGCCTGCTCAACTGGGCAGTGGCCCACAAGGCCGCAGGGCGCGAGCTCAGCCTGATCGATGTGCATCGGCTGGTGGCGGCCTTCTTCACCGTCGTGGGCATCGCCGACCAGGCCAGCGTGCAGCGGCGCGCCGACTGACGGCGCGGGCCCGCGCTATTCCCGCGGGCGACGCCCGGCTGCAGCCACGCCGTGGCGTCGCTGCCGAAGGGGGCAAAGAATCCGAATCAGGGTAGTTACCAGTGGCAATGCCCCTGTTTGTTCACGCGCCACCTTCACACCCTCTGCTAAGTGCTTCATTTCAAAGGCCTTTCGTGCGCAGATTGGCTGTCAAAATCCGGCCTAAGTCCTTGATTTCATTGCAAAAATTCACCTTCTGACCTCTTGCGACCTGCGCGATTCCTGCTACAGTGCAAAAAAGTGGTATTTCGTGGGAAATCGTAGGAAAGGTCGATCGTGTTCCAGGGTGCGTCGTCGCTGAGCCTTGATGCCAAGGGGCGCCTGTCGGTGCCGACCCGGCATCGCGAGGTGCTGGGCGCCACTGCGCAGGGCGCACTCACGATCACCAAGCATCCGCACGGCTGCCTGATGGTGTTCCCGCGCCCCGAGTGGGAGCGCTTTCGCGAGCGCATCGCCGCGCTGCCGATGTCGGCGCAGTGGTGGAAGCGCGTGTTCCTCGGCAACGCGATGGATGTCGAGATGGACGGCACCGGCCGCGTGCTGGTCTCGCCCGAACTGCGCGACGCTGCCGGTATCTCGCGCGACGTGATGCTGCTGGGCATGGGCAACCACTTCGAGCTCTGGGACAAGGCCACCTACGAGGCGAAGGAAGCCGAGGCGATGAGCGGCGACATGCCCGACGTGTTCCGGGACTTCTCGTTCTGAAGGCGCACGTGAGCGAATGGCAACACGTCACCGTCCTGTTGAACGAAGCGGTGGAGGCCCTGCTGGGCAACGCCGAAGCGATGGGCGGGCAGGCCACCTGGGTCGACGCCACCTTCGGTCGCGGTGGCCACTCGCGGCTGCTGCTCTCGCGCATGGGGCCGCAGCAACGGCTGATTGCCTTCGACAAGGACCCGCAGGCCATCGCTGCGGCGCAGTCGATCGGCGACGCACGCTTCTCGATCCGTCACGAGGGCTTTTGCCAGTTGTCCGAGCTGCCTGCGCAAAGCGTCGCCGGCGTGCTGATGGACCTGGGCGTGAGCTCGCCGCAGATCGACGACCCCGCGCGGGGCTTTTCGTTTCGCTTCGACGGGCCGCTGGACATGCGCATGGACCCCACGCGGGGGCAGAGCGCGGCTCAGTGGCTGGCCAGTGCCGACGTTCGGCAGATTGCGCAGGTGATCCGTGACTATGGCGAAGAACGGTTTGCTGTTCAGCTTGCAAAGGCGATTGATGCTCGCCGACAGGCAGGGCGCCCTGTTGCAACCACCGCCGAGCTGGCCCAGCTCGTGGCTGGCGCGGTCAAAACCCGCGAGCCGGGCCAGGACCCTGCAACGCGCACATTTCAGGCTCTTCGGATTTTCGTCAACGCCGAGCTTGAAGAGCTGCAACAGGCGCTTGACGCCAGTCTTGCCGTATTGCGGCCCGGAGGACGCCTCGCCGTGATCAGCTTCCACTCGCTGGAGGACCGCATCGTCAAGCAGTTCATCGCACGGCATTCGCGCGAGGCGTATGACCGCCGCGCGCCTTTTGCGCCGGCGGCCGCACCGCAGCTCGAGGCGCTGGGCCGCATCCGCCCGTCCGACGCCGAAGTGGCGGCCAACCCGCGCGCGCGCAGCGCCATCCTGCGCGTGGCGCAGCGCACCGGAGCCTGAAGGCCATGCTGCGCATCAACCTGTTGCTGCTGCTGGCGATCATCGGCTCGGCCTTCTGGCTGATCAATCTGCAGTACCAGTCGCGCAAGCTGGTCAGCGAGATGCACCGCGCCGAGGGCGAGGCGCGCCGCATCGAGATCGAGCGCGAGCGGCTGACCGCAGAAAAGCGCGCGCAGGCTTCGCCCTCGCGGGTGGAGCGCATCGCGCGCGAGCAGCTGCAGATGCGCATGCCCACGCCGGCCATCACCCAGTACGTGCAGCACGGCGGCAAGGCCGATGCAGCAGCGGCGCAGGGCGCGAATGGTGTGGCCGGTACGCTTGGTACGACCGGTACGAGCGGTACGAAGGCCGGCGCCGCCACAGGGGCTGCGCCATGACGCGCTCGGTGCTGTACGCCTCCAGCCCGCTGCTGGCCAGCAAGACGCCGATGTGGCGCAGCCGCTTCGTGATCGCGATGATCGCGCTGGGGTTTCTGGCGCTGGCCGGCCGCGCGCTGTGGATCCAGGTGATCGGCAACGACTTCTTCCAGCGCCAGGGCGAGGTGCGCTTTGCGCGCACCCTGGAGCTGCCGGCCAACCGCGGTCGCGTGCTCGACCGCAACGGCCTGCTGCTGGCCACCTCGGTTCCGGTGCCCAGCGTCTGGGCCATCCCCGAGGACGTGAACGCCACGCCCGAGCAGATGGCGCGGCTGGCCAGGCTGCTGGACATGCCGCTGCCCGAGCTGAAGAAGAAGCTCGCCGACGACGAGCGCACCTTTGTGTGGCTCAAGCGCCAGGTGGACGACGCGGTGTGGCAGCAGATCGCCGAGATGAAGATTCCCGGCATCTACGAGCGCCGCGAGTACAAGCGCAAGTACCCCGAGGGCGAGGCCGCTGCGCATGTGGTGGGCTTCACCAATGTGGAGAACGTGGGCCAGGAAGGCGTGGAGCTGTTCTTCGACAAGGAACTGTCGGGCCGCGCCGGATCGCGCCGCGTGATCAAGGACCGCCTGGGCCGCGTGATCGAGGACGTGGGCGAGCGCGTGCCGCCGGTGGACGGCCGCGACCTGCAGCTGTCGATCGACAGCAAGGTGCAGTTCTTCGCCTGGCAGAAGCTGCGTGATGCGGTGGTGCAGCACAAGGCGCGCGCGGGCAGTGCGGTGGTGATCGACGCGGTGACGGGCGAGGTGCTGGCGCTGGCCAATTACCCGAGCTATGTGCCGGACAAGCGGGTCAACCTGACCGGCGCGCAGCTGCGCAACATGGCAATGACCGATGTCTTCGAGCCGGGCTCGACGATGACGCCGTTTGTGGTGGGTCTGGCGCTGGACAGCAAGCGCGTGAAGCCCGACACGCTGTACGACACCTCGCCCGGGCGCATCCAGATCACCGGCTCCACGATTTCGGATGCGCACCCCAACGGTGTGCTCACGGTCGAGGGCATCGTGCAGAAGTCGAGCAACGTGGGCACGGTGAAGATCGCGATGCAGCTGCCCGCGCGCGAGATGTGGGAGACCTTCTCGAACGCCGGCTTCGGCCAGAAGCCGCAGCTGCAGTTCCCGGGGGCTGCCAACGGTAAGCTGCGCCCCTACAAGACCTGGCGGCCGATCGAGCAGGCCACCATGTCGTATGGCTACGGCCTCAACGCCTCGCTGTTCCAGATGACGCGCTCGTACAGCGTGTTTGCGCATGACGGCCAGCTGATCGAGCCCACGCTTCTCAAGACCGACCAGCCCGCGCGCGGCGTGCGCGTGTTCTCGCCCGAGACCGCCGCGCAGATGCGGCGCATGCTGCAGCTCGCTGCCGGCCCGGGCGGCACCGCACAGAAGGCGCAGACGGTGGGCTATTCGGTGGGCGGCAAGTCGGGCACCGCGCGCAAGCAGGTCGGCAAGAACTATGTGAGCAACAAGTACCGCGCCTGGTTCACCGGCATGGCGCCGATCGACAACCCGCGCATCATCGTCGGCGTGATGATCGACGAGCCGAGCAACGGCGTGTACTACGGCGGCGCGGTGGCCGCTCCGGTGTTCAGCGAGGTGGTACAGCAGTCGCTGCGCCTGATGGGGGTGCAGCCCGACATGGCGGTCAAGCCGCAGGTGGTGGCCACGCAGGTGGAGGAGTCGTTCTGATGGCGACCCTGCAGACCCTGCACACACCCGAGCAGGCCGCGCAATGGCTGCGTGCGCAGGGCGCGGCGGCCCTGCGGGCCGACAGCCGTGCGGTGCGCGCGGGTGAAGGCTTCGTTGCGTGGCCGGGTGCCGCGCGCGACGGCCGCGCATTCGTTGCCGATGCCCTGGCGCAAGGCGCAGCGGCCTGCCTGGTCGAAGACGACGGCGCCGACGCCTTCTTGCAGCAGCAGGGCGAAGGCGTCGCCTCTGCCTGGCATTCCGGGGCAGGCCGCATTGCACGCTACCCGCAGCTCAAGGCCGCCACCGGCCCGATCGCATCGGCCTTCTATCGAGAGCCGTCGCATCAGGTCGACGTGCTGGCGGTGACCGGCACCAATGGCAAGACGTCCACCGCCTGGTGGCTGGCGCAGGCCCTGTCTGCGCTGCAGCCGCCCCGGCGCTGCGGTGTGGTGGGCACGCTGGGCATCGGTGTGCCGCCTGCGGTGGAGCACACCGGCCTGACCACGCCCGACCCGGTGCAGTTCCAGCATCACCTGCGCGCGTTTGCCGACGAGGGTTTCGTTGCCTGCGCGATCGAGGCCTCATCGATCGGCCTGGCCGAGCGGCGCCTGGATGGCACACGCATTCGCGTGGCGATCTTCACCAACTTCACCCAGGACCACCTCGACTACCACGGCAGCATGGACGCCTACTGGCAAGCCAAGGCGATGCTGTTCGACTGGCCGGGCCTGCAGGCGGCGGTGGTCAACATCGACGACGAAAAGGGCGCAGAGCTTGCCCAGGCGCTGTCGGCGCGCAAGCTCGACCTGTGGACGGTGCGTGTGGCCCCGCACACCGCACAGCGTAGCGGCGACCGCGGCGACCCCGGCGACCCCGGTGATCAGGCCCGCATCGTCGCGCGTGAGCTGCGTCACGACGCCGGCGGCCTGTGCTTCGATGTGGTGGAAGGCAGCGCCTGCGAGCCGCTGCGCACCACGCTGGTGGGCGACTACAACGCGCACAACCTGCTGGGCGTGATCGGCGCGATGCGTGCGCTGGGCGTGCCGCTGGCCGACGCGGTGCGTGCCTGCGCACGGCTCGAGCCGGTGCCCGGCCGCATGGAACGCGTGGGCGGCGACGGCACGCCGCTGGTGGCGGTCGACTACGCACACACGCCCGATGCCCTGCGCCATGCGCTGGTCGCGCTGCGGCCGCTGGCCGATGCACGTGGCGGCGCGCTGTGGTGCGTGTTTGGTTGCGGCGGCGACCGCGATGCGGGCAAGCGGCCGCTGATGGGTGCGGTGGCAGGGCAGCTGGCCGATCGCGTGGTGGTGACCAGCGACAACCCGCGCAGCGAGCGCCCCGAACAGATCATCAGCCAGATCCTGCTGGGCCTGGAGCATGGCAACGGCGCCCGCGAGCGGGTGCAGGTGCAGGCCGATCGCGCGCAGGCCATTGCGCAAGCCGTCGCGCAGGCGCGCGCCAGCGACGTGATCCTGGTGGCAGGCAAGGGCCACGAGGCCTGGCAGGAAATCGCCGGAGCCAAGCGGCCGTTCAGCGACCGCGCGCATGCGCTGGCGGCGCTGCGTATGGTGCCTGCAGCCAGCGGAGCGGCCGCATGATGCATCTCGGTGACCTGTTCGACGCGCTGCCTGGCGCTGCGCTGCACGGCCCGGCCGATACGGTGGTCCAGCGGGTGCACAGCGATACCCGCACCCTGCAGCCGGGCGACCTGTTTGTGGCGATCCGCGGCGAGCGCTTCGATGCCAACGACTTCATCGCCGATGCGCAGCGCGCCGGCGCGGTGGCCGCATTGGCGCACCGCGGCCGCCTGCCCGCCGGCTGCGCAGGCATCGAGGTCGATGACACGCGTGTGGCGCTGATGCAGATGGCCGCCGCCTGGCGCCGCCGTTTCGCGCTGCCGCTGATCGCGGTGACCGGCAGCAATGGCAAGACCACGGTGACGCAGATGATCGCGTCCATCCTGCGTGCCTGGCAGGGCGACGCCGCGCTGGCCACGCAGGGCAACCTGAACAACGACATCGGCGTGCCGCTGATGGCGCTGCGCCTGCGCGCAGCTCATCGCGTGGCGGTGCTTGAGCTTGGCATGAACCACCCGGGCGAAATCGCGCAGTTGGCGGCCATTGCGCAGCCCACGGTGGCGCTGGTCAACAACGCCCAGCGCGAACACCAGGAATTCATGCATACCGTCGAGGCGGTGGCGCGCGAGCACGGTGCGGTGCTGCAGGCGCTGCCCGCAGACGGCGTGGCCGTGTTCCCGGCCGCCGACGCCTTCACCGCGCTGTGGCGCAGCCTGGCCGGTGCGCGGCGGGTGGTGACCTTCGGTGAAACGCAGGGCGACGTCACGCTGCGCAGCGCGCACTGGCAGGGCGACGCCTGGGCTGCGCGCATCGCCACGCCCGCGGGCGAGTTCGACGCGAGGCTCTCGATTGCCGGGCGGCACAACGTGGTGAATGCGCTGGCGGCCACCGCCTGCGCTCAGGCCGCCGGCGTACCGCTGGAGGCGATGGCACGCGGGCTGTCGGCCTTTGCGCCGGTGACCGGCCGCTCGCGCGCGCTGTCGCTGGACTGCGCGGGCCACCGCATCACGCTGATCGACGACAGCTACAACGCCAACCCCGATTCCGTCCGTGCCGCCATCGACGTGCTGTCCGCGCTGCCTGCGCCGCAGTTGCTGGTGCTCGGCGACATGGGCGAGGTGGGCACGCAGGGCCCGCAGTTCCATGCCGAGGTGGGCGCCTACGCGCGCGAGCGCGGCATCCCCTTGCTGTTCACGCTGGGCGAGCAGTCGGCGGCGATGGGCGGACGCCACTTTGCCGACATCGGCGCGCTGCAGTCGGCGGTGCTCGGCGCGCTGCCGCAGCAGCGCAGCGTGCTGGTCAAGGGCTCGCGCTTCATGAAGATGGAGCGGGTGGTGCAGTCGGTCGTCGAGCACTGCGGTGCTGCCGTAACAGCAACCGCAACCAAGGAGGCCTCGCATGCTGCCTAGCCTGGCCCTGTGGCTGCAGGGCCTGTCGCCCGACCTGGGCTTCTTCCGCGTCTTCCAGTACCTCACCTTCCGCGCGGTGATGGCGGCGATGACGGCGCTGCTGATCGGTCTGGTGGCCGGCCCGTGGGTGATCCGCCGCCTTGCCGCGCTCAAGATCGGCCAGCCGGTGCGCGAATACGCGATGCAGACGCACCTGGCCAAGAGCGGCACGCCCACCATGGGCGGTGTGCTGATCCTGATCTCGATCGCCGTCTCCACGCTGCTGTGGTTCGACTGGAGCAACCGCTTCGTGTGGATCGTGCTGCTGGTCACGCTGGGCTTTGGCGCGATCGGCTGGGTGGACGACTGGCGCAAGGTGGTCAACAAGGACCCGGAGGGCATGCGCTCGCGCGAGAAGTACTTCTGGCAGTCGGTGATCGGCCTGCTGGCGGCGCTGTACCTGGTGTTCAGCATCTCCGAGAGCTCCAACCTCAAGGTGCTGGAACTGTTCTTCACCTGGGTGCGTTCGGGCTTCGATGTGGACCTGCCACCCAAGGCCGGCCTGCTGGTGCCCTTCTTCAAGGAGATCAGCTATCCGCTGGGCGTGTTCGGTTTCGTGATCCTGACCTATCTGGTGATCGTCGGCTCCAGCAACGCGGTCAACCTCACCGATGGTCTGGACGGGCTGGCCATCATGCCGGTGGTCATGGTGGGCTCGGCCCTGGGCGTGTTCGCCTACGTGACCGGCAGCTCGATCTATTCGAAGTACCTGTTTTTCCCCTACATCCCGGGTTCGGGTGAGCTGCTGATCTTCTGCGCAGCCATGGCCGGGGCAGGTCTGGCCTTCTTGTGGTTCAACACGCATCCGGCCCAGGTGTTCATGGGCGATGTGGGGGCGCTGGCTCTTGGCGGCGCCCTGGGCACAATCGCCGTCATCGTGCGTCAGGAAGTGGTGCTGGCCATCATGGGCGGCATCTTCGTGGTCGAAGCCCTGTCGGTGATGGTGCAGGTGAGCTACTTCAAATACACCAAGAAAAAATACGGCGAGGGCCGACGCATCCTCAAGATGGCGCCCCTGCACCACCATTTTGAAAAGAGCGGCTGGAAGGAAACGCAGGTGGTCGTGCGTTTCTGGATCATCACCATGCTGCTGTGCCTGGTGGGTCTGTCCACCCTGAAGCTGAGGTAAGCGATGCAGCAGCTTCAAGGTCTTCACGTTCTGATCCTGGGCCTAGGCGCCTCGGGCCTGGCCATGGCGCGCTGGTGCGCCCGCCACGGGGCCGTGGTGACCGTGGCCGACACGCGTGAAGCCCCGCCGCAGCTGACCACCTTGCAGGCCGAATGGCCCGATGTGCATTTCGTCAGCGGTGCTTTCAGCGCAGCCTTGGTCGAGGGCACGCCGATCCGTGCCGTCTTCCGCAGCCCGGGTCTGGCGCCCGAGGTGGTGGCGCCCGTGGTGGACGCTGCCCGTGCTGCCGGCCTCTGGCAGGGCGGCGAGCTCAGTTTGTTTGCCGCCGGCCTGCAGGACCTGCGTGAGCGCTTTGGCTACGCACCGCAGCTGCTGGCCATCACCGGCACCAACGGCAAGACCACGGTGACCTCGCTGACCGGGCAGCTGGTGGCACGCGCGGGCAAGACCGTGAAGGTGGCCGGCAACATCGGCCCCACCTTGCTCGACACCCTCGGCGAAGCGATGGCCCAGGCCGAAGTGGATGCGCAAGTGCTCGATCAGCAGGAACGCGAAGCCCAGGAAGCCGAACAGGCCGAGGCTGCTCGATTGGCTGCCGAAGCCTGCTTGGCCGATGTCGCCCCCGCACAGACAGACGATGCGGTCACCGTCGAAGAGGACGCTGAATCTTCGGGCGATGCACGGACGCTGCAGGCGGCGCAGCAAGAAGAGGGCGGCGAGGAGCAGGACGATGAGGAAGGTGACGCGGCCCTGGTGCTGCAGGTCCCGACGCGCCTGTCGGCCATGGCGCGTGTGCTGCCCCAGGTCTGGGTGCTCGAACTCTCCAGTTTTCAGCTCGACAGCAGTGAGGGCTTCGAGCCCACCGCCGCCACGGTCCTCAATGTGACCCAGGACCACCTGGACTGGCACGGTTCGATGAAGGCCTATGCAGATGCCAAGGCCCGCATCTTCGGCCAACAGGCCCTGATGGTGCTCAACCGTGAAGACCCGGCGGTGATGGCCATGCTGCCCGAGCCCGTGCGGGTGAAACTGCAGAAACCTGTGGTACGCGCTCACAGCACTTTCGGTGGCGACATGCCGCAGCGCCCGGGCG
>JACCDK011690840.1_pt1 | contig 10052 bp, 9 predicted proteins | sample 7445871 | NCBI WGS metagenome assembly JACCDK01 (sample SAMN15323436, study PRJNA562643) | freshwater metagenome | isolation source: river surface water | place: USA:Blue River Watershed | collected 2017-08-15
AGGCCAGTCGGCATGAAGAAGCTGGTTCCGAAGACTCGGTCAGTGAACTGCATCAAGCCAGCCGCCTCGAGCGGAGGAAAGGCCAACAGTAACAGGAAAGCTGTCACGAACTGCGCCCACACGAAGAAAGGCAAGCGCATCCATGTCATCCCTGGCGCGCGTAGCTGAATGATCGTCGCGATGAAGTTGACTGACCCCAAGAGCGAACCCGTGATGTTAAAAACCATTCCCAATAGCCAAAGGGTCTGCCCATTCCACCAGAGAGAGCCGCCTTCAGGCATGTCAGCGATACCCGCGAGAGGAGGATAAGCCGTCCAACCAGACTTTGCTGCCCCTGTCCCAACAAAGAAACTTCCCACCATGATCACGCAACTGACAAAAAAGCACCAAAAACTTGCCATGTTGAGTTTCGGAAAGCACATGTCAGGAGCGCCTATTTGAAGAGGTACCACATAGTTTCCGAAAGCTGCAAAAGCCACCGGAACAACGCCGAAGAACACCATAATCGTTCCATGCATTGCCCCGAAGGTGTTGTACCCGTCCGGCGTCAGCACGCCCGCAATGCCCGCCGCCCGTTTGGCGCCGTCAAAAACCGTGTCGCCAAAAATATTGTGCAACAGGTTTCCCACGAACGGAACAGCCTCACCGGGGTGAGCCAACTGCCAACGCATCACCAGCATCAGCATGAAACCGAGGAAAAGGAACGCCAGACCAGTGACGCCGTACTGGATACCGATAACCTTGTGATCGGTAGAGAAAACATACTTTTGCAGGAATGACAGTTCGTGATGATGATCGTCACCGTGACCATGATCAGTCGCAGGAGAATGAGCGTGAGATACAGCCATAATCGTTAGTCAGTGTCAGATTTTCTACTTCTTCTCTTCCGGCCAAGCCTTCAACTCGGCCTCACTCCACATGGTTGCTTTGGAAGCGAACTTCTTCCTCGCCTCCGCCACAACCTCTGCCTTCACCGGAGCAGCCTTGTTGCCGAAGCTGCCTCGAACGTAACTCAAAACTGCGGCGATTTTTTCATCCGTCAACATCGCCTCTTGAGGAGGCATGATGTTGTTATAAGCCGCTCCATTCACAGTGATTGGTCCCATCACTCCCTTCAAAACGATCGCCGCCATCCGTTCAGCCGACCCATTGACATATTCCGTGTTGATGAGAGTCGGGAAAACTGGCGGCAATCCGGCCCCTGTAGGCTGGTGACACGCGATGCAAACCGTGCTGTAAACCTGTTTCCCCAAGTCCTCTTGGGCGCACAAGCCGAAACTCAGGCCCAGAAGTGCAAAAACGCAAAGCTTTTTCAACAATAACATAAAAACCAACTATTTATCTACACCAAACCCCTTCAACTCAGCCTCAGTCCAAGGCGTCGTCTTGCCGAGATGCTTCTTCCTGAACTCAGCAACCTGATCGACAGTGATCGGACCAGATTTATTCCCGAAGTTTGCTCGCACATAAGAAGCCACTTCAGAGATTTTTTTGTCCGTCAGGAGGGCCTCTTGGCCTGGCATCACGTTGTTGTAAACGGTGCCCTTGACCGTAATAGGGCCAATCACGCCCTTTAGAATGATTGCCACTAACCGCTCCGCACTCTCATTCACGTACTCAGACTCCGAGACGGGAGGAAATACTGGGGCTAGCCCCAACCCAGTAGGTTGGTGACAGGCGACACAAATCGCCATGTAATGCGTCTTACCGTCCTCGAGAGAAACGGAACCCGGCGCCGCTGCCCCCCCTGACTGCGCAGGCGCCGCCGCCGTCGGCGCACCAACGGGTGCCGGTGCAGGCGAAGCACCCTCAATGTTGGCGCCAGCAGGGATTTGCCCCAACTCTGCCTCGGTGTAGGGAGTGGTGCGCGTCGAAAGTTCTTTGCGGACCACAGCAACTTTCTCGGGCGAAATCTCAGGCGCGGCATTGCCCCAAGCGGAGCGGACATACGTCGCTACCGCAGCGATTTTCTTATCAGACAGCGTGCTCTCCCACGCAGGCATCAAACCATTGTACGTCGCATCGCCAACTTTCAGAGGGCCTTGAATACCCTTCAGCAGAATGGACACCAAACGCTTCTCAGAACCGACCACGTAGTCGGTACCCACGAGACTCGGAAACTGTCCCGCCACGCCCTGACCCGTGGGTTGATGGCAAGACTGACAGTTTGCATATATTTCCTTGCCAAGCTCTGCCAACGTTTTCTCTTGCGCGCCACCCGCCCCATCGCCCGTGGCAACCCTCGACAACCCAACGAACAACTGCTCGGGACCAAAGATGTCCCTCGAAAACCCGCCCGAGCGCCCCCCAATCACCACGCCACCGGCAGCAATCAGAAAAGCACCCAACGCAACCACCCAGAATGGGGCGCTGCTCTGAACTGTTTCCGCCGAACGCTCACGCTTGACCGCAGGAACGTTACCTAAACTCGAAAAATCCGGATTATTATTTTTATCTAACATTTCCCAGCCTCATTTATTTTTTTGTCGGGGAAACACCTGCCATAGCCGCTTCCGGCAATGGGGCACTCCTGTCCAAGGCTTTGAGATACGCCACTAGAGAGAGCGCATCGCTTGTTGGAACAAACTTGCCCCCTTTTTCATCAACTATCACCGTGCCACCTATCACCGTGTCCCGAGCGTTGACCGGCTCAAATAAACCGCGGTAAGAGGGCATCACCGTATGGCGGGCAAACTTCTGCGGGTTGAACAGGTACTCAAGCAACCTTGCGTCATCCAAACGGTTTGCCGGAACAGGCAGAGCCTTCGGAGTCTTACCCCAGTCGGCATTCCCGTAGTTTGTCAAATCCGGCCCCAACCGTGTCAAACCCAACGCGGCATTTGATTCAAACAGAAAGTCTCGCGGCACACCCCGACGTTTTGCCCAACCACGCTCAATCTCGTAATGGCTTTCACCCCGCACAAACTGTGTGTGGCACGTTGAACATCCCTCCCGAACGAAAATGTCACGCCCCTGTTTTGACACCCCCTCGTTTCGTACCGGATAGATGTCAGAAATGGAACCATCCTCGAACTTAAAACTCGGTTCTAAACTCGAAAGTTGGGACTTCAGACCGAGTACCCCAAGGCCCGCAGACAAGCACAGTGAGGCTACCGCCACGGGAAATGTAATAAAGCGATCAGACATCTGTTTTTAGTGGTTAGAAGCGTCCGGGAGCAATGTGGCTTCTCCCGCTGGTTGGCCGATTCGAATCGCTAGAAAGCCAGCGTTCAACAACGCAGATAAGTAGCCGAAAATCATCAAGACCACGCCGATGACGACTCCCCAGTAGTAGGACTTGCCCATTGCTACGGACTCCGAGAAGGGAGCTAGCGCCTCATTCAGGGTGGATCCTGACGCAACTCCACTCACCAACAAGCAAAGAAACGCCACGCCACCACCGTACAATGCGCCTCGGAGATGCCAGGAGATTAAAGATGAGGAAAGCCACTCGCATCCGCAAACTCTCGGGAAGAGATAATAGACGGAGCCCCATGCGACTAACCCTCCGCCCAACAAGTACTGGAGAAGATCAACCCCAAACTGAGCGAGCGTCAGTTGAACACTCTCAGAAACACCTGGTAACACCAAAAGAATCCGGAGGAGCGAGCCGCTCAACCACACGATAGCCCCCCACTTGACGAACGTGGCCGACGGACTACCAATTGGAGCACTGTTTCCCCCGAAAACGCCAGAGGCGAAAGTGACAACGGCGACAGCCACGAAGAAAGCGCTTCCCGAGCCAACCGCACCAACCCACGAGGGGACAGGCCCGTCAGACAAACTCGAAAGGCCGACCAACCCACCGAAAACTCCGAGCAAAACCGCCACTAACATGGCCTGATGCGTACTCAGAACTGAGTTGCCGCTCGACTTTTGGAGGACGAAACATGCAGCACCCATCGGGATCAGAAGCCCGACAGAAGCGCTCAGGACGCCTGAAAACCAAACGTCGGAAACCGTCCCCACAACTCCCGTAGTGCCGGGGGCAATGGAAAGACGAATAAAGGAAGCCAGAGTGACACCGACAAGACCCGTGCCCACAAAAAGCATCGGGCCACTAAAACCACCGCCAGAAAACGCGATGATCGAAAAGAGAACAATTGCCACCGACACCGCGAAAAAAGTCGACCCTCTTAAAAAGCCAACTAACGCGCAAAGCGCCAAGAGTGTCGAGACCGCAGTCAACATGAACCCGCGTGTTGAACCGACGGACGCACCTCCAAACGCGAGAGTCGATGCGCACACAAGCGCCGAGCCTAAACTGAGCATTACAAGCGACCCTTGGGGCGCGATGCCAGTCAGAGGCAATCCAACCCAACCAACGTAGCCAATCGTCGCAACCAGACCAACATTCCAGCAGGCAAACCCTAAATCCCCCGCCCACCTCGCCAGAATACCAACAGAGGGCGTTTCTTCGGACTGCCTAGCGGCCACCCACACTGAGATGGCAAAAGCAACGCACCCAGCCGATCCATTCAGCAACAAAAACTTGGCCAGAGGGAAAAGTTTTCCAAACCCCAATCCCGACCATTGGAACCGCTCGGGGTTGAGAAGTTCCAACATTGAAGCCCCAAACAAAACCAGCGACAGAATCGACCACAAAACTCCGGCGATTACCCACTTTTTAACCAACGGCGAAACGCTGGCGTCAATCAGCAATCGATTTTTTTCTATTTGCCCTAACTCCATATTACATTATTTTAAGATTATCTGGCTTTGACGGAATCAAAGCGCAGCGTCGTTGCCCCAGCCGGCGCAGAGGGGAGACTGGGAGCCTCGCCTGGCTTTCCTGCAGGCAATGGAGCCTCAACCGCCGTCTGAGACGCAGCGACTTTCACTGCCGAGAACTTTGAGATGACTACCAACGAAGCGTTGGCCTTACCCAGAGACGCCTTCGATTTCTCGCTGTCAAGCCACTTGTCTTCAGACGCTTTTGCTTTGGCTACGCTTTCCGCCACAATCTTCAAGCGCCGCTCGCTTTGTAAACGCTCAGCCGCTGCAGCGGACCAAGAAGCTGCATCATTGTTGAGGTTAGCCGAGTAAATCAGCGAAAATGCTGATGCACCGATGAGAAGAACATATCCGATTGTTGGGACTGGAAAACTCATAGATTGCCTTAGTTGTGTAGGTTGACGGAGCCCTCCAGTCGCGGATCCCTCAAGGGAAACACCGGCGCACTGCCCAGATTCCTGAAGTACAAACCGAAAGCCAGCCCACCGACAGCAAGCAGACCCGATACATCAAAGATACTAAACGACGGGCCGGTCTGGTGCAGAACAGGAAGAACGACCACATAAAGATCGAGAACCTGCATCAGAATTATCCACACCGCCACACCGCAAATGAGCTTTACGTTCTTTTTGGTTGCCTGGAATAGGAGAACTGGGAAAGGAAGGAAGAAACGCCCAGCGACGAGCAAGGTGCTCAAAATGTGCCAACCTTCCGTGTTCCGGATTTTGAAGTAAATGGTTTCCTCAGGCATGTTGGCATACCAGATCAACATGTATTGAGAATATCCGATGTACGCCCAAAAAACCGTGAACGCCAACATGAACTTCCCCATCGTGTGATAGTGCTCTTGGTTCACTGCGCGAAGGTAACCGTTCTTTCGAAGCCAACTTACGACCAGAACGATTAGCGACATTGAACTGCCCGCCGCGCCCGCAAAAACATAAACCCCCCACATCGTCGAGAACCAGTGGTAGTCAAGACCCATCAACCAATCGACAGCCGCGAACGTCAATGAAACCGCAAAGATTGGCAGACCCGCGATCGCTGCCTTTCGCATTGCAAAGGAGTGTGACGGCGCGCCGTCTGAATCCTGCGCACAGGAATGTCGCCGCAACGTCCAAACAATCAGACCCAGAAGGCAAAAATATAGCGCCGCCCTCACAATAAAGAACGGCTTATTCAAGAAAGCTTCCTTGTTGTCCAGAAGCGCATCTACGCCATGAGGGACATTCCACCATTTCCAGAGGATAGGAGCGCACAACAGGAGGAGCGGCAAAAAACCAACGACGAGCAGCGGAAAAATCGACGCGATATTCTCCACCTGCCGACGAATCAAAACAGACCACTCAGAGTCAGTGGCGTGGTGCAAAATATTCCAGAACGCCGCCCCAGCGACTAGGGTGAAAACCACCGCGAAACCAAACAACCAAGAGAAAGCAAACTGCTCGTGGTTTTGGGTGTAAGCTATGCCGCCAAGCAAAGCACCTAAAGCTGCCACCGCGAAACCGCGGCGAGAGAGCGCTGCGGCCCGATCAATCGGGAACTTTTCGGCCGTTAAACCTTGAGAATGAGAGCCCATTTTAACTATTTAATCAAACTTTTGACGTTTTCCGGAATGTCTGATGCAGCAGTGGAGGCCTGAGCCTGCAAGGCACGAACGTGAGCCACAATCGCCCAGCGATCCTTCACTGCGATGTTCGGACCATAAGCACCCATGGTGTTTTTACCGTGCGTGATTGTGGCAAAAATCTGTCCTTCGGGCTGGACACGAATCCTGTCATCCGTCAAGGACGCCACGGTTGCCAGACCTAGGGCTTTCGTCGGGCCATTCCCGCTCCCATTTACATCGTGGCAAATCGAGCAATGCACCGCGTAACGATTTTCACCGCGCGCAAGGAGCTCTGCATCCACCTTCACTGGAAAACCTGACCCGTAAAACTCACCCAGGGAACCCGTGTTGTAATAATCATTCGCCGCGGTAAATCCGCCGCCAGCATTAGACGCAGTAGTGGCCAAGTAGCGCCCTTTCAGCGAGTAGCCACGGGGAAGAGTTCCTTGCACCATCTCGCGATCCGCACGGCCATCCGCAAACACATTGGAAGGGTGTTGCGTTATCACTTTCGGCTGATGCTTCATGTCCGAAAAGATTTGCAAAGGAGTCTCACTAAACTTCTCCCCGCGAAATCCTAGGAAAGAAACGGCACAAAGCCCCAGCGGGATTGCCGTCATGAAAAAGGGTTTCAACATACAGATTCTCTCTTTAAGCCTCTTCTCTGATGACCGAGATTTCAGTTCCGCCTACCGTCTGAAGAAGTTCGCTCACCTTGGCCACGGAGAACTTTGGGTCCCTCGACTCAATGACAATCGCATAGCTGTCATCAGACACCTTGGTGAAGTTCGCCCACTCAAACACCGGATGGTTCCACCTCGGGAGGCGATTCATGACCAGCATGCCGCCAACCGCAGCGAACGCAGAAAGCAGCACGGTTAACTCAAACATGATCGGAAAGAAGCTAACAATAGTGCGCCAATCATACGGCTTGCCGTGAACAATCATCGGATAGATTCCGAACGAGGGAATCGTGGTCAGGCAAACCGCAGTGGTGAATCCGAGCAACCCACCACAAAAAACAACAGCACTCAACCAAGACTTACCGAGTCCCATCGCCTGATCCATACCGTGTACCGGAAAAGGCGTGTGAACGTCCCAGTGGACGAACCCCAAGTCACGAATCTTCTCAGCCGCGGACATCACACTCCCCGCGTCGGAGAAAATCGCTCCAACCGCATAAACTTTCTTTTCAGACTGATCCATTTTTAGACCCAGTTGGTTGTTAGTGTTTGTCCTCCGAACCTCCGTGATGCGGATTGGCCGCCGGCGTGACGAGCTTCACCTCGGAAATCGCAATCATCGGCAGGAAGCGCATGAACAGGAGAAACAGCGAGAGGAAAATCCCGAATGTACCAATGAAAGTCAGGATTTCCGTCGTGCTCGGACTGTAATGCCCCCACGAGCTGGGCAGGAAATCTTGCGCTAGAGAGGTAACGATAATCACAAATCGCTCAAACCACATCCCCACGTTGACGAACTGGCACACGATGAACACCACGATGTAGTTCGAGCGAGCCCACTTAGACCAGAAAATCTGAGGCGAAATAACGTTGCAGAACATCATCGCCCAGTACGCCCACTGGTACCACCCTTCCCCATCAAAGCTTGCCCGCGCTTTGAAGAAGGTGAAGCCCTCAAACTTATTCCCGCCGTACCAAGCCACAAAGAGCTCCATCAAATAGGCGTAGCCCACAATCGATCCCGTCAGCAAAATGATTTTGGCCATTTTGTCCACGTGCTGACGAGTGATTAAATCACCGATTTGTGGGTAGATAAGACTTGCAGGCAACATGATGGTCAACACCATGGCAAATCCCCCGAAAATCGCGCCCGCCACGAAGTAAGGAGGAAAAATCGTCGTATGCCATCCAGGCATAATCGAAGTAGCGAAATCGAACGAAACAATCGAGTGAACGCTCAACACCAACGGAGTTGAAAGCCCAGCCAAGATTAAATACGCCATCTCGTAGTGCCTCCACTGACGGTTAGACCCCCGCCATCCTAGGGCAAAGAAACCATAAATCGTCTTGGCAATACCAGACTTCGCTCGGTCCCGCAGCGTCGCCAAATCGGGAATAAGGCCAACATACCAGAACAGCACAGATACCGTGAAGTAAGTCGAGACCGCAAACACGTCCCACAGAAGCGGAGAACGGAAGTTTGGCCAAATTCCATTCGCATTGGGGACCGGAGCAAGGAACCAAGCCATCCAGAAACGACCCACGTGGATGGCCGGAAAAATCCCTGCACACACCACTGCGAAAAGCGTCATTGCCTCCGCGGCCCGGTTGATGGAGGTGCGCCACTTCTGACGAGTCAGAAACAGAATTGCAGAAATCAATGTCCCTGCATGGCCGATTCCGATCCAGAACACGAAGTTCGTGATATCCCAAGCCCAACCGTTGGGATGGTTCTCGCCCCAAACACCTACACCATTCGAAATCTGGTACACAATGCACGCCAACCCCATCAATGCGATTGGGGATGTAATGGCGAAAGCTACGTACCACCAAAAAGGAGTCTTTTTTTCGACGATTTCGGATACCTTGTCCGTAATCCACGAAACAGACCGATTATTATCAACCAAAGGAACTCGCTTGAGTTCCTCGGGAGTGTGAAATGATAAACCTGATTCTTTAGCCATTACAGTAAAATGAAGATTAGTGGCCTTGAGTCATGAACGCCCCGTTCTTCGCGGCATCCGGCATCTTCGGATTTGGGTTCTTCACCCGAGCCAAATACCAAACTCGGTTTTGAGTATTGAGGTACTCAAACAGTCGGTATCCACGCTGAGAATCCTTGAGTTGATTCAGCTTGCTGTCCTTTTGTTTGATGTCACCGAAAGTGATGGCATCCGTCGGACATACCTGAGCACAGGCAGAGGTGAAAGAATCCACCGGAACTTGGGGCACCTTGCCCGAGTCCTTGACCATCACCTTCGCTGCGATTTTGGCCTCTTGGATCCTCTGCACACAGAAAGTACACTTTTCCATAACGCCGCGCATACGCACCGTGACGTTAGGATTCTTGGACATCTTCAACGTGTCAGACATCCCCTTCTCATTGATGAGATTCCACTTGTAGAGATTGTCTAATGGCCGTTGGTTGTAATCAAAGAAGTTAAAGCGACGAACTTTGAACGGACAGTTGTTCGCACAGTACCGAGTTCCAATGCAACGGTTGTAAGCCATCACGTTCAGCCCATCTTCAGAGTGGACCGTCGCGTTCACCGGACAGACCGTCTCACACGGAGCATTCTCGCAGTGCTGACACATCATCGGTTGGCTAACCATTTCCGGTTCGGTCGTGTCATGCTGGTCGCCGGCGAAGTACCGATCCGTCCGAATCCAGTGCATCTCACGGCCAATGATGACCTGCTCTTTGCCAACAATCGGGATGTTGTTTTCGGCCTGGCACGCCACCATGCATGCAGAGCAACCCGTGCACAGACTCAAATCGACGGCCATTCCCCAGCCGTGGACATCATCCAACGGTGGATTCGAATACAAAGAGAAGTTGTCAGGTGTGTGGGCGTCAATCCCTGCTTTCTTGATAAAGTCAGGATGGCTCTCAGAGTTGGCCTTCCAGTTTTCGAGCGAGGTCTCGCGTGTGATGTCTGCGCCACGCCCCTCGAGAGCGCCATGCTCCTGAGTTATCGCAAGTTGGTGGGGCTTGCCTGAAACTTTCGTTACCGTTCCCGATACAA
>JACCDK010285797.1_pt1 | contig 10051 bp, 7 predicted proteins | sample 7445871 | NCBI WGS metagenome assembly JACCDK01 (sample SAMN15323436, study PRJNA562643) | freshwater metagenome | isolation source: river surface water | place: USA:Blue River Watershed | collected 2017-08-15
AGTTTCTTCCTGGTCATGGTGGAGCATTAGATCGCTTTGATTCCCTTTTAATAGTAACGCCTTTAGCTGCTTTACTATTATTGATGTGGCCTTAAACATTCCTTTTAAAGAACTTCGTGCAGAACTCTTGCATTGGCTCTACCCTTTGTATTGCCCTTGCTGTGCACGCAGTGTAGCGAATAATCCAAGAGGAATTTGCCATAGCTGTTTGCAACGCTTACCTATCAGTCCATATCATCTAAGCAATGAAAATCCGATAATGGAACGGCTCTATGGACGTATCCCTATTCAACGAGGCATGTCTATGCTCCGTTACGAAAAATCTGGTATGGCACAAGCGCTGATCCATGCCTTAAAGTATGAACGCCGACCAGAGATTGGCGTCACCTTAGGCCAAAAATACGGCCATAAAATCCTTCAGAAAAGCACTGCCCCTAGCGATTTATTCGATGCAATTATTCCTGTTCCGCTTCACGAAAAAAAACGTCTGAAGAGAGGCTATAATCAAAGTGAAGAATTCGCCAAGGGCATGTCGCAAGGTCTGAATATACCCATCTACGACCAAGTATTACTTCGACAAAGAAATGCACAAACACAAACAGCCCTTAGTAGAGAACAGCGATGGGATAATGTGGCGCAAGACTATATCCTACAACAATCCGAAACGCTAGAAGGCAAACACCTATTATTAGTGGATGATGTCTTAACGACAGGCGCAACGCTAGAAGCTTGCGGCAGGCTCCTATTAAACATCCCAGGACTTAGTCTGAGTGTCGCAACGATAGCGATTGCCTAATTATCTGAAGGTGCTTAATACCTGCATTAAATCCGCTTCCGTCTTGAAACGTACTTCACGCGGCTTGCTACCCTGTGAAGGACCGACAATACCTGCAGCTTCTAACTGATCCATAATTCTACCTGCACGGTTATATCCCAACTTCAACTTACGTTGAATCATGGAAGTACTCCCCTGCTGTGTAGCGACAATGATTTTAGCGGCTTCTTCGAAATACTCGTCGCGTTCATCGCCCAATTCGATGTCACCAATTTCTTTATCATTCGGATCGACATATTCAGGCAAAAGATGCGCAGTACCATAACCTTGCTGATCGGAGATATGCTCTACAATCGCTTCAATTTCCGGCGTATCACAGAAGGCACATTGCACACGCAACAGCTCTCCTCCATGCGACAATAACATATCACCCTTTCCTATCAATTGTTCTGCACCGCCCGTATCTAAAATGGTACGTGAGTCAATCTTTGAAGAAACTTTAAAGGCGATACGTGCTGGGAAGTTCGCTTTGATTGTACCTGTGATAATGTTTACAGATGGACGTTGTGTGGCGATAATCAAATGTATTCCCACCGCACGCGCTAACTGCGCAATACGTGCAATCGGCATCTCTACTTCTTTACCTGCAGTCATGATCAAATCCGCAAACTCATCAATCACCACAACTATATAAGGCAAGTATTCATGTCCGCGCATCGGATTTAATTTGCGGGCAGAAAACTTCCGATTGTACTCCATAATATTTTTACAAATCGCGTCCTTCAACAAATCATAACGACGATCCATTTCGATACACAAGGAATTAAGTGTGGCCACAACTTTCTTGGTATCCGTAATGATTGGTTCCTCTTCGTTAGGCAATTTCGCCAAGAAGTGTTTCTCAATCACCTTATAAATACTCAACTCTACTTTCTTTGGATCGACCATTACAAACTTCAATTGCGAAGGATGTTTCTTGTATAACAAAGAAACAAGCAAAGCATTTAAACCAACAGACTTACCTTGTCCTGTAGCACCGGCCATCAATAAGTGCGGCATTTTGGCGAGGTCGACTACAATATTCTCGTTGGCGATGTTCTTTCCGATTGCCACGGGCAATTCCATATTGGCATTCACGAACTTCTCGCTTGCTAATAAGGATCGCATACCTACGATTTCCTTTTTAATATTCGGAACTTCGATACCAATGGTTCCTTTACCAGGAATAGGCGCGATGATACGAATGCCTAAGGCTGCTAAGGAAAGCGCAATATCATCCTCTAAGTTTTTGATCTTTGAAATACGTACGCCTGGTGCAGGCACTATCTCATACAAGGTAACCGTTGGTCCGATTGTCGCTTTGATTTTATCGATGGAGATTCCATAATTTGAAAGCGTATTAACAATCTGATTCTTGTTTTGCTCCAACTCATCCTTCGTTACCGAATTCCCTTCATTCATATACTCATTCAACAAATCAAGTGTTGGATATTTATAATGTGAAAGATCTTTAGTTGGATCGTAATCTTCCATCCCTCCTACCGCAGTAACATCTAGCGCCTTCTCTTCAATCTTCGGCGCAATGTCCATTTTCGGTCCTTCTTCAGGTTTATTATCTTCTACCGTGAATTCAGGTTCTGCAGATCTTGGCTCTTTCGTTGGCGCTTTATAACTCACTACTTCGAATGGATCTTCCTCCTCTTCTTCCTCTTCTTGAATGTTCTCTTCTATTTCTTCCATTTCGTCTTCCATATCTGGCTGATTCATGGCAGCCAAACTTTCTGCAACGAAGCTTACAGCAGCAGCTTGTTCAGGCTTCGGTCGCTCACTGATCTCAAAGGAAGCAGCGTCGTTATTATCTTTCAATTCCGGTTGTTCAACGCTTGTTGTGGCAACCACAATTTCAGTAGGATTTGTTTCCGTGATCTCAATGCTAGCATCCTCTGCGATAGCATCTGCGGGAACGCCTTGATAGGTGATGGTGGCGCCATTATCAATCGGAGACGGGTTTACACTAGGAGCGAATGCTTCCTTCATAGCCTCTGCTTCGGCAGAAAAAGCGTTATCGAAAACAACAGGACCTGCGGTTTCAGAAACGGCAGCGGCAGCGCGCATAGCAGCTTCATGCGCTGCATTACGACGGCGATCTAGCCATGCAGTAAGCCATTCCATTTCGAAGTTCAAATTGTATACAGCGACTAAATAGATGATTAATCCTACAAACAAAATCGCGCCTGTGCCGATAGCACCTACAAAACCAGTTAAATAACTGCTGATAGCATCGCCCATTGCGCCGCCCCAGGCAAAGCCTGAACTAGGCGTTACAAAACTCAATAAAGTCGTCAACCAAAAGGTTGTTAAAATACCGAATTGGGTCAATGACCAGGTAGGTAATTTAAAGTTCTTACGCATCAAGTTAATGCCAAATGCCATCAAGACCACACTCCAAAAATAAGCGGCAATCCCCACTCCGTCGTAAATGCACCAATGCGCTATAAACGCCCCCCAGCTGCCGATTGTATTAGCGTATTCTAATTTGGCCACATTAAAAAAGCCACCCAAACTTGCGTTAAATACTTTATCTTGATCGAGGCGCCAAGTGAATGAATAGGAACAAAAGGAAACGAAGGATAAAAAAGAAAGAACAGCGACAAGCAAGCCTGAAATCGTTTTCCAGCGCTGATCAGAGGCTATCTGTGTTGCAGCCATCTCATCTTCCATTTGGGTTTCGTTCAGCTGAAATCCTTTTGAATCAGCATTTTGCTTTGCTGCTTTTTTAACGGTAGAGTCTTTTTTTGCCATAGTCGTGAATACCACAGCAAATTACGGAAGCGCGCGCAGCAAACCATTAGACGTTGTGAACAGCAAAAAATAAGTAGGTGTAAAATGTTTATTAAAAAGGACGAAAAAACAGCTCCGAAAGCTATTTAACTGCCTTTTCCATTCTTAGGATAACCACCCCTAACAAACCTTCTTTAAAAATCTTAGTAGACATCTTAGAAATCCCTTTCTCACGATCTTTGAAGGTAATGGGCACTTCTTTAATGCGCGCACCTTTTAGGAATGATTTGTATTTCATTTCGATTTGAAAGGCATAGCCAATAAAACGAACACGATCCAAATTTATTCTTTCTAGAATTTCACGCTTATAGCAGATGAAGCCCGCCGTTGGGTCCTTCACCGGCATGCCCGTAATGATTCTTACATAGAGTGAAGCGCCGTAGCTGAGCATTAGTCGATTTAAGGGCCAATTCTGCACCTTCCCTCCTTTCGTATAACGGCTACCGACAGCGATATCGTACTTATCCTCTGTACATGCTTTCTCTAATGAAGCGAGTGCTTCTGGCGGATGCGAGAAGTCGCAATCCATTTCAAAAATAAGGTCGTAACCACGTTCTAAAGCCCATCTGAACCCTGCAATATAGGCTCGTCCTAAACCAGCCTTTTGCGTGCGTTCCATTAAATGCAAACGTCCGTTAAACTGTGGCATCATCTCTTTGACAATCGTTGCGGTACCATCCGGAGAACCATCATCGATAATTAGAATTTCATAATGCGCAGCCATCGAAAGCACATGCGGCACCAAACTGCCGACATTCTCGCTTTCGTTATAGGTAGGGATCAGGATAATTACTTTCGGAGGCGTTTGCATTATCCTATCATTTTATCTTTTAACTCTTTCAACTTAGCCTTAGAATGTAGCGGAAAATCTGCTTCCATAAACCATTTATAATAGCCTGGATCTTTACGCAAAACCTCCTCTACAGGCATATCTTTATATTTTCCAAAATTGAAACATGCCTTACCATAACGCTCTACAAAGCGACGGGCCATGTCGATGATTTTACCGGAATTATCCTCACTATACTTTGCTAAAAAGGAAACGTCATTTTGCAATTCTGCATAACGTTCCAACTGCGCTAGTAAAACCTCATAAGTAGCCTGAATATCAGCCATCGCGCTATGCGCATTCTCCAATTTCTTCCCACAATAAAACAAATAAGCCGCCTCTAAAGTGCGACGCTCCATTTTATGGAAGATGCGTTGTACATCCACACATAAACGAGCTTCGACATGAATATCAATACCACAACGTAGCAGTTCTTCTACTAACATGGGGATATCAAACTTATTACTGTTGAACCCGCCAAAATCACAATCCTCTAAAAATGTATTTACCTCTAATGCAATCGCTCCGAATAAGGGTTTATCCTTTACCATATCATCCGTAAAACCATGCACTGCAGCGGCTTCGGCAGGAATTGGCATCCCTGGATTACACACTTGATGGTATTTTTCTAGATTGCCGTCCGGCAATACTTTGATAATTGCAATTTCTATAATACGATCCTTGGCCACATCTACGCCAGTAGTTTCTAGATCAAAAAAGGCAAGAGGTCGTTGTAACTGCAAAGCACTCACGGATAATGGTTTTAAAGGATTTGAATCGTATGTACGCAATAAATCCTTTGTCTTTTCAAGCTTCGACCGTTTTCGATCATTTTTCAAGGGTTCACCAAATAAATCTAAGCCAGACACGACAAAAGTTTAGAACTCAAATATAAGTAATTCAACGACTATAATGTTAAAATCATAATGCCTTGTGAATGATTTCACAATTCGGTAAGTAGTGCTTAAATTTGTAAAAAATAATCCAATTATGTATCCAGCAGAAATCGTAAATCCGATGAAAGCAGAAATGACTGCCGTAGGATTTCAAGAGTTAACAACACCACAGCAAGTGGATGATATGATGCAAGCAGGGGGTACAACCCTTGTATTTTTCAACAGCGTTTGTGGCTGTGCTGCAGGTTCGGCTCGCCCGGGTGTTAAAATGGCTGTTCAAAACAGTGCTAAAAAGCCGCATCATTTAACGACTGTATTTGCAGGTTTTGATGTGGATGCCGTAAAGCAAGCACGTACCTACACCTTGCCTTATCCTCCATCTTCTCCTTGTATCGCTCTTTTCAAGGATGGTCAAATCGTTCATTTCATCGAACGTCACCACATTGAAGGTCGTTCAGCTGATATGGTTGCTCAAAATTTGATGGGCGCTTTCGAAGAACATTGCTAAAATTTACAGCATCTATAAAAAGGCTATACATTGCGAATGTGTAGCCTTTTTTTTATATTCGCATAAACCTTAACCACATGAAAAAAATATTTACACTACTATTTTGTTTAACAACACTTGGCTTCGCAAGCAAATTACATGCACAATGTACGCCTGATTTAAGCTGGAATACTTCTGGCATTCGCCCAGATAGTACCACCAACTTACCAGATGGCTGCGAAAACGTCCCTTACTCTACGCAAATGGACATTTACGTTCCGGATTCTGTTCACCAAATACAGATGGGACAAGATGTAGCGATTTATATCGATTCAGTTCGTTTATTAAGTGTTACGGGCTTACCTCCAGGAATGACTTATGTCACAAATCCTGCAAATGGTAAATTCGCCAAATTTGCGCACGGCTGTGCTTTGATTTCAGGCACTTGCTCAACGCCTGGTACTTACAACCTACAAGTAATTACCAAAGCATCTGTTCGTCTATTATTACCTTTCCTTCCTGCAACAGTACGTTATGACACGGTAAACTATTACCGTATCGTAATCAATGCGGCAGGCGGTGCAAACTGTAATGTTGGTATTGAAAACCATTTGGATCCTACTGAAATGGGGATTCATAGTGTAGTTGCGAATGCTAACGATCATTATTTACAAGTGACTTGTAATGCCCCGGCAAATCTTCCTAGCCAGTTTCGTGTAGTGAATTCAATCGGTCAGGTGATTTATCAAAATACGGTGACAACCCAACAAGGTTATCAAATTATTCGCTTGAACGACTTTAATGCAGAAAACGGAATTTACGTTTTACAAATGCAACAAGGCAATCAATTCAAGTCGTACAAACTACAAGTAATTAAGTAATTACTTTTTCATAAAGAGCAGGTGTTGTCAAACGCCTGCTCTTTTTATTTCTAAAAAACGCTAAAAGTGCCATTATATTATTTACGCTTTGGTTTTGTAGGGACAGGCTTTCATGGCTATCAGACCCAAGATAATGGACTGCGTACTTCGCAACAAGAGATTGAAGAGAAGCTGAGTATATTATTCCGTGAAAAGATAACGATTACGGGAGCCTCACGAACTGATACTGGCGTTCATATTTTAGAGTCCTTTGCTCATTTTAGAACGGAGCAAGAACTGCCACCGAATGCAGTTCGGAGAATGAATTTCATGCTGCCGGATGATATACAAGTCAGTCATCTAAACCTTGCTCCAGAAGGCTTTCATTCGCGTTTTGATGCGATTCAAAGACAGTATATCTATTATATCCATTATCATAAAGATCCTTTTTTACTAGACCGTTCATTGCATTTTCCCTATAGGCATCTCGACCTTGATAAAATGAATGAAGCGGCAGCGCATCTAAAAGAGCAAACAGACTTTGCTACCTTTTGTAAACGAAACAGTGATAATAAAACGACACGTTGTAGAATCGATTATATTCAGTGGACTAAGATTGACGAGAATCGTATTCAATTTGAAGTGCATGCTGATCGCTTTTTGCGTGGCATGGTACGTGGCTTAGTAGGTACGATGATGAAGGTTGGAAACGGCAAAACTAGTTTTGAACGATTCAAAGAAATCGTTGCCTCACATGACAATATCAACGCCGACTTTAGCGTTCCGGGTTGCGGACTCTTCCTCACTCGCGTTAAGTATCCAGATGATTTAGAGGCGCAATTGCTTCGATAAAAAAAATGCTTGACTTTTCAGTCAAGCATTTTTTTATTTAATCAGTTTTGTATTGTAAAGCACCTTAGCATTTCGATCTAAAACACTTAAGATATATAAGCCGTCATTCAGCGCTTCACCAGGAATTACATTGAGCCCTGGATTGATTTTACTTTGCAGCAATAATTGACCGACTGTATTACGGAGTTCGATTTTTACTGCTTGTGCATTACTACTATTTACATTCAATAGTTGATGTGCTTCATTCGACCAAAAAACCTTGTATGCGTTTGATGCGTCAAGTTGATTCAAGCCTTCTCCAAACTCAAAATCTACGCGGGCAATTCTGCTGGTATCGCTACACAAACTATCCGACAAAACACAACGATAATGATCAAGTGTTGGATTAAGGCTAGTAATGAAAATCTCCAAATAGTTAGATTGTATTCCAGTATAAGTTAAGGTACGGTAGCCATTACGGCAATTCATCCAAACCCCATTAGAATCCACTTGCCATTGGTAATTTACTGGCGCATTGCTGGTAACAGATAAAGACAAGGAGGATGTCCAGAATTGCATCGTATCTCTTGGTTCCACCAATACAAAATTCGCTGCAGGTCCGGAAAGAATAGTGTCCATCACCTGAATGGTGCAGGTATGTACGTCCGTAATTGTACAACTATAAATACCGGCAGCCAAATTTTGTTTCACAGAATCATTGCCTGGCATAAGATTCGTGTTAAACTGCCAAACATAATTATACATCGGCACTCCCCCATTCACACTCACTTGCATTGTTGCATCATTCGATGCGCCGCAAGTAATCGCAGTGCTATTAAGCGTTGCTTGTAGTGGGCTCGGGCTAACGACATTAAATGTATCGTAGGCATGACAATTATTAGCATCTGTCACGACTACACTATACGTGCCATTGCTAAGGTTATTTATCGAAGAGCTATTTGCTCCATTCGACCACAAGTAAGTATACGGTTGTACACCACCTACTCCGGCATGCACCCCTATATACGCATTCGACTCTCCTGCGCAAGGCTGATCTAAGAAAAGAGAATCAACGAATAGTTGTATTGGAGTTGGTTGCGTTACTGTAAAATTAACCGTAGCACAATTCATATAATCTGCTACCACAAGGCATTGATAATTGCCCGCTAATAAATTAATCGCAGAATCAACCGATGAAACATTTGGAGACCAATTATAATCTACATGATTCGCTACATGTCCGTTATAATTCACAATCACCAGCGCAGCCCCATCTGCAGCGCCGCCACAGACATTATTGGTAACATTCACTGTTGCCGTAATCGGCGAGTAATTATATAATAATTTCACCTCACTCAAGGAAATAGCGCGAGAATACACCGCTATATCATCTAGAATTCCAGCATAGTATTCTCCATAATGCGTATTACCCAAAATCGCACGACAGTTTGGCGCAAGTCCAAGTACAATATTTGAATCCACAAAAACCAAGGCGGAATCGATATAAACATGTACAATATTTGCATCATACGTAAACGTGACTAAGCTTGGCTTATTCGGGTTGATATAGGATTGTGTAGAGATGCTGTTAAGTACCCCATTTTGACGATTTAAATCAAAAACAATGGTATCATTACGAACGCCAATCCAGTAGCCATTTCCAGAAGAATTCAAATTAGAAAAAATGGTCGCGTTGTGATTCGCTGGGTTATTATTGGTTTGAAGCCATGCAGCTATTGAAAACTGATTCAGGTTGAATGCATAACCAGTTCCTAAGGAAACACTATCTCTAATCGTATTCGGATTGGCATTAAGCGCAATAGCCGACTCTGTACAGTTACTTCTATTAGGCACGTAGACGCCCCCAAAATTACTACCGAAGTTCATAAAGCCTGATTCATCCAAGGTATTATGGTTAAAAGGATACCACGCATATAAGCCATTATTACTCATATACGGCGGAATCACCACTGGGAAAGGACAAGGTGTTTGCTGATTAAAGGTGTCAGAAAAAGAGATAAAGCAATTGTTTGCATCCGTTACGTACACCGTATAGATTCCATTCGCACAATACAAGGCATTGCCTGCGAAAGAAGTCACACCTCCATTAGAAGAACCCCAAACATAATAATAGGGACTTGTTCCACCGTCTGCTACTACTTGAATATTTCCGTTGGCAGAATAAAAACAAGAAGGCTCTGTGCTTCTAGTAACTTTAAAATTTAATTGCTTAGGACCGACAACAACAATCGTATCCATTACGGCACAACCATCATCATCCATTGCTGAAAAATAATAGGTCCCAGCAGGAACATTATAAGCGATATCAGATGTACTTATGGCAGGGGTCCAAGAATAGGAATAGGCAGAGGATGCGTTCAGCACCCCACCAGAGGCCGATTCAATAATAACACCATTACTATCTCCAAAACAAGCAGGCTGTGTTAATTGAATGTTTTGAACTGTTAAAGGAGATGGAATATTTACGGAATAAGGGAAAGAGACACAACGATCATTTTGTTCCTGCACATA
>JACCDK010381370.1_pt1 | contig 10050 bp, 8 predicted proteins | sample 7445871 | NCBI WGS metagenome assembly JACCDK01 (sample SAMN15323436, study PRJNA562643) | freshwater metagenome | isolation source: river surface water | place: USA:Blue River Watershed | collected 2017-08-15
GGCGTGGGCAATTCCGGCATCGTCGCCCAGGACGCCCAGCACAAGTTCTTCCGCCTGGGCGTGCACACCGCCGCCTGCAGCGACGGGCATATGCAGGTCATGAGCGCCTCACTCCTGGGCCCAGGGGACTGTGTGGTGGTGTTCTCGAACTCGGGCCGCACCCGCGACCTGATGGACGCCTGCGACATCGCACGGCGCCGGGGCGCCACCACCCTCGTGATCACGGCCAGCGGTTCACCGCTGGCGGGGGCGGGCCATATCCACCTGGCGGCCGACCACCCCGAGGGCTATGACCGGTACAGCCCGATGGTCTCGCGCCTGTTGCACCTGGTGATCGTCGACGTCCTGGCCACCTGCGTGGCCCTGCGTATCGGCGGGGACGCCCTGCAGCCCGTGCTCAGTGAGGTGAAGAACAACCTTCGCAGCAAGCGCTACACCTGACGCACCCGGGCAAGCCTCAGAGCCGCCCCTCGGCCACCGCGTGACAGGCCACCTGCACGCCCTGGAAGGTTTGCAGGGACGGGCGCTCGGTGCGGCAGCGGTCGTTGGCATGCGGACAGCGCGGATTGAAGGCGCAACCGGCCGGCGGATTCAGCGGATTGGGCACCTCGCCCTGCACCGGCGTGCGCGCACGGCCCGTGTCCCGCATCTTCGGGATCGCGTCCAGCAGCATGCGCGTGTAGGGATGCCGCGGGTGGGAGAACAGCTCGCGCTTGTCCGCCAGTTCCACCAGGCGGCCCAGGTACATGACGCCCACCTGGTCGCTCACATGGCGCACCACCGCCAGGTTGTGGGAGATGAACAGGTAGGTCAGGCCCCGCTGGCGCTGCAGGTCCTTCATGATGTTCAGGACCTGGGCCTGCACCGACACGTCCAGCGCGGAAGTGGGTTCGTCGCACACCAGGAACTCCGGCTCGGTGGCCAGCGCGCGGGCGATCGAGATCCGCTGGCGCTGCCCGCCGGAGAACTGGTGCGGGTACTTGCTGCGGTCCTGAGGCGAAAGCCCCACCGACTGCAGGAGCGCATCGACCCGCTCACGCAGGGCCGCAGGATCCGTGACCAGCCCGTGCTCGCGCAGCGGCTCGCCCACGATGTCCTCCACCAGCCAGCGCGGGTTGAGGCTGGCGTACGGGTCCTGGAAGATCATCTGGATGCGACGGCGCATCTGCCGGCCCTGCGGCGTCTTGAACGCGGCGTGGGCATCCTGGCCGTCAAAGGTCAGGCCGCCCCGCGTGGGCTCGTACAGGCCCACCAGCAGGCGGGCCACCGTGCTCTTGCCGCAGCCGGACTCGCCCACCAGGGCCAGGGTCTGCCCGCGGGCGATGTCGAAGCTCACGCCATCGACCGCCTGCAGCAGCTGGCGCGGCTTGCCCTCGATCACGCGATTGAGCCAGGGCGCGGACACGTCGAAGGTCTTGGCCAGGTCGCGCGCCTGGACGAGGGGCACACCCTGTCGGGATTCGGGCACGCTCATGCCGTCACCCCCGCCGGGGCGTCATGCAGCCAGCACGCCGCGCGGGTGGCGCCAGCGTCCAGCAGCTCGGGACGCTGCGACCGGCAGCGGTCGATGGCGCGCGGACAACGCGGGTTGTAGGCGCAGCCCGCCGGAATGGCGTTCAGGCGCGGCATCGCGCCATCGATCTGGTTCAGGCGCTCGCGCTCCTCGCCGATGTCGGGGATCGCCGCCATGAGGCCGGCGGTATAGGGGTGCGCGGGCTGGTGGATCACCTGATGCACCGGGCCGATCTCGGCGATGCGGCCCGCGTACATCACCGCCACCCGGTCGCAGGTCTCGGCGATCACGCCCATGTCATGGGTGATCAGCATCACCGCGGCGCCGCGGTCCCGGCACACGCGTTTGAGCAGCTGGATGATCTGCGCCTGGATGGAGACATCCAGCGCGGTGGTGGGCTCGTCGGCCACGATCAACTGCGGCTCGGCCGCCAGGGCCAGGGCGATCACCACGCGCTGGCGCATGCCGCCCGAGAACTGGTGCGGGTAATGGTCGATGCGCTCGGCGGCCGCCGGGATGCCGGTGTCCTCGAGCAGGGCGATGGCGCGCTGGCGAGCTTCCTCCGCGTTCACCGGCAGGTGGGCGCGGATGGTTTCCGTCAGCTGCCGGCCCACGGTGTACAGCGGGTTCAGGGAGGTGAGCGGGTCCTGGAAGATCGCGCCGATCTTGCGTCCGCGGATATGGCGCATGGCCGCGTGCGGCAGGTGGTCGATGCGCTGCCCCTCCAGCAGGATCTCGCCCGAGGCAATGCGCCCGGGCGGCTCCAGCAGGCCGATGATGGACGCGCCCGTGAGCGACTTGCCTGCACCGGATTCGCCCACCACCCCCAGCACTTCGCCGGGCGCGATGTCAAAGGAGATGTCATCCAACGCGCGCAGCGTGCCGCGGCGGCTGGGAAACTCGACGACGAGGTTTCGAACGGAAAGTAGCGTCATCGCAGTCGTGGATTGAGCGCATCGCGCAGCCAGTCGCCCAGCAGGTTCACGGAGAGCGCGATCAGGACCAGCATGAGCCCGGGGAACAACGTGATCCACCACTCGCCGGAAAAGAGGTAGTCGTTGCCCACGCGGATCAGGGTGCCCAGCGAGGGCGACGTGGGCGGCACGCCCACCCCCAGGAAGGACAGCGTGGCCTCCGTGATGATGGCGGTGGCCACATGGATGGTGGCCAGCACCAGCACCGGCCCCAGCACATTGGGCAGCACATGGCGCGCCATGATGCGCAGCGGCGCCACGCCGGTCACGCGCGCGGCCTGCACATACTCCTTGTTGCGTTCGACCAGGGTGGAGCCGCGCACGGTACGCGCGTACTGCACCCAGCCCGTGAGCGTGATCGACACGATCAGCACGCCGAAGGCCACCGAGTCATGCGCGTTCGGGAACAGCGCCCGCCCCACCCCGGCGATCAGCAGCGCCACCAGGATCGGAGGGAAAGACAGCATCACGTCGCACAGGCGCATCAGGAAGGTGTCGATCCAGCCGCCGCGAAAGCCCGCCAGCAGGCCCAGCCCCACGCCGATCACCATCGACAGCAACACCGAGGTGATGCCCACGACCAGGGAAATGCGGGCGCCGTACATCAGCGCCGAGAGGATGTCGCGGCCCTGGTCGTCAGTGCCCAGGAGGTACTTCACGCGCCCCTCGGCTTCCCAGACGGGCGGCAACCGGGCGTCGCTGAGTTCGAGCGTGGTCAGGTCGAAGGGGTTGTGCGGCGCGATCCAGTTCGCGAAAACAGCGCTGACCACGCAGACCAGGGCGATCAGCGCCGCCACCATCGCCGTCGGCGAGGAGCGGAAACTGTAACCCACATCGCTGTCCAGCCAGCGCGCAATCAACTGCTTCATGGAGCGTGCCGCACCTTCAGGGGTTTACTTCTTGACCGTGATCCACTTGAACGGCATGAAGTTGTCCGCCAGCTGCACGAGATCGACCTTGCGGCTCACGCCCCAGGCCAGGGTCTGCTGGTGCAGCGGCAGGTGGCCGATGTCCTCGGAGTGCAGCTTGAAGGCTTCCTTGATCATCGCGTCGCGCTTGGCCTTGTCGGTCTCGGACTGGATCTTCACCGTCAGCTCGTCGACCTTGGGGTTGCAGTAGCTGCCCAGGTTGAACTGGCCCGTGCCCTTGTCGTCCACGCAGCGCACGAGGGCGTTGAGCGCGTTGTGCGAGTCATAGGTGCCGGGCGTCCATCCGAGCATGTAGAAGCTGGTGTCGCGGCGCAGGACCTTGGGGAAGTAGGTGCCCTTGGTCTCGGCCACCAGGTTGATCTTCACGCCGATGCGCGCCAGGTTGGCAGCCACCGCTTCGCAGATCTGGCCGTCGTTGACGTAGCGGTCGTTCGGGCAATTGAGGGACACCTCGAAGCCGTTGGGGTAGCCGGCGTCGGCCAGCAGCTTCTTGGCGGCGTCGACGTTGTAAGGCAGGCGGGCGTTCATGTCCTGCGAGAAGCCGTTGATACCCGGACCCACCAGCAGGGCGGTGGGGTTGGAGGCGCCGCGCATCACGGTGCGCTTGATGCCGTCGATGTCGATGGCCTGGTAGAAGGCCTGGCGCACGCGCTTGTCCTTGAAGGGGTTCTTGCCCTTGACGTTGGAATACAGCAGCTCGTCGCGCTTCTGGTCCATGCCCAGGAAGATGGTGCGCAGCTCGGGGCCGGTGATGGCGCGCACATTCGGGCTGGCGTTCACGCGGGCCACGTCCTGCACGGGCACCGGCTCCATCACGTCGACCTCGCCCGAGAGCAGGGCCGCCACGCGGGTGGCGTCGTTGCCGATCGGGGTGTAGACCACCTCGGTCACGTTGCCTTCGATCTTGCCCCAGTAGGTGCCGTTGCGGGAGAAGGTGGTGCGCACGTTCGGCTGGCGCTCGCGCACGCGGAAGGGCCCGGTGCCATTGGCGCGGAAGGAAGCGGCGTTCTCGATGCCCTTGCGGCGGTCCACCGGGCGCGCGGCCTGGTTGGCCTCGCTCCACTTCTTGCTCATGATGTAGACCAGCGAGATCACGTCCGGCAGGATGGGGAACGGGGTCTTGGTCTCGATCTCCACCACGTGGTCGTTGATCTTGCGCACTTCCTTGAAATCGTTGGTGTAGCTGCGCATGTCCGAGCCCTCGCCGCCCGCGCGGGCGAACGAGAAGAGCACGTCGTCGGCGGTGAAGGGCGTACCGTCATGGAACTGCACGTTCTTGCGCAATTCGAAGCGCCACACCGTCGGCGAGGTCTGCTTCCAGGAGGTGGCCAGGATCGGCGCCAGGGACAGGTCCTTGTTGCGGCCCACCAGCGGCTCGTAGACGTTGCCGGTCACGCTCAGTTGCAGGGACTCGTTCAGGGAATGCGGGTCCATGGACAGGGCGTCGCCCTGGTTGGCGATGCGCACCGTTTCGGCGGCCGCCCCCAGGCTGGTGACGGCGGCGGCCGCGACGAGCGCCAGGCGCAGGGTGTGGATTCCGGTTTTCATGGTTGTCTCCTGGTAGGTCGAGGGGATCAAGGAACGCGGCGCTCAGGCCAGCGGCATGGACTGCTCGATCAGGCTGGCGTGCAGCGCCGCCCCGAGCGGAAGGATGTCGTCGTTGAAGTCGTAGCGGCTGTTATGCAGCATGCAGCTGCCCTCGCCGCCCTGGCCGATGCGCAGGTAGGCGCCGGGCTTGACCTGCAGCATGAAGGAAAAATCCTCGGCGCCCATGCTGGGTTCGAGGTCGCGCGTCACCTGCCCGGGGCCGACGAGGCTGGCTGCCACGTCGGCGGCGAACTGCGCCTCGCGGGCGGAATTGACGGTCGCGGGGTAGATGCGCTCGTAGTGCACGGTGGCCGTGGCCCCGAAGCCCTGGGCCACCGCGCTGCACAACTCGGTCAGGCGCCGCTCCACCAGGTCCTGCACCTCGGGGCGGAAGCTGCGGACCGTGCCCGAGAGAACGGCCTTGCCGGGAATCACGCTGAAGGCCTGCAGGTCACCCGCCTGCATGGCGCAGAGGCTGATCACCGCACTGTCAATGGCGCGCACGTTGCGCGAGACGATGCTCTGGGCCGCCGTGATGATGTGGGCGGCCACCAGCACCGGATCCACCGCCAGGTAGGCGTGGCCGCCGTGACCGCCCTTGCCGGTCACTTCGATGGTGACGCGGTCGGCCGCGGCCATCATGGGACCTGGGTGAGTGCCGATCGTGCCGGGGCGCATCGCGGGCCAGTTGTGCATGGCATACACCGCCTCGACAGGGAAGCGGTCGAACAGGCCGTCCTGCACCATCGCGCGCGCGCCGGCATAGCCTTCCTCGCCGGGCTGGAAGATCAGGACCGCGGTGCCCTTGAAGTTGCGCGTCTCGGCCAGGTAGCGGGCCGCGCCCACCAGCATCGCGGTGTGGCCGTCGTGGCCGCAGCCATGCATCAGGCCGGGACGGGTCGAGCGCCAGGGCATCTCACCGGCTTCGGCCATGGGCAGGGCGTCCATGTCGGCGCGCAAACCGATCATGCGGGTGCCCGGCTCGCGGCCACGGATCACGCCCACCACGCCGGTCTTGCCGATGCCGGTGTGCACTTCGTCCACGCCGCACAGTCGCAGCGCCTGCTCCACGCGGCCAGCGGTGTAGACCTCCTCGAAGCCCAGTTCGGGGTGGGCATGCAGGTCGCGCCGCAGGGCGGTGAGCTCGGGGTGGAACTGCGCGATATGCGCGAACGCGCGCCCGCCCGGCTGCAGGCGCGACGCCGCAGCTTGGCGCTCGGCATCCGGGCGTTCGGTGGTGACGGCGCTCATGGTCTCAGTGCCCGCCCGCCCGCTCGACGCGCAGGCGCGGATCGACGGCGAAATACAGCAGGTCGACGATCAGGTTGATCGTCACGAAGATCAGGGCGATCAGGCACAGGTAGGCCGCCATCACCGGGATGTCGGCGAAGGTGACTGCCTGGATGAACAGCAGCCCCATGCCAGGCCACTGGAACACCGTCTCGGTGATGATGGCAAAGGCGATCAGGCCACCGAGTTGCAGCCCGGTGATGGTCATCACCGGCACCAGCGTGTTCTTCAGGGCATGGCCGAAGTGGATGGCCCTATCGGACAGGCCGCGTGCGCGTGCGAACTTGATGTAGTCGGTGCGCAGCACCTCCAGCATCTCGGCGCGCACCAGGCGCATGATCAGCGTGAGCTGGAACACCGCCAGCGTCAGCGCCGGCAGGATGATGTGGTGCCAGCCCTTGGCGGTGAGCAGGCCGGTGGACCACCACCCGACTTGCACCGTCTCGCCACGGCCGAAGCTGGGGAACCAGCCCAGGCCCACCGAGAACACCAGGATCAACAGGATCCCGATCAGGAAGGTCGGCAGCGACACGCCCAGGAGCGAGATCGTCATGAACACCTGGCTCAGGGCGCTGCCCCGTCGCAGGGCCGCATACACGCCCATGGGGATGCCAAGCAGCAGGGCCAGGCCGGCGGCCATCAAGGCCAGTTCGAGCGTGGCGGGGAAGCGCTCGGCGATCAGGCGGGAGACCTTGGAGCCCTGGCGCAGGCTCAGCCCGAACTCGCCCTGCACCGCATTGGCCAGGAAGTGCCAGAACTGCACCACGAAAGGCTGGTCCAGTCCCAGGTCGGCACGCAGTTCGCGGATCTGCTCGGGCGTCGCATCTTGACCCAAAAGGAAAACCACCGGGTCGCCCACGTACTGAAAAAGCAGGAAGGCGATACAGGCCACCGCGATCATCACGATCACGGCCTGGACGAGTCGGCGCAGGATGAAAACGAACATGCGAGGCAAGCAAAAGGCCGGGTCACTCTAGCAGAGCAAGAACCCGGCCTGTATCGGGCTTTCCATCAGCCCGCGGGGCCTCCCCTGGGGGAGACCCGGGGGTCAATTGACCTTCACGAGGCGCCAGTCGATGCGGTTGTCCGCACGGTGCACCACCTCGATGTTCTTCTTCATGGCCCAGGGAATGATCTGGTTGTGAAGCGGAATGTGGGAGACGGTGTCGTTGCTACGCTGCAGGCCCTCGGTCAGGAAGCGGGCGCGCACCGGGGCGTCGGTCTCGGTCTTGATGCGGTCGACGATGTAGTCCATGCGCTGGTCGCTGTAACGGCCCAGGTTGTAGTTGCCGTCACCGCCCGTGCCCAAGGTACGCGTGAGGGACTGCAGGCTGTACAGGGCATCGAAGGTCGGAACGCCCCACCCCAGCATGTAGATGCTGGCCTCGTAGCGCTGGATCATCGGGAAATACGTCACCAGGGGCAGGGTGCGCAGCTTGGCCTTGACACCCACGCGGGCCCACATGGCGGTGACCGCCTGGCAGATTTCCTCGTCGTTGATGTAGCGGTTGTTCGGACAGGCCATGTCCACTTCGAAGCCTTGCGGGTAGCCGGCCTCGGCCAGCAGCTTCTTCGCACCTTCGGGGTCGTAGGGCAGGCGCTTGTGGACGGCTTCCGTCCATCCAGCCACCTGGGGCGCCACGATGGTGCCCGTGGGCTGGGAGAGGCCCCGCATGGTGACGCGGTTCAGGGAGTCGCTGTCGATCGCCTGGTACAGGGCCTTGCGCACGCGCAGGTCCTTCAGGGGGTTCTTGCCCTTGATGTTGGAGCCGGGCAGCTCGTCGCGGAACTGGTCCATGCCGAAGAAGATGGTGCGGCTTTCCACGCCGTCGATCACCTTCAGGTTGGCGTTGTTGCGAAGGCGCGGCAGGTCTTGCGGGCTCGGATCGAGCATGAAGTCGATCTCGCCCGAGAGCATGGCGGCCACGCGGGTGGCTTCGGACTTGATCGGGGTGTAGACGATCTCGGTCAGATTGCCTTCGAGCTTGCCCCACCAGTTCGGGTTGGCGGCCAGCACCATGCGCTGGTCCGGCACCCATTGCTTGAGGGTGAAGGGGCCGGTGCCCATGGCGTTGCGGTTGGCGAACGTCTCCTGGTTCACGTTGCGCAGGTCCTTGGGCTCGACCGAGTTGTTCTTCTCGGCCCAGGCCTTGCTCATGATGCGCAGCTCGGTGAGCTGATTGAGCAGCACGGGGTTGGGGCCCTTGGTGAAGATGTCCACGGTGTTGGCGTTGACCTTGACGATGCGGTCGAAGCCGGACACGTAGGGCGAGAAGTTGGACGTCTTGGCCATGGCGCGCTGCAGCGAGAAGACCACGTCGTCGGCGGTCATGAGGCTGCCGTCGTGGAACTTGACGCCCTGGCGCAGGTTCAGGCGCAGCTGCGTGGGCGACACCAAGGTCCAGGAGGTGGCCAGCACGGGTTCGATCTTGAAGGTGCGGCTGTTGTAGTAGACGAGGGACTCGTAAACCGCTGCATGGATACCGTTTTGCAGCGCGTTATTTTGGGAATGGATGTCCCAGGTGGAGATCTCGCCGGCACTGGCCCAGCGGAAGGTCTTGGCGTGGACCGCAGGGGCGGCGGCAACAGCGGCGGCAGCCGCCAGGCCCAGGAGCGCGAACTTGAACTTCATTTCAGCCTCTTGAATGCGTAAAAGGCAAATATGGAACAAGTGGGCCCGGCTCGTCAAAAGGGATAACGAGAAGACCCCGCAAGTCGAGGGCCTGGCTCCGGCTGCGGCCCGGTGCGCAGGGTGCTCAGGGCCGGGGGCCGGAGGACAGGCGCACCGGCCCGTACCAGGCGCGCGCGAGGGTGCGGGTGTTGTCGCTGTCCGTCATGATGGCCACGCCGCGAAGCGCCCCCGGCGCCTCGCCGAAGGCGCGTTCGTAGTCGGCGCGGATGTCCCGCTCGTAGTCCATCCAGCGGCCCAGGTTGGCGGGGCCGGACTCCACCACCAGCTTGCGAATGCGGCTGGTGCGCGGGTTCAGGATCACCTCGCCCGGGGCGCGCTTGTTGCACCAGACGTACATCAGCGTCGCGTAGGGCATTTCCTCACCGGTCAGCGCGCGGGCCAATTCGGACAGCAGGGTGTCGGCCGGCGAGAAGCGCGAGCGGTCGCCGTCGAACACGAGCACGACGCGCACGGGCGCATCGTCGAGGTCGCGGCGTGCCATGTCGGCTTGCTGGATCAGCGCGGGCACTTTCCAGGAGAAATGCAGGTCGCCCAAGGCCTGCGGGGGAATGTCCACCTTGCGCCGCTTCATGCTGACCGAAGCCTGGGCCACGGCGGCCACGGCGTCGCGGCCGTCCTCGCGCACGAAGGTGAACTGGGTGGGGGATTTGCCGGGGAACTGCAGGTGCTCCCAGCCTGCCGAGCGCTCCCCGCCTGCAGGGTCTGCGAGCCTGGCCCAGGCGCTGGGCGCGGCAGCACCGGCAGACGCCGGGGTCGCATCCTGGGCAGGCGGGATGGCCGAACACCCGGCCAGCGCGACCAGCACGGCCAGCGCGATGCCGGGCGCAAGGCGGGTCAAGAGGGAGGGCAGGCAGGAATTCATGCGGCGCTCAAACGGCCGCCATCGTAAGGGATTGTTTGTGCTGCTGCCCAAGAGACAGCAAAGGCCACCCCCTCCGGGAGTGGCCTGGGGCGCGGAGGGTCAGAAGGTGTGGCGCACGCCGAGGTCGTAACCCGACTTCGGACTCACGCTGCGGCCGGTGGTGGCGCTGACGCCAGTGTCGCGACCGTAGGACGTATAGACCA
>JACCDK010805191.1_pt1 | contig 10050 bp, 11 predicted proteins | sample 7445871 | NCBI WGS metagenome assembly JACCDK01 (sample SAMN15323436, study PRJNA562643) | freshwater metagenome | isolation source: river surface water | place: USA:Blue River Watershed | collected 2017-08-15
ATTCAAACCCTATTCGATTTGCCGGGACTTGAAAAACATATTCAAGTAAAGCTATACCCCAGCTCACCAACACCGCAATCCACCACGGGTGAGCAGACAAATTTTTGAGATGTGCATACCAAGCGAAAGTCATGAAGACATTGGACAGCATCAAGAGTCCAACAAATGTCAGTGGACCGGAATAGTTGGATAGGTTTAACATTTTTCAATCTTACTGAACACCTGAAATGAAAAAAGCCACTGACTTAAAAAATCAGTGGCTTTCAATGTGGTGGGCCCACCAGGACTTGAACCTGGGACCCAAGGATTATGAGCAGCTTCAATAAAAAATAACCCATATAAATCAATAGGTTAAAAGCGATCTACAGTAGCGTGGAAGCAAATGTGGAAGAAACGTTCATACACCTTGACCAAGATACAGACTGTTTATCCGGGGGCTTTTCTGACCGATAGAAATCAAGATAATGTTTGATGCCATACAAATTAGTTCGACCAACTGGCATCAACTTGCCTGTTTTTTCGAGTTGTCGTTTCTTGTGATGGCAACCAAGATCGAACATATTCAGCACTAATTTGAGTCGGCGAGACTTTGACTCTCAAGTGACCAGAGCTACTCAGAATTTCCCCAGAGTTGTAGTGATAATCTTTGGCAATGCTTGGACCATTGCTGAAGTTTTTAGCGCTAGGTTGAGGCACCGTCTGGTAAACAATGCCATCCAAATCTTGTTTGGCATACAAATGATCATGGCCATGAAAGACAGCCTTCACTTTGTACTTGACCAATAGGTCGTGAATCGGTAATTCCCAGCCAGGTCTGCGTGAACTAAAACCAGCACTGCCATCTAAATTTTTACCACCCCACTCAAAAAATGGTGCAGCCTCCACCCCGCCCCTCATTTGTCCGTCCAAACCACCCACCAAATTGTGGATGAATAACATTTTGTGCTTGGCTTGGCTTTCGGCCAAAGTCTTGACAAGCCATTGATATTGCCTGTCTCCCAAGGTGAGGTTCCAGCCATCCTTGCTAGACTGAGCCGGACTGTTCCAAAATGGATCAAGCACGACAAACAACGCATCGCCCCAATGCCATGAATACCAAGAAGCTCGTTCGCCCGTCAACGTGTCCTTCAAGGTATCACCCGAATAAAAACCATTGGGCTGAGGATTGGCGAAATAGGTTTGTCTCGCGCTTGTAGCCCAAACGGGAAGACTGTTTTTAGTGCCGTTGAGCATCCAGCCTAGTTCACCGTCGTGGTTTCCATTAACCAAGAACAATGGTGATGAATGGCTGATTAATCCAAAATTATTTCTCTCATAAATATAGCGCTGGTTCACGATATCGGCATTCGTAGCTGCTTGAAGCGTTGGCGACAAGGGCTCGCTGTATTTTTCCGTCATGAAGGTATCGCCCAAATCAATATGGAAATCGGGCTGATCAAACAAAATATTCCCCAAAGTTTGTTTGTAGACCGCTAGGTCAGAGTTTTCATCTAAGTGAGAATCTGCTTGAAGCGTAAACGTGAAGGTTGAACCAGTAGGCTTTGCCGTGGTAAAGGTATAAGCCGATGAAATCAAAGTGCCAGATGTTGTTTGCATTGACAACCTGTAGGTATATCTTGTGTTGGCTTTCAGACCTGACAAGACAATTTCTTTGGGTACATTTGGCGTCACCATACCAGCAGGCCATTGAAGATCTTGCATCGCCAAATTGGATTGATAATTCACAGCAATTGAACCAGACCTTGGCGTCAACACCAACATTTTGATGCTGGTGTCTGTGGGTGCAGCCAGTAGGATATTTCCCTCAAAGACCTGAGATACATCTGTCGAAGGCGGCAACGTAACAACTGCCGCCGAACTGCTGCTTGCATCCGCACTAACCACAACAGAGGCTGATCCTCCACTACCTCCTCCGCAACCAATACAAATTACACTGACAAAAACAAGAGTGAATAAACGAAGTGGATCAAATAACATGAATACCCTTTCAAGGTAACGTGTAAGTAAATGCTACTTCGCCGTGAACCTTGCCAGGTCCCTCATCTTTTTGCAGATAGGTTCTGACGTACTCCACTTTGACTTGACTGGGACTGACGCTGACACGCGTATAACCACTGTTAGGAAATTTATCGCCTGTTAGATAGGCGTCTGAATTCCAAAGTGTGTAATTGGGATCGGCTGGCTGAGAAAGGGTTTGATAGGTGACACCATCCAATTTTTGTCGTACCCATATGTGGTCATGCCCTTGAAAAAAAATACTCACCTTGTTGGCCACCATGAGTTGATGAATGGGCGTGGTCCAAGAAGGCCGTTGTGTCACAAATTCAAATTGTCCATTTTGGCTTTCACCACCCCACTCCCACAACTTCGCCAATTCAATACCGCCTCTACCAGTACCCATGACGTGGTGAGCAAACACAAATTTATATTTGGCTTTGCTTTGCTCGAGGGTTCTTTTTAACCAAGCATATTGTGCATCGCCGTGAGTCACATCCCACATACTCTGTCGCTTAGTTGTGCCCCCAAACTGATTGTCCACAGCAATTGGAGATTCCCAATAGGGATCAATCACAACAAACAGTGCATCACCCCAGGTCCAAGAAAAGTAATTGCGAAGTAGGCCAATATAAGGAATCAACTCTGTATTTCCAGAGTAAAAACTGTCTGGAGCTGGTTGAGAGTACAAAGAATTTCGTGAATTTTGAGCCCAAACTGCAACGTTGTTTGGCGTACCATCCAATAAATATCTAGCAGCCTGTTCATGATTACCATTGACCAAGAAAAGTGGTGATGTTCGACCAATCAAATTCAAATATGGCCTTTGCAATGTATAGCGCTCACGTACTTGGGCCGCATTGATGGTGTCCGGATTCAGCGTATCAACGCTAAAGTCATCCCCACTCAAAATATAAAAATCTGGCTTGTCTGCTGCAGCGCGCAGCAAAGTTCGCTTGTACAAATCTGCATCAAATTGTGTTTTCAGACGCTCTGGGTGGGAATCGCCCTGAATGGCAAACATGAAAGACTGCCCTGCTTGCTTCGCTGTTTGGAATTCATACTCTGGTGTGGCAGTCCATTGCTTGCTGATACTGCTCTGAAATAACAATCGATAAAAGTAACGTGTTCCAGGCTTTAAATTTTGAAGACGTAACTCCAATGGCTTGTCGATTTCTAGCGCTGCAGCTTGAAGTTGTTGCGTGTATTGGAGGCTGGTAACACCATAGTCAATTGCTACAAGTCCCGTTTGGTTTGGACTGTGGACATTGAAAGTAACACCCTCTGTCGTTGGAGACCCCATGACCCAGGTTCCATCAAATTCACTGCTTGTACTGAGTCCCACCACAACAGGATTAGACACAATTGTGGTCGCTGAACTCGTCGTACTGCTTACTGAATCATTGGTTGCAACAGATGTACTTCCGCCACTTCCACCACAGGCGGTCAATACTGAAGAAAGGCATAGGCCAAAGTAAAATAATCGCCAATTTAGAATTTGATCCATGTACGGCCTTGTGAACTGTCTAACCAAATTTGCTTAGGCTTACTGGCAACCACCAGAATCTTGCCCCAATTCGAAGGTAGATAGGGCTGAAGTGTTGACAGATCAGGGCCGCCGGTCAGCTGAACTGCAAATTGAACGGGTTCAATGTGCACATGTGAACCCGGATTCAACAATTGTTGAGCCAAATGTTGCTGTACATTTGTTTTTATCAATTGCCAATTTGAAAATTGCCAATTGCTCAGCTGAGCCCATTTATCTTTCTTCACTTTGAACGTGATTTTTTGTTTGTAATATGCTTGCGCCCTCGTGTGCAAAGCTGCAAAAACCTCATCATCCAAGCTGGCCAAATGGACATAGGCCAATTGTTGGGTAATCTGAGCATCTAGAACAGGTTGAAAATAATCAAATGGGCTGACATAGAAAGTGGCTGATACGTGTGAAGGCTCTCTCTGAACTAGGCTCAATCGGTTGGTCTCGACCTCATGCGCGCTTGCGAAATGCAAAGGCAAAGTCAGAGTCACTAAAAAAAAGCATGCAACATGCAAAGCCAAGTGACCTCTGCTTACTACTTTAAGAGCTTCGATCATTTGCAGTAAATCACATCGGGTTGATTAGAAGCACCGGTAGAATTTTTAAATTGAAATGCCCAGCACGATGACTTTCCTTTGTTTTCAGTTTTAGCCAATGCCATTTCCAAATCACTGTCGGCCAATGCTTTGTAGCGAATTTTGTAGGTACCAGGTGAATTGGCATAACTGTCTTTGCCGGTTTGGGTGCTGGTAAATGATTTGTCGGATGTAAACTCAAGAACCTGATATGCATCTGAACTGTCCGTCGACAAAGTCATATTTGAGACGCCAAAGGGTGTCACAGGCGGCTGCCGCATAGGCGAAAATTTTGAAGCTTGATTCGCCAAATCTGGGCTTGGCACCCCTCTGAAACAAGACAAGATATAGGGCGACACAGCTGTGACGTGGTAGCTATAGCCTGAAGGGGCATTGCTGACGCTGCTTGTATTCCCGCCACAGACACCATCGCGACTTGCAATCTGACCGTCAGCGTTATTGAAACCAAAAATGCCATATCCATCCAAGGCCCATCCCACAGGATGTGTATTCCAGTAACTGTCGGGTTTGGTGGCCATTAAACAAATAGGCGCTGCATGGTAATGATAATCATCTGCTCTACCAGCATGACCATTACAAACGTCTAACTCACCCAGTGCTTTGGTATCGCCGTTTTGGCAACCACCTTGTTTACAGGGGTTAAAAAGTGGAACCCCATTCACAGCCACACCAATTGGGCCATCTACTGCCGAAACTGGATTGACTGCAATCTCAGGTGTCAATGGAATTTTCCAACCATTGCTGCCCCAAAAATTTTGTGCTGTAGGTACCTGCAAATTGGTCGCAAGAATACCGTTCATCATGGTGTGTGAAGGCAATCCCTTAGAACTAACGTAGGCATACCTCTCATCGCAATTCACACTGACTGGAACCTGCGCGCTGGCTTGAATTGAACTTCTTACCCATTGGCAAGCCGCTGAAGCTCCCGACGAAGTGCTGGTTCTTGAATAGCCCGCCTCTAAACTGGCTTGTCCCAAAATACCGTTTGCAATCAATGTGAGCAAATCTGCACCAGTAGGAGCAGAGATCGATGTTTTTAAGGGCGTTGAGAGAGAAAGCGCGTACAAGGTGAATTTGTATTTCTTCAAGCCAGGCCCTTGGGAGCATGGAGGTTGATAAGCTAGCGTAGGCCCATCACTACCCGCGCCGTAGGTACCCACCAAAATTGAATTCTTCGAGAGACCCGTCAGTGTTGCAGACAAGTTGTAGTTAACCCAGTTGTATTTCAAAACGCCGTCACCTGGGTCTGTGCTCATCAACAGCGCAAATGACTTGGTTCCTGAAGGTGGGTTACGCCAAGTCAACGAGGGACTGGAACCAGAACCATCACAAGTTGAATCTGAAGATAAAAGACCGTCTTGCCCAACCTCAGTGCTAGTCAGAGTGAATAAGTTGGAATTTATCGTATCGGGTGTACTTGTCGTGGAAGGCGTGGTAACTTGGACAACATTAGAAGAACCTCCTCCCCCACCACAAGCTGAAATAAACACACTCAATAAAACTGCAGCGGCACGGAATAGGGAAAAGGCGAATTGGCTCATAGGGTTCCCATTGAAAACTCCAAGAGCACATCAAATTTGCGTAATTCCTCTAGCTCACGCAGATGCTGCCAATAGCCGAATCCAATAACTATCAAAAGTAGCAAAGCTAATCCGAATCTCAATGGCTGAGAGGGCAGGGTCAAAATTTGGAAATACTTGGGAGTTTTTTCTGTCACATGATTTGCATGTGCTTTTTCTAGCCATTCCTGGGTCAACCTTGTTTCAAAATCAGAGCGCATTTCAGGCTCCGATGCAGCTTGCATCAGATTTCGAATAGCTTGTTTTTCGGTTTCGTCTTGCATCATCATCTTTCTGCCAATTCTTTTCTAAGCGAAACTTTCGCGCGCCACAGAAGCTGATCAACAGCATTTTTATTTAAGTCCATGACCTGCCCTATCTCCTCTGCAGTCATGTCATGAAACGCCCATAAAACTAAAGCCATTCTTTGTTTACTTGATAACTTTTCCAAACTGTGCTGAATAATTTCCTGATGAAGTCTCAAATCGATTTGAAAAGGTGCAATCTCATCCTGAGTTTCATTCAAAGTATCAAAGTCTTCTTGTTGGCGGCGATATTTCAGAAATGAGTGACACTCTCGAATCACAATTTTAGTGAAGTAAGTTTTTAAGGATGACTTGCCTTCAAACTGCTCGGCTGAACGCCACAACTGAAATACAGCCTCTTGGACTACCTCTTCCGCATCAGCTTGGTTCCTGAGAATTCGCCAAGCCATAGCATGTCCAGGCTTTAACAGCAAATTCATCAAAAACTTAACAGCACCTACCTCTCCCTTTTTAGCCAGAAGCAGTAATTCTTTTTCTGATGCCCAATTTGAGAAATCGCACATGGAATCTAACCGTCAATCAAGCAAATCAATTAAGGCCAATGTTTTCTCTCCTCTGGTGACATGAACTCCAGCATCTTCTCTCTGCGTTTTCTTATTTCTTTTCTCTCAGTTTCTGGAAGAGAATTAATGTAATTTCTGGCCTCTTGCTTGATTTCTTTTTTTTGTTCATCTGAAAGCTTCTTCCATTGAACTTTGAATTTTTCGCTCAAAACAAGACGCTCTTCAGGCGTTAGTTTTTTTATCGCTTCAATTGACTTTTGAAAATATGCCAAGCGCTCAGCTGATGTTGCTTCTTTTAACTGGGCGTAAAGTTGCCTAGTATGTGCAATGCGCTGATCAAAGCTGAAATTGACAGATACCTTAGGATCAATCGGATCAGGCAAAGACGCAAAAGCGTTTGAAACCAGCGTAGACATGCATAAAATTAAAAACGCATTTAAAGTAATTTTCATAAGACCGCAAGACAATATTCTGGATGTTTGAAAAATTCTTCGTATTCAATTTGATTGGCTGATACTTATTTTGTGCAAGTTCTGGTTCGCGTTACTGTACCGTCCGGATTTTGAGTCTCAGTCCAAGGACTGCAAGATTGATTTAGCTGCTCTCCGACTACGGGTTGCTGCTGAACAATAACTGGTTGTTGAACATAAACAGGCTGTTGACGAGCTACTTCGTAAACAATTGCACCACCAATGATGGTAGGGACCATCCATTGCCAACCACCGCCATGGCCGCGGGCCCAATAGCCACCGTGATGGCCTCTATGTCCGTGAGCCATGGCTGCAGCACTCAATGTCATCAGCAACAAAACAATTAACTTCTTCATAACAGTTTTCTCCAAATCTAGCTCATGGAAAGTCTGAAAATGTACTTAAAAGACTAACCTACAGACATCAATATCAATTGTCAGTGACGCATTTTTCCGTGATGATCACCACGATGCTCTTGGTTCATACCCAAACGTTTCATCGCTCCAAGAGCATGCGTATCAAAAACTTTTTGCTGTTGCGCATTTAAACTTGAATAAAAAGTTTTTATAGCTGCCATACGTTGGTTTACTTGCGAATCGCGCTCAGCTTTAACGGCCATCATTTTGTCAATTCGCTCTGGGGTTGAAAGTTTTTCGAGTTCTTCTGGCTTCAATCGCTCGGCTTTCACCATAGGTTTTTGCATCACAGCATAAAAACTTGACCAAGCTGCTTCTTGGTTACCTTGCAATTGCAGAAATACCTTCAACTCTTGCAATCTTTTTGCGCGGTTTTCTGCACGGCGTGCATGTATCTGAGACTTTTTCTGCTCAGACAAATGGGGTGGCTTGCTTTGCGCAGACGATGGTCCTTGTGGATTTGGCACACCTTGATTCTGAGCAAGTGCGCTCATGCTCAGACCTGCTGCAAGCGCCAACTTGGCAATGATTAAAAGCTTGTTTGTAATTTTCATTTCAATGCTCCAAAGTAAATTTTGATGATCAAAAAGCAAAGGAAAGCCAGGCTGATTGATGTACATAAACCGATACATCATCTACCTCTGTTCAAAAAGAACGATCCGCTTATCCTTTAGAGGTACTTAGAGATTAAATACTTACGGAGATCTATGAATTTTTTAATAACTGCAAACCATCGTAATTAGTTAGCCAACAAATATTGCACCCGTTAAAACCAGGACTTGAACCTGGGACCAAAGGATTATGAGCAGCTTTAAGAAATAAATCCTTTATAGATCAACAGGTTAAATGCACTCTACAGAGGTGTAGAAGCAAATTTGGAAGTAGCCGTTTAAGCCACGACTTATGCTAAAAGAGAAATAAACATCGTCCTCAAATCACTTTACACACCGCAATGGCAGTGGCAACTTCTTTACCTTCTTGTGACAATGTGCCCATCACGTAACATACGTCACGACCTCTACGAAGCATACGGGCTTCTCCTTTCAACATACCTATCTGAGCAGGCCTTAAAAAAGAAACGTTCAGATTGAGTGTCGCCACCCCCTGTCCTACCAATAAGGTTGCATCGACTAGGCTAGCAGTCACATCATCAAGCATTGCACTTAACATACCGCCCTGAACTGTCCCAGCCGGATTAATGAAGTCAGAGCGCGCTTCATAGGTAGCGCTCAAAATTCCATTGGGTACATCAACAAAATCTACTTGACTGCCAAGCAGCGTAAGTACAGGTGAGCGTGCTGCCTCTCCCCTCAGCATTTGATGAAAATAATTATTGGTATCAACCATCTGGTACCTGCTTGTTTTGCGTCACATGAGTTCTTCTTAAATTCAATGCATCATGTGTCGTCGCGGACTCCATTGCGCAAGGTGCCGATCGCGTCCACCACAATTTCACACACATCACCTGGTTTCATGAAAATTTGTGGATTGCGTTTGTTACCTACACCTCCAGGGGTTCCAGTCACAATAACATCGCCAGGTGAGAGTGGAATGAATGTAGAAATGTAGGCAATTTGACGTGGGATGCTGTGAATCATCTTGTCAGTTGTAGTGTCTTGTAAGACTTGGCCGTTAAGTATGGTCTGCAGACGCATTACCTGGCCCGGCTTTATCTCATCGCTAGTGACCATCCAGGGGCCAAAACCGCCCGTCTTATAGAAATTTTTACCTGGCGTCCATTGTGATGTGGCCACTTGCCAGTCGCGAATTGAGCCATCGTTGTAGCAGCTGTAACCGGCAATGTGCTCCCACGCATCTTCTTCTCGAATACGTCGCCCACCTTTGCCAATGATGATGGCAATTTCAGCCTCGTAATCCAATCGATGCGACTCTGGTGGACGAATAATGTCTTGCGCATGAGCAACTTGTGAGTCGGCCAGGCGAAGGAAAATCACAGGCGTTTCTGTAACTTCTCGACCCGTCTCTTGCACGTGTTCACCATAATTCAAACCAATGCAGAAAATTTGACCTGGATTGGGAATCACGGGCTGCAGCGTGATTTGAGAAAACTTAAGCGTCGGCTTGTGGATTTTGATTTCTGTAGTTGCTTCAGCGAATAAATTTTTCGCGATGAATGTTTTCAGATCTGGCGCTTGGTCGCCAAAGATTTGTTTGAGATCAATGACGTCATCGCCGTTAACGACACCGTAAGAGGAAATACCATTATTGGAAAAGCTGATGAGTTTCATGGGCTGTCTTTTAGTTAAGAAGTTGGTTATGTATCAATTAAGTCTTGTAGAAATCTCGCTTGCGGTACGCTGAATCAGTGGCGTAATTTTTGTGATGTCAATCACAGCCATTCGCTGCACTGTGGTGACGAGCGAGAGTGCGCCAAGCAGGGTGCCATCGGCCTGATACAAGGGTACGGCAATCGCTGCAAGGTTTGATTCGAGTTCGCCGTTTGAAAAATAAAACCCATTCTTTCGGACACGGCTAAAGTAACGACGAAATTCTGCCCAATCTTCTGGCAGATCAGTCGCAGCAATTTCAGCTTGGTGTGTGTCAAACAACTTGCGCAATTGAGCCGTTGGCATCCCCGCCAGAATAACTTTAGGCGCAGCACCCCTAAAAAGTGGCCGAGGTCGACC
>JACCDK010342601.1_pt1 | contig 10049 bp, 9 predicted proteins | sample 7445871 | NCBI WGS metagenome assembly JACCDK01 (sample SAMN15323436, study PRJNA562643) | freshwater metagenome | isolation source: river surface water | place: USA:Blue River Watershed | collected 2017-08-15
AATTTAACCTTCAAAGTCACCGCCCCGGCCTGTTAGCCGAGGGCGGTTTCTTTTTGAATTTGATTCATATTTAAAGATAAAGAAGAGCACAGTCGCAGTAAAGAGTGCGATCAATACAATTCCGATTTTCATGAACTTAGCCTAGAACTGCCCAAACCACCAAGGCAAATACGGCAATGCCAAAACCGGTTATTGCTGTTGCTGAGATTGAAAGCAAACCACGGGATTGGCTAATTTTTGTGCCAAGAGATGATTTTCCAGAGATCTTTGCAAGATCTTCAACTATTGATTCACCCTCACGCACGGCTGCGTATTGGGAGATGATCGCCAAGATTCCAGTAACGGCTGCAACACCAATTGCTAGGTATTTTGTGCCATCAGTTGCCATTTCAAACTTTCCAAAAGCAGATGTTACAAAGATTCCAATTAAGACCAATGATGGTGCAATTTGGGCCATGATAATTTGAGAACGCATTCTCAACCAAAGCTTGATTAAATCTTTCTCACTCATTTGTTTCTCCAATTTAGATCTGACAAGTTTTGTCTGATCGTGAATGTGAATATACAGGGATTAAATGAGAAAACCAGATCGCTACCAGGCTAAATCTCTATGAGTTAGATCTAACCTGGGCGCTTAAACCACTTATTTACTTCGATTTATGCAGGAATCAATGTGTTTGCAAAGATCTGCCAAGCAAGGGCTGATTTAGCAACCAGTGACAAGGTGATGTAGGTGCGCTCACCACGAAGGTAATCACTCCATTTACCAACCATTTTGTACTGCAAGAATTGCACAAGTGCAAATGAGTTAAAGAACAAGAAGATGGTTAGCACTATGACGTAAACAAAGGTCGGTGCCTTAGTTTCACCTGCGCCACCAATACCAAACACATAAAAGCAAAGAGCTAGCCAAGGAATGATTCCAGTAATGCAGCCAAAGATATATGGCAGCCAGCCGCCATTTCCTGGATTCTCATACTTCTCCTGCAACCAACCAAATAAAATCATTGAAGCGTTAACCCCAAAGATAGAGATGATCGCGGTGATATCTGAAACACCAGTTACTTGAGCAATTAAAACAATCATTACCGAGGAGCTAATTGAATACTCAACCCATCTGAAGTAATTACGCTTTGCTGCAAGCCCTGCTGAGTATCTTGGGAAAAACTTAGGGGAGGCAACAATAAAGTGAGCAAGAGATGAAAGCCCTAAAAATATTGCAACAGTCAATCCAATTGGGGTTTCAAATAATGTAACTGGATCAGCATAGGTTGTTCCCGGAGGGCCTGACATATAGGTGGCATTAATAGGTAATGTGAAATCACTACTTAATGCAAGGACTGCAATCATTTGAGCTAGGTGTAAGGCACCAGCATAGATATTTACTTTACGAAGTGATTTTGCTGTTATTGGTTTACTCATGGTTCAAAGGCTATCTGTTAATGCTCAAATACTCCGGCAGGCTTTCCTAAATTATTGATTAAAAAGATTTACTACGACGCCGCCTTCTCCTGGGTAAGGCGTTGGGATAGGTAGATAGGGATAATCGAAACCAAGATCAAAGCAGCTGCCACCACATTAACAATCGGTGCTTGATTTGGTCTAAATAGATTTTGGAATATCCAAATTGGCAAAGTTGTCTGGCCAGCACCTGCGGTGAAGGTGGTCACGATAATTTCATCAAAGGAGAGGGCAAAGGCAAGAAGTCCACCGGCAAGGAGTGAGGTTTTTAGAAGTGGAAAGGTTATTAAACGATAGGTGGTAAATCGATTAGCACCAAGATCCATACTGGCCTCTTCTAAATTAGCACCTAATCTTCGATATCTAGCTGAGACATTATTAAATACCACCACAATACAAAATGTGGCATGGCCAACGATAATTGTGAAGATTGTTAACTCACCTAAGAAGTTTGTAAATACATTGTTTAATGCAATACCAGTCACAATTCCAGGCAGTGCAATTGGAAGTACAAACAATAGGGATATCACCTCTTGCCCAAAAAACTTATATCTAGAGATGGCAGCTGCTGCAAGGGATCCTAAAATCAAAGCGATTAGTGTGGCAAACAATGCCACGATCGCACTTCTTGTTATTGCATCCCTTACACCCTCATTTACCGCCGCCTTGCTCCACCAAGATGTAGTAAAACCAGTTGGTGGCCAAGCAAATGAGGTATTGGAATTAAATGAATTAATTACCACAAGAATTAATGGCACATAAATAAATGAAAGGCCAAATCCCATTACCGTCCAAAGGGTAACTCTTGCGCCAAGGGAAAGTCTCATAAATTATCCAACGCCCCGGTTTTTCTAACTCCACTTAAATAGATCAACATAATAATTACTGGAATTAATGCCACCGCTGCTGCAAATGGCAGATTTAAAGAGAAGTTTTGATAAACCACATTTCCTAACATCTGGAAGGTGCCGCCTAAAATCTGCACCGTGATGTAATCACCCATACTTAATGAGAAGGTAAAGATGGAACCGGCAATTATTGCCGGCCAGGTGATTGGCAAAATAACATTAAAAAATGTTCGCCCAGATTTAGCTCCTAAATCAGAGGAAGCATCTAGCAATGAGCTTGGTAGCTTCTCCATCCCGGCATAAATTGGCAAGATCATGTATGGCAACCATAGATATGTAAGACCAATAATTACTGCAAAGATTCCAAAGCCAGGGGATGAGCCACCAAGAGGTGAGATCAACCAATTAATAAAACCACCCTCTGGATAAAACATGGTGCGCCAGGCATATATTTTCACTAAGTATGAAGCCCAAAGAGGTGTGATCAAAAGTGCAATTAAAACAGGACGTGATTTTGGTTTTGCAATTCGGGCGATAAAAAATGCCATCGGTATTGCAATCACAGCACAAAGAATTGTTACACAAATTGCCACAAATATAGTTCTGATTGTTACATTGAAGTAAGCGCGATCTGAAAAGATATCTATAAAATTTTCTAATGTGAATTCTCTTATTATTTTGCTGGTGAAGGTATCAATTTTCCAGATTGAGGTAATAAATAAGGCGAAGAGTGAGCCAATATAGATAACGCCAAGCCAGAGCAATGGCAGGGATAGCAAGCTAGCAGCACGAAGTGTTGGCTTGCGATTTAGGATCTCTTTGACTGAACTCATTTTAATTTGTGAAGTGGGCGCTTAATTTCTTAAGCGCCCACAACATTGTTACTCCTTTTGCTTATTTAGCTTTTGACCTTATGAGTTTCTAAAGCTTGACCAAGCTTTAACCCACTCAGCATATGGAAGGCACTTAACATCGGTACGGCCATCAAGGCATGCCTCTGTTGGAGTCTTCCAGTAGTAAACATCTGACCAGTAATCAGTCTCCTCTGCGTGATACAACTTGCAGTGATCCTTATTAGCAGTTAGTGCACAAGCCTTTGAGTTAGCTGGTGCTTCACCAAAGTACTCAGCTGCTTGAGCATTTACATTTGGAGTAATGATGTGGTTTAACCACTTGTAAGCACAATCAATTGCCTCAGTCTTAGATGAGATCATCCAAGTATCTGACCAACCTGTTGCACCCTCTTTTGGCTTAGTTGCGCCAACTGTTGGCTTTGTTCCATTTAGAACATTAGCAATAACCTGCCATGAAGTTCCGGCAGTGATTGAGCCGCTTTGAACTGCACCAATATATTTGGTGTAATCAGACCAGTACTCAGCGATTAATGGTTTTTGTTGCTTCAAAAGCGCCATTGCAGCATCAAATTGTGTTTGATCTAATGCATATGGATCTTTGATACCAAGCTCTGGCTTGGTTGACATCAAATAAACTGCAGCATCAGCAATATAAATTGCTGAGTCATAAGCTGTGATCTTGCCCTTTGCTGGTGAGTTTGGCTCCCAAACAATTGACCAAGAGCTTGGCTCTTTGACCTTGCCTAATGTGTATTGCAGAACATTTGCACCGCGGCCGTGTGGGACGCCGTAATTTTTGCCATCAACAGTATTCCAAGGACGATCCTTCAAATTATCAAAGACATCGGCGTAATTTGGAATTAAATCTAGATTTACTGGTTGCAGATCGCCACCGTAGATCAAACGAAGTGAGGCATCACCTGAGGCAGATACAACATCATATCCACCAGCTTGCATTAACTGCACAGCCTCATCAGAGGTTCCGTAAGTCTTAACATTTACGGTACATCCGGTTTCTTTTTCAAATGGAGTTACCCAGTCAACATTTGGATCGGTTGTGCCATCTTCGGCGTAACCTGGCCAAGCTAGAACATTAATTGTTCCAGGTGTGTCTTGCACTGGACCTGCATAGGCACCACCTGCAGCATCATCGCTAGAGCTCGAGCAGCCAGCGAGGAGCAAGGTAGATGCAGCAAGTATCACTGCATAACTGCGAACTTTGTTGTTTCGCACGTATATCTCTCCTTAGACAAGTTAAACAATTTTGCTTAACTTGGTTTTATAAACAGTGGCCTCTCCACCGTTAAACCCATCTGTTGATGGGAATTCTTTTTTTACCCAGGTATCTCATACTCACTAGAGATTTCCCAACTTAAGCTAGTTTTTGTATCACGAAGTGCCTTCACATCAACTGAGCTCTCACTTGTGTTTTGACGAAGAGCAACCAAAGTGATGCCAGCATCTAACTCAACTAAAAATCTTGTGGCAGGGCCAAGGTATTCAACCTCTTTGATTACACCAGTTGCACTTCGGCCCCCTGGAATCTGCGAACCCACCGTGATCTTCTCAGGGCGCACAGTAAAGCTGCCAGATTTGCCAAGAATATTTTTAGCAGCATCTTGAGTTATTAAGTTTGAGATTCCAACAAAATCTGCCACAAACTTATTACCAGGCCGCTCATAGATAGCAGCAGGTTTATCTATCTGTTGAATTCTTCCTTTATCAAATACCGCAATTCGATCACTCATAGTCAGCGCCTCCTCCTGATCATGGGTGACAAACACAAAGGTAATTCCAACCTCACGTTGTAATTGTTTTAACTCAATCTGCATCTGTTGGCGAAGTTTTAAATCAAGTGCGCCAAGTGGCTCATCTAAAAGAAGTACTGCTGGTCGATTGACCAATGCTCTGGCTAATGCCACTCGCTGACGTTGACCACCAGATAATTGACTTGGTTTCCTTTTTTCATAACCTGAAAGGCGAACCTGTTCCAAAGCTGTTAAGGCTTTTTGTCTTCGCTCACCCTTTTCAACACCCTTTACCTTCAACCCATACTCAATATTGCTAATTACATCCATATGGGGAAAGAGTGCGTAATCTTGAAAAACTGTATTCACATCTCTTTCATATGCTGGCAAATTTGTTATCTCTTTACCATTTAAAAATATTGTTCCTTTATCCGGGGTTTCAAAACCTGCAATCATTCGAAGAACGGTGGTTTTGCCAGAGCCAGAAGGGCCAAGCAAAGTTAAAAATTCACCTGCTTGAATATCTAAATCAACCCCATCAACAGCTGCAACTGCTCCAAAAGATTTTGCTAGGGATCTGATTTGGATTAATGCCATAGGTGGCAGGCTACTGAAATCTGAGCACTTTGGAAGGGGAAACTGAGAACTTTTTGAGTATCTTTTTGGTTATCAACCTCTGGATGAGATCTGTGTAAATAGCGTGCAGTTAGGATTGCAGGATATGAATAATCTAAAGCGGCTTGCCCAACTACTACTTGGGGTAGCTCTAGCCTATGCCGGCACCACCCACCTTGGCTCAAACCGCATTGAGTTCCAAGCCCAGGTGCCAACCTGGTTGCCACTAGATGCAGATTTTGTTGTTGTCGCATCAGGACTTGTTGAGATCACTCTTGGTATTTGTCTAATAATTACAACCTTTATCTTCAACCACCTGCGCCATAAGGTTGGCTTAATTGTTGCAATCTTCTTTATTCTTATATTTCCTGGAAATATAAATCAGTATGTAAATGGCATTGATGCCTTTGGTTTAGATACAGATCAAAAGCGTCTCGTTAGATTGTTCTTTCAACCTGTTTTAGTTGTCTGGGCCTTATGGTCAGTCAGCCTACGATTAGGCAAAAAGTTAAGTAAAAACCTAGATCTGTAAGGTTATTAAGGTACCAATCGAATTCTTTTCAATATGCATTGGAGTACTAGAAACAAAATCAAACCAGGCTGATCCAGTACCCGCAGGCTTGATTAACTTACCGGTTCCATTAGTTTGAAAAGTCAGATGTATTTTGCCATCTTGCAATTTCGCTTTTACATCTAATTTTGTTGCTTGATCATAGCGAGAAACATTTGTTGCAATCTCAGCAATACTTTGAACAACCAAAGCACCTTTATTTTGCTCTCTCAGTACATCATCTGAAAAACTAGCTTGTATTTCTAAAATCCCTTGCCAGGCTGTGATGATAGATTCAAGTCTTTCTTCCGGTGTCTGATTGAAACTCAAAAAATCATCAGCAAGTGAGCGATTAATTCGTGCTGATACTTGTTGCAGCAAGAGAGCTGATTTATTTGGATCACCATTCTTAGCCGCTTCTTGTAATTGCAAAGAAAGTGCTAATAATTCTGATTGCAATGAATTGTGTAAGTAAGAGGCAATCGATACATTTTCAGCTAGGCGATTTTGCAGAGAAGTAAACTGATTTGGGGTACTTTTAAGGATATTTAGGATTAAGGAACGATCTTTTTGGGTTAGGTTAATTAAACTAAGAGTTAACATTAAAACTGGGGCGATTGGTGAGATCAGAACTGTGGCAACCCAGTCACCACTAAAACCAAGGATGTGCATTAAGTACTCACTGGCTATCACTGGAATCAATCCAAATGAAACCAGACTTATTAAATTAAAAAACAACTTCTTTGTAATTGAGTTAGATATTTGTTGTTGCAGATAGCGAATGATAAAAATTATTAATAAGTATGAACAAGTCCGCAGCGTTGACTCATAAAAATCTCTTATCGCCAAATTTCCAAAAACAGATAATACACTCATTAAGGCGGTAAAAATCCACCAAGAAAATTGCAGATTACTTAGACCATCCCGAAATAACTGATGGTAATTAACAACCGGGAATTCATTGAGATTTCTAATCCAAATGCGTTTACTTAAAGGGCGAATTTGATCATTAATCTGTGTGGTCAAATTAGTTGACAATTGCTGAACAGATTTCGAATCAGCGCTCTGAAGAAAAGAATTTACCGCTTTTGTGAGGTTTAATTGTAAATCTCCTAAAATTTTTAAATTTTCCATAGATATTTTCGAAATAGCATGAGTTTCTTGATTGTTACTTAAATACTCCATCAGAGCAGATTGATATTGAAACAAGAAATTTCTTGAAAGATTCAACAAATAATTAGCCAGAGTTAGCCAAAAAAGAGTATTTAGCAAAGAGCTCAACAGGCGATAGTTGAGTGAACTGGGTTGATTATAGTTTAGAAAATCTACCAATTGATAGAAAAAATAGCCCCGAACTATGCCAACAATTGCAGGTATTACTAAAAAAATACTAATTTGAGATCGCTTTTTAAAAGGAGCTGAATTAAATACTTTGATCAGCAATAAATAAAGTAGAAAAGTTGCTGCGGTTAGCAGGCCTCCTATCCCAAGTAATACCATGAATGACAATCCATCGTTGATAACTAGGACGGTCACTGGGAAACTTAAAATAGAAATTGGTGAGTAGAGTAGAAATCCACGCCAAGTTAAATCAAAATAGGCTGATTGCCTAAGGTATATTTTAGTTGGCACCAGGTGGTTGCTTTCCAGATAGTCTAAAAAAAGCTCTTGCTAGTTGTACCCGTTGATTTAGCCTTTTCGATTTACTAAGCCCCAATTGTCGGTGAATTTTGGAGATGCTTGATTCAATAGCTTTTATTGAAACATTTCGCTGGGCGGCAATTTCACTGCTGGAATAACCGTCAGCAATTAACCTGAGTACTTCTAACTGCACTTGAGTAAGACCACTGCGGTTGGGTTTGAAGACAATACTTGCAAGTGGCTTTTGCTTGGCCGCAAACACCTCTTTTATTAAGATTTGAAAATTTTCTAAATTACTCTTAGAAAGAAATCTCGTACCTTTTGGCAGGGTTGGCATTGTCGGATCTGCAATATGAAGATCGGTGTAACTTGTCAAAAGTATCAACCCGATTTTATTAAATTGTTTGCGCAAGAAATTACAGATATCGATGCCGCTTGGGCCAGCTCCCAAATCAAAATCAATAATAGCCACATCAACTTGATTCATCTGACATAATTTGAGTGCATCAGCGTAATTTTTACCGCTACCGATCACATTAATGCCAAATCCTTTAAATGCGGCAGTAAGCGATGAGCGAACAAAAGCATCATCATCAATAATGATTACATTGGCAATCTGCATCGTCTCATCATCTCTTAATTGGCTTCAGGGGATACCCATTAGTTAGGGTAAACCCTACTGATTCTTAGGATATTTTCAGGCTCAGTCTTACCCTCAATATATGCATAAGGCAAGGGTTATTGCTTTATTTTTTACTGTCGGCCTGATCAGTTTACTTCTAACACCAAGTTCGCAAGCAACCGAACCTAATACTCATGTTTGGCTGAAGGCTGAAAACAGTGGCGGTTACTCTTGCATGGTTGCATATGACGGGTTTGATCAGTGCACTCTTGCATTAAGTAATATTTATTATACGCAACATGTGCAGGTTAATAATGAATCGTCCCAAACTTTATACATTTATCCCAATGATAATTATAGAATTGACACTATTCGTCTTGGTTTATTAGACGCAAATCAAAATTTAATTGAAAGCTCCGATCAAATTTTTCAATATAATGGTCAATCTTTTGTATTTAGTAATCTCACCTATACCTGGGATCAAGATGGCTACTTAGTAATTCCGGTCGGTATTTCAAATTTAGAAATACAGTTAAGTTATGAGATAATTCCAAATGTTGTTGAACTAAATAGCTCTTTAAATGGGCAAATTTGTTTGCTAAGTGCTGGAATTGATCCATATCCATGCTCATCTGAAGCAAACGCTACTGTTGAGTATAACGCTGTGGAATTTGAACCAGTGATCGAATTTAATCCAGATGATCATTTTAGACTTGAATCTGTAAGTATCTCAGTTTCAGGTGGCCCTTTAGTTACATATTCAATAGCTGATGGCGAATTACCTGAAGGTACAATATTTGCTGAGGATTTAGATGAGATTCCGTATGGATTTTCTTGGGATGAATATGGCCGGCTAGCCACTCCATCTCCGGCACCAAATTTTGAAGTCAGTGCCTCCTTTATCGAGTTACCCCCTCTTATTCAAGCAGCAAGTATTTCTACTGGTGAAATTGCATTTGGGTCAGACATCCCATTTCAAATCCAATCAATAGATCCTGAATTTCCAAATAATTATTCAGATATTGCAAGTATATTTCTTACTATTTCCTACACTGGTGTAGATCCAAATAATCCCTCAAATACAAATGCCAGATTACGATGCAAAATTCAACTGCAAAATTGGCAGCCGTCTTTAGATATGGAATTGCTATATGTTCATCTTCCAGAGCTTCAAGATTTTATGTCTAATTGCTCGGGCTATCACATCACCACTGCGACTACGACAGCCGAAATCGCCCTATACGAGGACGAGGATATAGATATTACGGCTTCATACACTGTTGCACCAACACAATCGGTGGCTTTAATTATTCCATCACCACCAGCCGTCCTTGATTTACTCACAGAAGGTGAAATTTTCTTTGGTGACAATATTAATCTTTCAGTTTCCAATCAGATTAATGTGAGTCATATTTGGCTTGAGCTTAGCGCCGATGAATTTAATGAAAGTTTCTGTAGAATTGTAAGAAATTTACGCGATTCTGATGGGCATATAATTTCATCTTTTTTTGACCAGAATGAAAATCTATTAATTCAAATTCCTACTCCAGATGAGATAAATACTAATTGCTCAGACATGTTAACTATAGGTGAAAACAATATTGACCAAAATCAAACTTATTTACTTTCTATTAAGGCGTTAGACCAATACAACAATTACGAACAATATGCCACAATCGAGGTATCAATATCATCACCAACTCCTACTCC
>JACCDK010236584.1_pt1 | contig 10048 bp, 9 predicted proteins | sample 7445871 | NCBI WGS metagenome assembly JACCDK01 (sample SAMN15323436, study PRJNA562643) | freshwater metagenome | isolation source: river surface water | place: USA:Blue River Watershed | collected 2017-08-15
TATTTTCATATCAGCCTGCACAGAATCAGAACGCATACCTTCTATCACTATTTGATGACTGATGGCACCTGCAACAAACAAAAATGCCGCTCCACTCCAATCACCTTCTATGGCATAAGTAAATTCACCTTGTTTAGCGGTTGTCTCATGTGCAGAGAAGTAATAGGTCTCGTGGTTTTGTACAATCGGCACCTTCATCCCAAAATCTTTCAACACACGCAAGGTTAAATCTATGTAGGGTTTACTTTTTAAATCCCTAACTGTGATGGTCACATCTTTTGCATTACTCGCAGCATATGCCATCAACAATCCTGTTAGAAACTGTGAACTGAGGCTACCATCTACTTCAATATTTTTAGGAACCAATGGTCCTTTTACCTGCAAAGGAAGCTTACCATGATTGGTTGTAATGGTAATATCAAGTTGAGGAAATATTTCATCGAAAAAATCCATTGGACGATTGACAAGAGATCCCTTGCCTACTATCGACAATTGCTTATTTGACAGTGCTGCAATAGGCGTAAACATTCTTATTCCCAAGCCACTCTCACCACAATTGATTTCAGTTTCTGATGGGTTCACACCCTTGCTTGTAATAATAATCTCATCTCCTAGATCTTGAACCTCAGCGCCAAGTTTAGCAATAACATCTAATGCAGCAAGGTCATCATTGCTTCTTCCTGGATCCAAAATAGTTGTACGACCATGATGCAACAATGCTGCAGCACAAGCACGTTGCATGTCACTTTTTGACCTAGGGCTTCTTATACTACCATGAACACCTGATGGAATTATTGTTGCAATCATTTTTGTTTCTTGTTAAGTGTATTGAAGGCAACGAGGTATTTTTTGAGTATGGTCAATGGTATTTCTACAATTTCACCTTTCCCCAATTTAGACAAGAGCACAAACCTCATTTGCTTACTCAAACGCTTTTTATCCATTTTTAAAATCTCAAAAACACGATCAACATCAAATACAGCTCGGGTTGGAAGACCATATTGAACCAATACTTTCTCCACCAGAGAAGCATGTTTGAAACCTAGGAGCTGTTCAGACAACCAAGCGGCAAACACCATACCCAAGGCAACTGCTTGTCCGTGTGTCAGCTCATATTGTGTCTCCAATGCATGCCCAAGTGTATGACCAAAATTCAACAATTTCCTATCACCCTTTTCAAATTCATCTCGCTTAACAATTGTCGATTTCAGTTCAACATTTTTACGAACAATAGCTTTCAATAATTTTTTATCAGACTTTAATGCTTGAAGGTCAAGTTGATCCAATTGTTTGAAAAGCTTTGCATCGAGCACTGCTCCATGTTTGATAATTTCTGCACAACCATTCACCCACTCTTGATGAGGAAGTGTTGAAAGCAAATTGGTATCATAAAACAAAAAAGAAGGTTGACGGATAACGCCTACCATATTTTTGTATTCCCCCACATCAATACCGTTCTTACCTCCAATGGAAGCATCAACCATAGCCAACAGACTCGTCGGCACAAAACCAAACTGTATGCCACGCATATAGATGGATGCTACATAGCCAGTGAGATCAGTGATCACACCACCGCCAACACCTACCAAAATAGAAGAACGATCTGCTTGAAAAGCGATAAGTTGTTCTACAATTGCATCAGCCGTTGGTTGAATCTTATATGCCTCACCAGGTTTTAGTGTAATAACATTCCAATTTTTGAACTTGGCATGATGCGCCTTAAATACATGTTCATCAGTAACGATAATGGCTTTTTTTCTATCCACTACCTTGTTCAACTGACCAAAAGCTGCATCAAAGTAAACTTCTACTTTGCCTGAACTATAGGTGTATGTTTTTTTATGCATCCTTTATTCGTTGTTCATGATTTTGTTCTGCCTGTTGATACTTTCCATGTGAATAGCATCCATGTAACGGGTAATAAATTCCTCACTCAATCCTACTTTTGAAGCTTTACCTAATGCTTTTTGCAAAACTTCATTCCACCTTCCTTGTTGGAAGATTGTTACATTATTATTTTTCTTGTACGCACCAATTTTCTCAGCAATAGACATCCGCTGTGAAATCAATTGCATCAATTCATCATCAATATGATTGATTTGTTCACGCAATTTATCCAATGCTGCATGGAAAGAAGGAGAAGGAACACTTTCATTTCTCCAGCTAATTGCTTCAAGCATTTCAGCAAGACGTTCAGGTGTGATTTGTTGCTTAGCATCACTCCAAGCATTGTCGGGATCAATATGGCTTTCAATCATCAAACCATCAAAATCAAGATCAATTGCCTTTTGAGCAGTCGATTGGAGTATATCTCTTCTACCACAAATATGAGAAGGGTCATTTACAATCAACATATCTGGCATTCTGCGCTTCATTTCTAAAGCAAGATGCCACATTGGAGCATTTCTAAATTCTGTGTTACCATAAGAAGAGAACCCACGGTGGATCAAACCGATATCACTGATACCCGCTCTGGATATACGTTCTACAGCACCCTGCCATAGTTCTAAATCAGGATTGATAGGGTTTTTGATCAACACTGGAACTTTTACACCACGCAAAGCATCAGCTACCTCTTGCACACTAAACGGATTCACAGTTGTTCTGGCACCTACCCATAATACATCTACATCAAAGGTTAGAGCATCTTCCACTTGTTTACCGGTGGCTACTTCAACTGTTGTAGGCAATCCAGTCAGTTTTTTAGCTTGCTGCAACCATGGTAAACCTTTGGTTCCAATTCCTTCAAACATACCTGGTTTGGTCCTTGGTTTCCATATACCGGCCCTGAGCATATTTACCATTCCAGTCTTGGCTAAACGTTGAGCAGTCTCAATAACTTGCTCTTCTGTTTCGGCACTGCATGGTCCGGATATGATTAGAGGACGCTTTTTCCAAGCTGTCTGTGCTGCTGTCTGTTGTGATTCCATTACTTGTTCCATTTTACAAAATTAATGATTTAGATAAGGGTTAATTTATTGTATGATTCTTTTGATTTGATTAGCGTTAGACATTAATTCATTTAGATACTCCCAGTTTTCCTTTTCGAGGCATGCTTTGAATTTTCTAAGTTGAGCAATGTGTTCATTTAATACATCCAATACGTTTTCACGATTGTGCATCAGTATAGGTGTCCACATTGCTGGATTACTTTTTGCCAAGCGGACTGTACTTTCAAAACCGGCACTGGCCATTTCGAAAATAGCATCATCTTCTTTCTCTTTTTCCAATACGGTGTTTGCAAGCGCGAAGGATGTAATGTGAGAAATGTGACTAACATAAGCCGCATGCAGATCATGATCATCAGCATTCATTTCAATGATGCGCATGGGAAGTGCTGTAAATATTGTTTTCGCAGTTGCAACAGCATCTTCATCCGATTTAGAAAGATCACAAAGTATGACTGCTTTGTTTTCAAAAGCATTGCTTACGGCTGCAGCGGGACCAGAATATTCTGTTCCCCACATTGGATGTGAGGCAACAAATCGACCTCGTTTGGGATGATTTTCAACTACAGCACTGATATGACTTTTAGTAGACCCCATATCAATCACTACTTGTTGATCAACCAAGTCGAGAATTTTAGGTAATAATTCAGAAAGAGCATTAACTGGAATAGAAAGAACAACTACATCAGCACTTCTAACAGCAGATTCCAAATCAAGCATCTCATCCACCAAACCCAATGATAATGCATCTGCAGCATGCTTGGCATTGTTATCAACCCCTACAATTTTAGCAGCTAGACCATTGTTCTTGCATTTCAATGCAAATGATCCACCGATCAAACCTACTCCTATGATTGCAAAATTCTTTTTCATTGCTACACTATAATTTGGTTTAGGCCTTGCCTAACATCTTTTCAACTCTTTCAATTGCCTGAGATAAAACTTCTTTTTTGCTACACAAACTGATACGCACGAAACCATCACCAGCATTACCAAAGATTCCACCAGGAGTGATAAACACATTTGCTTTATGCAAAACTTCATCACTCAAAGCAAATCCAGTTTCAAATTCACTTGGAATTTTTGCCCACACAAACATGCCCACTTGCTCTTTCGAATAGACGCAATGGAGTAAATCCAATAAACGACAAGCCAACTCTTTTCTTTCCTTATAAATTGCATTAACTTCTTGGTGCCATTGGTGATCCAACGACAAAGCCTTTGCTGCAGCCATTTGCACAGGAAGAAACATCCCTGAATCCATGTTGCTTTTGAACCTTAGTATTGCATCGATGTGTTCTGCAGAAGCTACAATCATACCCACACGCCATCCTGCCATATTGTGAGATTTACTCAAAGAGTTGAGTTCAATCACTACTTCTTTTTCAGCATCAAACGACAACAAACTTGAAGGTTGATCATTTAAAATAAAACTATAAGGATTATCATGAACGATGATCAATTCTTCTTGCTTGGCAAATGCAACTATCTCTTTCAACAAAGAAGCATCCGGTAATTGTCCAGTTGGCATATGCGGATAATTCAGGAACAACAACTTTACCCTACCCTGCTGTTTTTCATGATGCGCATCAATCATTTTTTTCCATTCCTTCAAATCAGGATGCCAATTATTTTTTTCTTCTAGTACATAAGAAAGTGTTTCACCGCCTGATAATTTTACAGCACTGGTATAAGTTGGATAGCCAGGATTAGGAACCAAAGCAGCATCACCCTTTTCGAGGAAGGTCATGCAGATGTGCATAATCCCCTCTTTGCTTCCAATTAATGGAAGCACTTCAGAATTAGGCTGTACATCAACCTGGTACCACTTTTTATACCAATCTGCTATGGCATTTCTCAAAACAGGAGAGCCTTTGTAAGATTGATAAGCATGTGTGTTATCCTTAGCAGCTTCCTCATGTAATGCAGCAATCACTGCAGGATGCGGTGGAAGATCCGGACTACCAATACCCAAGTTGATGACTTGCTTTCCAGCTTTATTCATCTCCTCTATTTCCCTCAACTTCATAGAGAAATAGTATTCGCCTATACCATCCAACCGTGATGAAACTTTTACCATTTTCCTATTTATTAAATTTTCCTTTTTTATAAACTCCCAATACACGCAGTGACTGTGTTCTTTTCTTCAATTCATCCATCACCTTGTTGTATTGTTCAAGTTGATCAAATTCTAAGTCGGCATGAAACCCATATTTAAACTGACTACCAGCTAATGGGAATGATTGTAGCTTACTCAAGTTGATTCCTTCGTTTGCGATGACCGATAACACCTCTGCCAATCTTCCTTTTGCATGATCGGTGTGAAAATTGATTGATGCTTTATTGGCATCCTCCACAACTGATGCTTTTTGCTGTAGGACCAAGAAACGGGTATAGTTGTTTTTTACATCATGAATATTCGGTGCAATAATTTTTAATCCGAACAACTCAGCGGCCAAACTTCCGGCGATAGCTGCAATGTGTTTGCTTTTTCTTTGGTGAACATTTTTAGCACTTAGCGCTGTATCCTCTGTTTCAACCAATCTCCAACCTTTTGGGTTTAAATAACCAGTGCATTGAAGCAAAGCCATCGGGTGCGAATGAACTTCTTTGATATCTGCCAATTTTACTCCTGGGTTCACCATGAGGTGCTGATCAATTTGCAGGTAGACTTCCCCCGCTACATATAGATTTGATTTTTGCAATAAGTTGTAGTTAGGCAGGATACTTCCGGCAATTGAGTTTTCAATGGCCATGATCCCTCCCATGGTAGATTTTTTATTAGAAGCCTCCTTGATTACGTCCGTAAAAGTGGCACAGGGAAGAATTTGAACATTTTTACCATAAAAACTCCTGGCAGCTACCTGGTGAAAGCTACCCTCATAACCCTGAATAGCCACTGGCATACTAATACCCTTTCCCTTCTCCCTACTCCCTAACATTTTACTCATAACATCCATTTAAAAAAAAATCCCGGTGGTTAACCGGGATCCTTATGTTGATTTGTTGTTTAGTATTGTTTTCAACAAGAAGTTCCCGTACCACCGGTAAAGTAGTAGCTAAAATAAAAGAAGTAACGGGTTCTATTTGTGTTCATCTAGACGAAGATAAGAAAACTTGAATATTTTTCAAAAAAAATTAGAATCTATTTCTCGGACCGCCGCTATCTGCGTCATTCATGCGAATTTTTCTACCCTTGAATTTCTTGCCATCGATAGATTTAATCATTTGGTTGGCAGCGCCACCTTCAATTTCTACCCAGCTGTTCATCTCCTTCATGTCGATTCTACCCAAGACCTCTTTTTTCAAATCACTCATATCGAGGATGAATTGAAGGAAACTTGCTTTGTAGAAGCCATCTTTTGTCCCCAAGTTGATAAACAACTTCTTGTATCCTGCTCCTCCACCTGAAGATCCACCCCTCTGGAAGGTTTTTCCACCTTCTCTTCTATCAGACGACCTTTCTCTTGAACGTTCGCTAGAGCGTTCATTTCTTCTGTCATCTCTCACATTTAGATCGGCAGCATTCTCGTAATATTGAAGGAACCTGTCGAATTCCAAAGCAGCTACACGGGTAAGAATTTCTTCTTTCTCAACATTTGCGAACTTCTCTTTTAGAAGAGGCACATAGGTTTCGTATTCACCGTGACTGATATCAGCATTCAACATTTTATCAATAAAATGGAAGAATTGTTTGCGACAAACATCTTTTCCAGATGGAATATCCATCTTGTGAAACTTATTGTTGATCAGCTTTTCAATATGACGTAATCTGTAAACTTCCCTTTGGGTTACAATCGAAATACATACACCACTCTTACCAGCACGACCAGTTCTACCACTTCTATGGGTATAGACTTCGGGATCATCTGGCAATTCATAATTGATTACATGGGTGATGTCTTTCACGTCAATACCACGGGCTGCTACGTCAGTCGCTATTAACAACTGCAAGCTTTTTTCCCTGAATCTTGCCATCACTTTGTCTCTCTGCGCCTGAGTAAGATCGCCATGTAGCGCCTCAATATCATATCCTTCTCTGATAAGCGATTCTGTAATGCTTTGCGCATCGGCTTTGGTCCTGGTAAAAATAATACCATAGATACCCGGATTAAAATCGATTATCCTTTTTAAGGTTTGGTAACGATTTACACCCGAAGTAGCATAATACTGATGATCAATATTGACATTGGCAGCATTTACCTTACCTATGGTGACCTCAGCAGGGGTTGTCATGAAGCGCTTGCTTACCTGACGAACCTCAGATGGCATGGTTGCACTAAACAACCAGATACTGTTTCTATTAGGAGTATTGCCTAAAATGAATTCAATGTCTTCACGGAAGCCCATGTTCAACATTTCATCCGCCTCATCCAATACGATATAGCTAATATTATTTAAGTTGATGGCTTTTCTCTCGATCAAGTCAATTAACCTACCGGGAGTAGCTACAACTATTTGGGTGCCTTTTTTAAGGTCGCGGATCTGCTCCCCGATAGATGCACCGCCGTAAACCGCGACAGTTTTAATGGATTTTTTCTTAGAAGAAAAATTATACAGATCTTTTGTAATCTGCATACATAATTCACGGGTGGGACAAACCACCAATGCCTGAGGGTGATTGGCTTTGGCATCTACCAATTGTAACAGTGGTAAACCAAATGCAGCAGTCTTACCCGTACCAGTTTGTGCTAAACCGACAAAATCTTTGGTCCCGCTTAACAATATAGGAATGGCCTGTTCTTGTATGGGGGTTGGGTTGGTAAACCCAAGGGATTGAATGCTTTCCAATAACGACTCTTCAATGCCTAACGCTTCAAAACTCATAATTCTATTTTTGCAAAGGTAACTTTAATGGGGCAGAAAACGGAGAGAATATGACAAGTCATTGATAATCAATAAAATAAAAAAAGTCATCCCGTGGAAACGGGACGACTTCAACGATTGCTTGCCATATGAAAAAAAGATTACTTGGCTTCTGCAGGAGCAGCAGCAGCAGCAGTATCAACAGCAGCAGCAGTTGTATCAACAACAGCAGCAGCAGTGTCAACAGCAGGAGCTTCAACAGCAGTAGTATCAGCAGCTGGTGCAGTTTCAGAACCACCACATGAAGCGAGGGCTACGATAGCCAAGATTGCGAAAAACTTTTTCATTCTTTTGGGTTTTTTGAATGTTAAAATTGAATAATTGAAAATTAATACGCAAAGTAAAAGAATGTAACCCGATATTTAAAAGATTTTTTTTTGTTGCTTTGTGGGTTACAAAAAACCCTCATCAGGTATTAAAAAAGCGTATTGTGGCAAGTCAAGATCAGGAATTAGCGGTTTTTAGGGCCATTGGCAACAACGACAAGAGTGCAATTGAGTCGGTTTATAGTGAAAACTATGCACTGATACAGCATTTTGTCATCAGTAACAATGGTACGGAGGATGATGCCAGGGATATTTTTCAGGAGGCCATGATGGTCCTTTACGAAAAAGCCAGGCAGCAGGATTTTGAATTGACTTGTCAAATCAGGACTTACCTCTACTCCGTTTGCAGGAGGCTTTGGTTAAAAAAGCTTCAATATGCCAGAAGGATAGAGACCCAAGTGGAGAACTTTGACAAATTGGTTCCTGTAGAAGAAGATTTGGAGGATCATGATAAATTGACCCTGCAGTACCAAACCATGAGGACTGCCATGGGAAAAATTGGGGAACCCTGTAAAAGTCTGATTGAGGCATTTTATGTACACCGAAAAAACATGCATGAGATTGCAGGATATTTTGGTTACACCAATGCCGACAATGCCAAGAACCAGAAATACAAATGCCTGGTGAGATTAAAAAAACTGTTCTTCGCTCAATATAAAAACGCATAATCGTACAATGGACCAATCACAAATAGCTGAAGTAGTAGAAAGATACCTCAAGGGGGAAATGGACAGCCAGGAAAAGCAGGCTTTCGAAGAAGCGCGTAAAAATAATCCTGAGCTGGATCAGGCTGTGGTTGAATATCACTTTTTCTTTGAAGAGATGGTGCGTTATGGTGAAGTGAGAAGATTCAAATCCAACTTATACGATACTCACCATACTTTACAAGAGAATGGTGAAATCAAAGAATTACAACTTACTGCAGGTACACGTATTATAAATATGTGGAACAAATACCGCAGAGTGGTTGCCGTTGCAGCATCAATTGCAGGTATTACCACATTATTCATCAGTGGTATGATTACCCTATTCTCTCCCAATCGTCCAATTAGAGATATTGAGGAATTAAGAAGAAAGGTGAGCAATCTCGAAAAACAATCCAGCAACCAAACTGCAGAAATCAAAAATTTCAAATCTAAGATTGAACCAGGTGCAGATGTGAAGTTTGGTGGAACAAGCTTTTTAATTGACCAAAAGGGCTACCTCGTTACCAGTGCACACGTTTTAAAAGGTGCCAATAGAATATATGTTCAAAGCAATGATGGTGTTGATTATTTGGCAGAGATTGTAAAAGAGGATCTCAACACTGATATTGCAATCTTAAAAATCACTGACGAAGAGTTCAAAGGGAATAAACAACTTCCATACGGTTTGGGTAAATCAAAGAATGATTTAGCAGAACCGGTATTTACCATGGGATATCCTAAAGACGAGATTGTATACAACGAGGGTTATCTCAGTGCAAAATCTGGTTTACAAGGTGATACCATGTCATTTCAAATTACCATTTCAGCTAACCCTGGAAACAGTGGTGGTCCGGTTTTCAACAAAAACGGTGAAGTCATTGGTATCCTTAACGCACGTCAGGCTTCAGCCAGTGGTGTAGTATTTGCAACCAAAGCAAAATACATTCAAACCTTGGTTGATGAAATCAAGAACAGCGACAAAGAAGAGAACATCAGAGTAAAAACTGTTTCAACACTAAAAGGAATTTCAAAGCCTGAGCAGGCTAGAAAAGTACAAGACCACATTTACATGGTGAAAGTGGTGTTGAGCTAATCAATTGTTCTTAACTCTCCCTAGCTTAAATTATTTCCAGAGTCCAGCAGGATATTCTCCTGTCTGCAACAAAGTTTCTATTGCAGTTCTAACAGCTGGAGCATCCTCTTTATAAGTTACACCAAACCA
>JACCDK010871757.1_pt1 | contig 10047 bp, 9 predicted proteins | sample 7445871 | NCBI WGS metagenome assembly JACCDK01 (sample SAMN15323436, study PRJNA562643) | freshwater metagenome | isolation source: river surface water | place: USA:Blue River Watershed | collected 2017-08-15
GATGACCGCGGCAGCCCACGGTGAGATGAATGCACACGGTCCGGTGATGCCCACCAGACCAGCCAGCATGCCGTTGACCATCATGCCCGGATCCGGTTTGCCGGTCTTGCGCGTGATGTACAGCATCCCCGCCACTGCACCGAACGCTCCAGCGATTGCCGTATTCGTCGCAGCAGTTGCAAACTGCACGTCGGTTGCGGCGAACGTGCTCGCTGCGTTGAAGCCGAACCATCCGAACAACAAGATGAACGTGCCGAGCATCGCCATCGGAATGTGGTGTCCGGCAATCGTGTTCGGCGAACCATCTGCGTTGAACTTGCCGAGGCGCGGACCGATCGCGAGTGCACCGGTGAGCGCGGCCACGCCGCCGACCATGTGCACGACTCCCGATCCCGCGAAGTCGACGTAACCCGCGCCGAGTGACATCGTGCTCCACGTCTTGGCGAGCCAGCCGCCACCCCACGTCCACGCAGCCATCACTGGGTAGTAGATCGCGCCACAGAAGAAGCCCCAGCCGACGAAGCTCCCCCATCTCCAACGCTCGGCCATCGAACCGGTCGGGATCGTCGCGACGGTGTCCATGAACGCGACCATGTAGAGGAAGAATCCGAGCACGGCCGGCGTCATCGCGTCACCCGCGAGTGCCCAGCCGCCCTTCCACGCGAACACCCAATCACCGCTGCCGATCAAGGCGTCTCCGACCGGCGTGTCCATCCCGAACGCCGAGTACGAGAACCCGCCGAAGGCGAGCGCGAATCCGACGAAGTAGAACCCGACGAAGCCGAGACCGAAGATCGCGAAGTTCGTCGCCACCACGTGGGCCGCGTGCTTGGCGCGGCAGAACCCGGTCTCGACGAGGGCGAACCCCGCCTGCATGAACACCACGAGCGCGGCACCGATGACGATCCAGAGCAAGCTGATTTGTTGCCCGAGAATCGTCACGGCATCCGCCGTGTCTGCGAATACTGACATGTTTCCTCCTTGTGCGACACCATCGCTGGCTGTCGCTGAACTGATCGATACGACGAGTCCGGAGGCCCCATTGCGCCCAAACGCACCCCGAAATTAACGAAGCGATGTTTCAGGGGCGTCTTGTCTGTGTTACGCGCAGATTATTCTTTGACGCAGAAATGGCGACGAAACGCGCAAACACGAAACGCTCCGTTCACACTGTGGCCCTTCCACCACTCGTCGCCGAGCGCATCACCTGCACCCTGTCGAAGTGGACGGGAGAACTCGGTCGTTGCCAGTGGTGCGATACGTCGATCGACTCTCCCCGTCGTCGCACGTGGTGTTCGGACAAATGTGGTCGGGCATGGCAGCGCGAGCACATCTGGCGATTCGCCCGCTCGACGGCAAAACGTCGCGCGAAGTACCGCTGCATCCGCCCCGGATGCACGGCTGCACGGCGCGACTGCGAGGTCAATCACATCACTCCCCGCAACGGGGATGGTTACGGTCCCGGTTGCCATCACCACCTCTTGCCCGATGCGAGCGGCAACGGTGGTCTCGAGGTGCTCTGTCGTGCGCATCACGCCGAGATCACCAAGGCGCAGGCGACCGCGCGTGCCGAGGCACGGCGAGCGGCCAAGTTGGCCAGTGAAACTACGCTCTAGTCGTGGCGTTTCGTGACGGCGATGGTTGGGTCTACTGCACCTGCGGACATCGTCACTGGGGTCTCCACGGCGCAGTAGGACTGCTGTTGATTCGTCTCGACATGAGTGAGCCACACGTACTCCTCCAGTTGCGCGCCGCATGGACTCATGGCGGCGGCACGTGGGCACTGCCGGGTGGCGCGCTCGATTCGCACGAAGACTCGATCGCCGCGGCCAAGCGCGAAGCACAGGAAGAAGCTGGAATCGACCCGTCGAAGTTCCTCGTGCGCGACGTATTCAGCGACGATCACGGTCCGTGGCGTTACGACACCGTGATCGCCCACGCTCAGGGCGAGATCGGCGCCTTCGAGGCGAACGCCGAGTCCGACGACCTCCAGTGGGTGGCGCTCAGCAGCGTGGAGACCTTCGAACTCCACGCAGGGCTCGCCGGTGCGTGGCCACAACTGCACGAGCGGGTGCGGTCAACGTTGTAGATCGGGCGCTCCCACCAAGGGAAGCCTCAGTAACATGGTCGAATGACGATCGAAGCAACCCAGACCAAGGCATACCTCGACGACCGCGCCCACGTGTTTCACTCGTGGTCGGCCCAAGGAACGCTCAATCCCGTCGAGATCACCGGTGGTGAGGGTTCCTACTTCTGGGACTCGACCGGCAAGAAGTATCTCGACTTCTCGAGTCAGCTCGTCAACCTGAACATCGGACACCAGCACCCGAAGTTGATCGCCGCGATCCAGGAACAGGCTGCCAAGCTCTGCACCGTCGCACCGGCATTCGCCAACGACGCACGCAGCGAGGCTGCGCGACTCATCACCGAACTCGCCCCAGGCGATTTGAACATGGTGTTCTTCACCAACGGCGGCGCCGAGGCAGCAGAGAATGCAGTGCGCATGTCGCGCCTGCACACCGGCCGTCACAAGATCCTCACGATGTATCGCTCGTACCACGGCTCCACCGCAGGCGCGATCGCTCTCACCGGTGACCCACGCCGCTGGCCGAACGAGACCGGCGCATCAGGTGCCGTCAAGTTCTGGGGACCGTACGCATACCGCAGTGCGTTCCATTCGACGAGCGAGAAGGAAGAGTGCGAGCGCGCACTGCAGCACCTCGAAGACGTGTTGATGGTCGAAGGCCCACACACCGTCGCAATGATCGGCATGGAGACCGTCGTCGGCACGAACGGCATCCTCGTTCCACCGGACGGCTACCTGAAGGGCGTGCGCGAGATCTGCGACCGCTACGGCATCGTCATGATGTGCGACGAGGTCATGGCCGGCTTCGGCCGTTGCGGTGAATGGTTCGCCGTCAACAAGTGGAACGTCGCTCCAGACCTCATCTGCTTCGCCAAGGGCGTCAACTCGGGTTACGTCCCGCTCGGTGGTGTCGTCATCAGCCAGAAGATCGCGGATTCCTTCAAGGACCGCGTGTATCCCGGTGGACTCACCTATAGCGGCCACCCACTCGCATGCGCCGCAGCCGTCGCCTCGATCAACATCTTCAAGGAAGAAAAGATCATCGAGAACGCCCGCACGATCGGCGAAACGGTCATCAAGCCGGAACTCACGAAGCTGAAGGAAAAGCACCCATCCGTCGGCGACGTCCGCGGTCTCGGCGTGTTCTGGGCCGTGGAGCTCGTGCGCGACCGCGCCACGCGCAAGCCGCTCGTTCCGTTCAACGCCGCAGGCGCCGACAACAAGCCGATGCTCGACTTCGCAGCAGCCTGCAAGAAGAACGGTCTGTGGCCATTCACGCACTTCAACCGCACCCACGTCGCAACTCCGTGCACCGTGAACGCTGACGAGATCCGCGAAGGCATCGCCATCCTCGACGAGGCGTTGACGGTCGCAGACTCGTACTACGAAGGAAAGTGACGACTACGTGCGGGCGATGACCCGCACGTCACCAACTCGTTGACCGTGACCAAACACGGGTGAGGAAAACGCCGCAGGGTTGACCCCTGAGACGTCCACCCCAAGGCGCTCGAGCGCCCACTTCATCAGTGGCGGACGGGCACGGTTCGCACCGTCGGCGACCTTCAGGGCAACTGCTCGTCCATCTGCGAGTCCGACGGCGAACACACCCTCTGCCCCGTCCTTGGCGACGAGACCCCCTACACCCTCCATCAGCAAAGTGACATCGCGAGTAGGTCCACCCACCATCTTCGGATTCGCCCGCATCGCATCCCCGACGATCCGGGCTGGCGAACCCTCGGGTGCGGTGGCGGCAACACGAAACGCTCTCGCGAGTCCCGTCAACGAAATCGCATGCGCTGGTGCACCGCAACCATCGACTGCGATGTGTGCAGCTTCCTCGCCCGTCATCTCCGGCACCATCTCGGTGATTCGACGCTGAAGTGGATGGTCGACGTGGAGATAGCTCGCGTCATGTGCCCAACCGTTGTGTACGCACGTGGCAAGCATTCCGGAGTGTTTTCCCGAACAATTCATCTGCAACGGCGACTTCGCCAATCCCGAGGCGATGGCAACGTGTGCTGCATCATCGTCGAGTGGATAGTCGGCCGTGTTCGCGAGTGCAGCTTCGGTGAGATTCGCCGATGCGAGAATCTCGCGCGCACCTGCGAGGTGCTCTGCCCTCCCGTCGTGACTCGCGCACACGAGCGCGAGGAGGCGTGGCGGCAATGTAAGTCCGCTTGCGACCATCGCAGTCGCTTGGATCGGCTTGGTCGATGACCGAGGAAAGATGGGAAGACTCGGGTCTCCCGCAGCAAAGGCAATCGATCCATCCTGATTCAGCGCGACGACCGCACCGTGGTGAATCGATTCGTCGCGACCGCTACGGGTCGTGACGGCCAGTTCGACGAATCCCCCAGAGAGGATGGATTCGCTCACGACACCGCTTCGGCCAACATCGCCATGAACCGACCATGATCGCCCTTGGTCACCACCAGGGCGTTCGGTTCACGGTGGGTCACACCAAGAGTGTCCATCACGACCATTCCCCGCGCAGGACCATCTGCAGTCACCGCTTCGAGATACATCTCGCGCGTCGAGATGGCAATCGTGGAGTCGATCGCATAGGCCATCGCAATCGGATCGGGCAGATCAAAACCCGCCAGCTTGGTCTCGGTCGCGCAGAACCCCGCCACCGCACGCTGAATGTCGATGGAGAATTCCGCGAGCGGCGTGCCGAGCGCGCGGATTCGCGCTGACTCTTCGGGCAGGATGCATGCGTCGAAGCGGGAGATGTCCCAACCGACGAATTCGAGCTTCATCCCACTGCGCAAGACGACATCGACTGCCTCTGGGTCGACCCACATGTTGAACTCGGCCACTGGAGTCACGTTGCCGATGTGGTCGGAGACCGCACCCATCACCACGCATCGCTTGATGTGGCGAACGATGGTTGGATCCTTCTGGACGGCAAGTGCAATGTTCGTGAGCGGACCAAGCGTCACGAGTTCCAGTTCGCCCGAGTTGGTGTGCGCTGCATCGATGAGCGCATCGATGGCAGACCCTGGATCAGGCGTACGACCCGTGAGCGCGAGCCCGATGTCCCCCATGCCGTCGTTGCCGTGAACGTTCTGCGCCGTTCCGAGTGGCCGAGACAACGGCGCTGCGGCGCCAACATACACCGGCACGGACGACCCACATAGGTCGCGCGTGTACAGCGCGTTTTGGACACCCATCTCGAGTGGCACGTTGCCCGCCACGATTCCGATGCCCACGACGGAGACCTCTGGATGTCGAAGGGCGATGACGAGTGCAACCGCGTCGTCGCTCGCGGTGTCGGTGTCGATGAAGAACGTGCGCATCCCGAGCAATCACCGTAACACCCGTAGTATTGCCGCATGGGCAAGCGCCGCACGGTTCGCGAGGAGATCGCCGAACTCGAGCGCAGCGGAACGTTGACTGCACAGCAAGCATCCGTACTTCGTGAGGCACCTCGCTGGTCGATCGAAGCGAACGAACTCTTCGCATACCTGGGCGGACTGATCGCAGCCATTGGCGTGACATGGCTGACGATCGCTCTCGTGCAGGACACGAGCCAACTCGGCATTGCCGTCGGGATGCTGATCGCTGGCGCCGTGATCGGACTTGGTGCACGACTCGTGCATCGACCACACCATTGGCGCTCACGACTCGCAGAAGCACTCGCGGTCGTCGCAGTAGGTCTCATCACTGGTGCGATTGGAATCTTCCTGAACGTGGCAGGACTCGCGGGCGATCACGCAACCACCGTTGCGACGGGAGCTTGCGTCGTACTTGGAGTGCTCTCTTCACGACGATCACAGTTCGCTGGAACGCTCATCTTCGTCATCGCCACGCAGGTGTTCGTCGCATCACTCATCGGCACGCTCAACCTGGAAGATTCGCTGATTGCCGCCCTCCTCTTCATCGTGAGTGGTGCGGTACTGATCGCAGCAGGGGTCTCCCGGATCGGCTTTGCCCTCAGCGCGAGAGTGGTCGGCACCGTCAGTTACGTGCTCGGCACATTCACCTTTGGCGTCATGCAGGACAACGTCAGCACATCGATCGGCGCACTCATCATTGCAGTCGTGCTCTTCGCGATGAGCACGAGGTTGCTCCAGCTCGAAGTCATCGCCGGTGGGGCGATTGCCGTCACCCTCACCACGTCGATCCTCGTCTCACGCATCATCGACGACCAAGTAATCCAGGGACTCGCGATCGTGATCATTGGCATCGCCATGGTGGTTGCGGCAGGCGCAGTCAACAAGAAACGTCGGTCCTCGTAGGTTCGACATGGGGGCACGGGTTCGCATCGTCGCGCTCGTGATCTCCTTCGTTGGTCTGTTCCCGCACACCGTCCACGCCGAGGGCGAACAACCCGTCACGGACCCCTCGACACCTCGATACGTCTTTCCCTTCTCTCGTGTCCCGGTTCGGTATGCCCGTGACCATCTCGACTATCCGGCAACCGACGTCTTCGGTTGCTACGCAAAGGTGCACGCTCCGACGTCGGGAACGATCGGCCAGGTTCGACGCAAGGACAAGTGGATCGAGTCCGTGGACGCACCTGGCACGAGAGGCGGTCTCACGATCACGCTCATTGGCGATGACACCGTGCGCTACTACTTCTCCCATCTCGGGCGCGTAAAAGTTCGCTTCGGACAGCGTGTCGAGGCTGGTCAGTGGATCGGCGTCATGGGCTCGTCAGGCAATGCACGACGAACGCTCTGCCACACGCACATCGGCATGTCGCGCATCTGCCCGAATGCCGAGGAGCGCTTATTGCAGGGTGAGATCTGGCCGTGGAAGTACTTGGATGCGTGGCGCAGCGGCGAACAACTCTCCCCGAAGAAAGAAAAGAACGCACTCGTGAAGAAGACACCGACTGCGTGCAACGATGCGACGGCGATCTCGCGAGCGAGAACCGCCAACGAGCGACGAAACGACGGTTAGATCAGGCCGAGTTGCTTGACGGCGTCGCGCTCTTCCATCAGTTCTGCGACGGAGGCATCGATCTTCGAACGGCTGTACGCATCGATGTCGAGACCCTGCACGATCGAGTACTCGCCGTTGGAGCACACGCACGGGAACGACGAGATGAGTCCCTCGGGGACGCCGTAGCTGCCGTCTGACGGAACCGCCATCGACACCCAGTCCCCTTCCGGTGTGCCCTTCACCCACGAGCGAACGTGATCGATCGCGGCATTGGCTGCAGACGCTGCGGACGACGAGCCGCGCGCCTTGATCACCGCGGCACCGCGCTTGGCAACGGTTGGAATGTAGGTCTCATCGATCCACTTCTGGTCGTTCACGAGTTGCGCGGCATTCTTCCCGTCGACTTCGCAATGGAAGAGATCGGGATACTGCGTCGTGGAGTGGTTGCCCCAGATGGTCATCTTCTTCACCGACGTCACCGGGCGTTGGACACGTGCGGCGATCTGGGAAATGGCGCGGTTGTGGTCGAGGCGGGTCATCGCAGTGAACTGGCGCGGGGCGATATCCGACGCGTTGTGCATGGCGATCAGCGCATTGGTGTTGGCGGGATTGCCGACGACGAGCACCTTCACGTCCTTCTTGGCGTTCCTGCTGATGGCCTGCCCCTGGGGCTTGAAGATCCCACCATTTGCGCTCAACAAGTCGCTGCGCTCCATGCCATCCTTGCGCGGCATTGCTCCGACGAGAAGTGCGATGTCGGCGTCACCGAAGGCGACGTTCGGGTCGTCAGTCGTGATCACGTCCACGAGCGGAGCGAATGCGCAGTCGTCGAGCTCCATCTTCACTCCCGACAACGCACCCATCGCGGGCGTGATTTCGAGCAATTGGAGGATCACTTTGGTCTCGGGTCCGAGCATCGCACCGAAGGCGATGCGGAAAAGCAGGCTGTAGCCGATTTGGCCGGCCGCTCCGGTCACTGCAACACGTACTGGTGAGGTCATGGGCACGACGCTACTTGCCGATGGCCTGCATGATGAGATCGGCGTAGACCGCCTGACCCTCCGGATTCAGGTGAATTTTGTCGCTGTAGAGGTATTCCGGGTGTTGCTGCGCGATCGTGTACCAGTCCAACACGGTGACGTTGCCGTAGCGGTTCGGCATCGCCCTGATGAGCTCATTGTTCGGGTCTTGCCACGGCTTCTTGGGCACGTGCGTGGTGAGCATCACCACCCGATCCACGTCGGTGAGCGGCACCATGATCTCATCCAGCGTCTTTTCATCGACGTAGTTGTTCGTGCCCAGGTGGATGATGACGAAGTCTCCGAGTCGGTTGATGGACTTGACGTAGTTGGCGATCTCGAGCGCCTGTCGGAACGGTCTGCTCTTCAACGCGTCGACGGTGATCCCCCGCTCGGTGAGCACGTTCGCGGCACCGAGCATCACCGAGTCACCGATGGCGAGGATCGGAATGATTTGTCCATCGAGTGTCGTCGTGGCCGTGGAGTCACCGGGACTTGCAGCAACCGTGGTCGGTGACACGAGATTCTGCACCGATTGCTCGTTCGCCTTCAGACTCTCGGCGACTTCACCCTGCCCCGAACCAATCGCGACACTCACGAGACCGAAGAGTGGGAGCACCGATACGACGACGGCGATCGCGATGACGTTCTGGCGTTGCTTGCGATTCGCTTCGTTGCGCGGATGACGCATCGTGAACCACCACTGCGAGAACTCGCCGGTGCGAATCGGCATCTCGATGAATCTGTAGGAAGCTTCGGTGATCGCCAGAATCACGAGTGCGAGAAGAATGAATTCGACGATCGACATCGGGTTCGGATCAGCACCGCGAGCGAAGCGGAACACCGGCCAGTGGTAGAGATACAGCCCGTAGGAGCGACGGCCGAGATAGGTGAAGATCGGATTGCCGAGCAGTTTGGTGCCGATCGGCGAATGCGGATGGACCGCGGCGGTGATCACCGCAATGCTCGCGAGACCGACGAGGAGGAAACCACCTTGGAAGAGCGGGTCATATCCGCGACGAACGACCTCGGTCGTCCCATCGGCGAGGTCCACCGTCGTCGAATAGACGTCTTGGAACCGCCACATCATCACACCGAGTGCGACCAGACCAACGGCACCAATGGCGCTGACGGCATGGCGATCACTCGAGGGGTATTGCTGGCTGAACATCGATGGTCGGTACCAGAACGCGAGCGCGGCTCCGAGGAAGAGCCCACCGGAACGGCCGAGCGTGCCGAGAAAGAGAAAGTCGAGCTTGAGTGCAGGCTGGCCGAAGATCGACACGTAGTGGTCCGGCGACCCGAGTGCAGTGGGTTCGGGGAAGCCCGGTGCGTACGTCGCCGCGACGTACCACGCGACACCGACCGCGGTGACGAAGAAGATTCCACCGAGTGTGACGAGCCGCTTGCCGAAGATGCGCAGTACGGCTGCGATCAACAGCGGCCAGACGAGATAGAACTGCTCCTCCACCGCGAGCGACCACAGATGTCGTAGCGGATCGACTTGAGCAGAGTCGAAGTAACTCGACTTCGACCAGATCTTGAACCAGTTGAATCCATACACGAACGCCGCGATGACGTCCCCGCGCAACTTGCCGAGCTCGTCGCGCATGAACAGCGATGCATACGTGCACACGCCGAGCAACAGCGCCCACCGTGCGGGCAAGAGCCGGCGAGCCCGGCGCAACCAGAACTGTTTGAACGAGATCCTGTCGTTCTGCTCAGACTCGGTGATCAGAAGCAGCGTGATCAGGTAGCCGCTGATCACGAAGAACACCTCGACGCCCAGGAATCCACCCGTCAGCCAGGACTTGTTGGCGTGATAGACGATGACGGCGACGACGGCCAGTGCGCGCAACCCGTCCAAGCCGGGCATGTAAGACAGCGAATTCTGGCGATTCATGAGGGCACATCAAGCGTAGTGATGCACCACTTGCCGAGGGCGGCGAGCGAGCGCGTTGCTAGCGAAGTTTCTTCACGATGTCGGCCATCAGCGATCCAGCTTCGGTCGGATTGAGACCGATCTGCACCCCTGCGGCACGCAACGCATCC
>JACCDK010131206.1_pt1 | contig 10045 bp, 2 predicted proteins | sample 7445871 | NCBI WGS metagenome assembly JACCDK01 (sample SAMN15323436, study PRJNA562643) | freshwater metagenome | isolation source: river surface water | place: USA:Blue River Watershed | collected 2017-08-15
CGGACCGTGGGGTCTGCTGCAGCTGCCGCCTGCAAGGCCGGGGGCAAAGCGGCGATAATGCGCGAACCTTCATCGCCGCCCTGTTCTACCGTGCTGCCCGGTGAAGGTTGTCCGACAGGCGGAGGGATGTTCTTGGCCGTGATGTCATGGCATACCGCCGTAGCAGCTTTAACAAATTCGGAGAGATCATAGGGCTTAACCCTAAAGATACCTACGGCCGTGTAATACGACTTGGCCAAGGAGTCGGTGACAGCTGCACTAGAAAAGCGTACCGCATACGAATCTGGAGAGGCACCTTCACCGACGTCGTCTCCGATCCGCATTACCGTGCGGTGAGTCGCGCTGACAAAGGTCAGCACGCCATCCGCCCCAAGATCGCCTGGCACCATCCAGCCGCAGTTCTCGGCCGCCTTCTCGACGTTAATGCGCTTGTTGTCGTTCATGCCTGTCCGCGACGAAGGGGTTCAACAATCCTATCCCATGCCTCAAGCACGAGACGCTGGGTCCGGTATTCACCGAATTCTTTTATTTCAGAATCACGAAGTCCCCTGAATGTCTCTGAGGGATAATCCTTTCCCATGAGTCCTTTCGGGTCTAAAACAAACTGGAGCTCTTCGCGAGAAAACCCCCACCTGAATGCCACATAGGCATCGAGTTCTGCCTTCAACAAAGCCCGACGGGGGACGGAATACCGGAACGGAGAGCCTCTGTCGGACGCTGATCTTCCATCGTAAGTTTCTTTTATGGCCACCATCTCATCATAGTAGCCTTTCATGTCATCAGAAGTATATATCAGTTCTAGAACCCTGGGACACACGAAATCCAAATCATCCTGATTTATGTCATCAGGGGAAAGGCTAGGGAGCTGATACAAATAACTTAGTGATAAGCTAGAGCCGCCAAGCTTATTCCTTACAATGTAGTCACATGGAATAGAGGACCACTGGGCTAGCAGCACCGACTGAAAATCGGCAGCAAAGGGCGTTTGGATGATTGGGTTTATATTCATGGTGCCGACACTTGGAATGGCTGCACAAATAAAAGAGCGCCTGTTGGTGATATTTGAAATCCAACGCCATGAAATATTCCAGCTCGGACATGAGTTTCTCTCCAGCAATCCGGCAGCTTCCTTGGAGGACTTGCATCGCTCCAATCCGATTAAGATATCCTTCTTTACGTTGTGCAAAAAGAAATCGGTTTGGGCGTATCCTTCATGACCTTTACCTATCCAATTTGATGTATAGAACGCAACGCTCGCATCATCTTCATTCCCTAATTCACGAAGAATTTGACGTATATATCCCACCAGTAGATCTTCTGCGAAATCGATATCTTTTTCGAAAGCATCGGTAATGGCTTTGGGGAACTTGGTCATTTTTCTTACCAGAGAATCGACGCCTACGTAATACCTTGAAGTGACTTCGAACTTCGGGTTTTCCTTTTGAGTCAATGTTACGAGTCCATTTTCAGCTTCCTCCGCACCGTCATCATCAATAGTTAAAACAGAAAAATCGCTCCATCGGTGATCGTAAATATGGAGCATCTTCGGTTCGTATACTCTTACAAGGCAAGGGCCAGGACTTGATTGGAATTCATCTGAGTCAGCAGACATATGGAACGGCGTTTTGATCTTTAACTTCCAAGGGCCGCCTTCTTGGTCCGCCTCACTAACTAATGTCCTCAATCGTCCGTATACGCCTAAGACTATCTCTGCGTCCTTGGCAGACCTTATTATTGGCGCATTCTTGGTGAGTGGATTCATCTGTGCCATTTGCCTCGATGTAAGTCTCAGAATCCGTCTTGAATCCTGAAGTTCGCTTACGTCTTGCAGCATGAATGCGAAACTAGGCGCATACTCTTTCCCTATCGTAAATAGGCAAAACTTGAATCGCGAGTCTACCGATCGAAACAGCTTCTTTCTATTTTCGAAATCAAAAAGGGAGGAGATTTTTCCGGCATCCAGTAAGTGTCCGAAGAACTTAGAGGTGCTTTTGTCGGTGGCGATTCCCGTCGGCGCCAAGAAACCAGCACGCCCTGCTGGCGAAATTAAGCCAAGAAAATTCTCCGCAAACAAAGCGTAAAGGTTAACGTCGCCCTGACCAGTGAGGGGAAACCTGGAAACATCGTGGGCAAAGCTTGAAGAAACTTCTGACACGCGTCGTGCCTCTAGAAACTCTTGGTAAATCTTCCAATCAGGCGATCCAACCGGGGCCTCCTTGAGCAAATCGATTTCTTTCTGACGCTCGGCCTTGTTCCTGGCGTTTGCCACCTTCGGAGACCTGACGGCAAAGAACTCCTTCTCTTTCAACGTTAGGCGTTCCCATGGCGGATTACCCAGGACTATATCAAAGCCACCTCGCTCGAAGACGTGAGGGAAAGCCAACGGCCAGATTAGTACTCGTGCCTTACTGCAGGCAGCATCAACCGTTAGTATGACATCTTTTAACTCCTCACCGTTCGTCGCCGCCAAAATGTCGGCTGATGTCGGGACTCTAGTTCCTGGAGTCTTAGGCAATAGGTATGTCGCCAAATACAGCTTGGCCGCGGTCACTCGCCAGTCGGCCTGCGCTTCCTTCATGAAGATCTCCAACTGTCCGACCTTCTTGGCGACGCCGTCCAACGTGTCGTCCGTCAGAACGTCGATTTTAGCGAAAGACTTACCCATGTCGACCTTGGTGCCGCCGAAGAGGTCCATGGTCCCCTGCTTGACCTTGAGTTCAGAATCTCTGGCAGACTTGTTGCGAGCCTTCAGAGCCTTAGCCGTAGCCTTATCATCACCGGTGATTACCTCATAAGCTTCATCAGGTATGCCCTTGGTCGCCATATCGAGGTCGATGATACTAAGGATAGAATCGCCCACAACGAGGTGGTGGTCCAGGAAGCTGAGGGGCTTGTCGGCCACATAACCTTCCAGCCATAAAGCGACCTTAGCCAACTGTATCGCCATGGGATTTCGGTCCACACCGTGGATACAGTGCGCAATGACGTCGCGCAGGGCGCGACGGTAGTCAGTGGCCTCGCCGCCTTCGGCACGAATGGCGGCCAATTTTTCGGCTAGTCGGCGGGCGGCGCCGAGCAAGAAGTGGCCGGAGCCACAAGCAGGGTCGATGACGGTGATGGAGAGAATCGCCTTCTCTTTCTCTTCCTTGGTGGACTTGCCCGTAAGCCTATCGGCCACGACCGGGTCGAGCGTCGTATCAAGGAGCTGCTGCACCAAGCTGTCCGGGGTGTAATAGCTGCCTGAAGTCTTACGGCTATTGCCCTTCCCTTCTTCTTCGTCAGCCTTGATGAAGCCAAAGCCTTTGCCGCTTTCATCGACATAGGGTGTCAGTTCGAGAAGCGACTCATAAACCGAGCCCAGCTCCTCAGTGCCCATGGACTTATAGTTCACCGGAACAAGGGCGTCGTTCTCCCGGAACCATGCGATGGCCCGAATAGCGTTCAGGAGCCGTCGGTTAGAGATGTTGCTCTTAACGAGCTCGGCACACTGCTCTTCAGCAAAGAGGCTACCCAAAGGAGGGAGGCCTAGGGCCTCCTGGCCGGTCGCCAGACCCTTGAAGGTTACCTTGAGGCTATCCCAGATGTCGTCGTAGCGATCCTGACAATGACGGATACTCCGTTCGCGAAGGCGGGCTAGCGAGTAACCTTCGGCGTAGAGTTCCACCTGCTCGGTCTTCGCCGTCTTGGGGTGTAACAGCTTACGGTCTTCGACCGCGAAGAGGAAGAGCATCCGGTATACCAGACGAAGTACCTGCTGATGGTATTCTTCCAGCTTGAGCGTTCCACTCCTTAGGGCCTCACGAAGACGGGCGCCGTCGCGGTGCTCGAGGAAGCCCGAACCCAGTTCGACCATGGCTTTCTCCACTCCAATACGGAGAGAATCCCGGACGCGTGAGCCTTCTTCCTGGGCAGCCTGGTGCCAGACTTCCAAGGGGCATCCGGCAGGACCAGTCGCGTCAGGTTTAAAGCGAGTGGCATGCACATGCATCCAAAGCAGCGCAAAATCCGCCATGAGCTGTTCGCCCAGGATGCGCTCGAGGTTTGCCTCGAAATATGACTGCCTGGTCAGGGAGTCAGAATCGCGGAGGATGCGCAGATTAAGCCCGTTGGAGCAAACCGCCCAGAGACACGTATCCTCGGCATTAAGGTATTCCTGTGTCAGCTGGCTGGCGGTCCGCTTGCGGTGTCCATCCCCTAAAGCCAGGTCTGCCGTATCAAGGCCCTGCTGCGCGCCGATGATCACCACCGGCACGGCTTTCCCGTGGGCGATGCGACCGATGGGGTAAGGCATGTCGGCCACGACCTTGGGCTCCGTCGTCTTGATGTCAGAGAATCCGAAGCAATCCTTCAGAAGCTGTCCCACGAATCGGACCGTAGCCTGGGTCTTATCCCCTTCGCCCTGGCGAGCAGAGTCGAAGTCCTTCCAGAGCGCGGTGGCGATACGGAAGCTGCGGCCGATCTCCTCCTTGAGGTCGATTCCCGCCGGCAACTCATAGTCAGCCGAAGACTGCTTGTCCGCCTCGGCTTTGGCTACTTTGCGGACATGCTCGACCGTGAACAGGCCTCCTTCGACCTGGATGGCCGGGTAATCGTCTAGAGTGACGTTGCGACGGACCGAACTCGTCCGAGAGCCGACGGGCCCATTGGACTTATTTGCGCTTCCAGGCTTCCGGCCGCGCTTCTTAGGTGCTTCAGACGACATGGTCAGAGGGAGGAAATGGAGGGGAGGACGACGTATACGCCAATGATGTCGGCCGGAACACAGGCCGTGACGCTTACCTGGCCCGAGGCCTTGGATGCGGCGCGCACGCGCTGGTGGTCGGCCTCGAGGGCCGCGGCGCGGGATTGAGCAAACTGGGCAAGGACGGACTCCTTGGATTTCACGAGTTCGAGAGCCCCTTGAATCTCGCGGGTCTTGGTATCGTTGCGCAGATTGCCGACCGGCGGCTTATCCAGGAGCTTGAGCGGCGAGTCATTCTTCTCTGGATCATCCACCAGTGGCTGGTCGATTCGTCCGCCGACGTACGAATAAGCGACCGACTCCTCAGCCATCAACGTCGTGATCTCTCGATTGCGGTGCGTAAGCCGGATCTGGTGCCGAAGGCGCATGACGAGTATGACCGTCGGCTCCTGGACGTCGGCACTTTCGCAAGCGCTGCAGCGGCTGATCCTGGACTTGGAGGCCTCTTCTCCTTCCAACCCCTCTTCTAGGAGATACTCGGCGATCAGAGAGACCAAAGGGTGGCTACGGCCGACCGAAATCACGCGAGAAGGCGGACGACCCCCGAAAGTGATGCGGATCGTACCTTCGAGTCCGGCCTCATCGGACAGGCGCTCCCTCAAGGCTTCAGGCAGGTGGGTCAGGTTTACCTCGAGAACCTCATCGGTCGATTCAGAGGGGACCACGGTCGTCCCGGTGCCCAGTCGACGGCAGGCTGCCTCAAGGAATCGGCGGACCGCCCCGGCGTCACCGAGAAGTTTCTTTTGGCGGTCGTATTCGGCGATCACCTCATCCGGCTTGATGGCTCGTTGAGCGAAGATCGTATGCAGCTTCTTCGCGTGCTCTCGGGCATCCACCCATTTAGCCTCTAGGGCCTTCGCTTCAGGAGTATCACCCAGGTCGAGGGTCGTCTGCTTGGGGTTGGCCTTGATGAGCTCGGTCACGAGGACCTTGAGCATCGTATCACCTTCGGTGGGGATGGCGACCGTCACGCCCAGCTCCTTCTTGATGCTGTCGGCCTTGCGCTGGATGACCTTCATCACGAGCGCGTCGACAGGATTGTCTTCGCCATGGAGCATCAACGAACGGATCTTCGCCTTGGGCTGTCCAAGACGGTCCACTCGGCCGATGCGCTGCTCGTGGCGAGTCGGATTCCAAGCCAGGTCATAATGGATAACCGACGAAAAGACCGTCTGGAGGTTTACCCCTTCAGACAAACAGTCGGTTGCCACCAGGAGGCGACTAGGGGAATCACCCATCTCTTCGATGAGCTTAAGCCGCTCCTCAGGGCTCAGCGCTCCTGATGCGGATTCCACACGGACGCCGGGAAGCCCGGCGCTGAGGTGTTTCTTCAGATACTCGGTCGTCGCGACATAACGGCAGAAGACGACCGGGTTGAACCCAGCTTCGGTCATCTTCTTCACTTCCGAGAGCAGAAGCTTCAGCTTGGGGTCATGGACGGGGCCGGAAAGCGCCTGTAGCTTAGGGATGAAAGGCGACTCCGGGCCGGACTCAGGGGCAAGGGCTGGCTGCTGTTCATCGGTAGGTTGGTCGGGGGCCGACTCCCCCTGCAGGTGTTCGCGAGCGGCTTTCTCGGATTCCAAAGCACGCGTGCGCAGCGCGCTGATGGCGGCATCGGGCGAGGAGGCCAGGCATCGCAGGAGTGCAAGCATGCCGAACCATGACTTACGTTCGCCTGAAGTGTATTCCTCGCGGAGTTTCGCGATGACCTCTCCGTAGAGAGATTCCCACTTAGCGCCTTGGAGATACGAAGCACCGGCATCCTCCCGGGCGGGGAAGCCGAGATTGGTGTTCTTCCAGTCCTCCTCGATGTCCTTACGGCGACGTTGGATGAAGAAATCTCGGAGCTTCTCGCGGAGGCGCTTCACCTTGGGATCGTCAGCGCTGAGATCGGCCAAGCCGTTGAAGTCGGCGTCAAGCAGGCCCAAGAGTTTGTAGTAGGCCTCGTTGTCTCCCGAATAAGGCGTGGCGGAAAGCAGGATCAGGTGGCGCTCCTTCTGGTCGGCCAGGTCTTGGAGGAGTTTTTGGCGAAGCTGGCGGTCGGAGCCGGAAACGCAGGAATGGACTTCGTCCACGATGATGCACTCCGGAGCTTTGCTGAGGAAGTAGTCTCTGTTCCGATCGCTCTTGATATAATCGAGGCTGATGATGACGAACGGGTAATACTTGAAGAGGTCTTCTCCTGGAGGGAGATTTCGCTCGATCTGGGCTGCGCGGGCAGCGGTGATGCATTCGGCCCGGATGTTGAACTTCTTGAGGAGTTCCCCGTGCCACTGTTCGATGAGGTGGGGCGGGCAGAGCACGGCCAGACGGCTGATCTCGCCGCGGTCGATGAGCTCCCTCGCGATCATGCAGGCCTCGATCGTCTTACCCACGCCCACGTCGTCGGCGATCAGGAGGCGAACGACGTCCTGCTTCATGGCCATCAGCAAGGGCACCAACTGGTAGACCTTGGGCTCGACCGCGATATTACCGAAGGAGCGGAACGGACCAGCGCCAGAGCGAAGTTTGAGCTGCAAGGCATCGCGCAGGAGACGGGCGCCATCGTGCGTGCCGGGCTTGGTGGCATCCGGGGGATTGAAATTCGCCGGACCAACCTTGCGGAACGGAACCTCGAGAGCCGGGCACAACACCACCTGGTCGGCCTCGGACCCGCCGAGGGGCCGCAGGACCAAGCGGGACTCGGTGGACTTAGGTTGAACGACCCAATCGCGCCCACGCGCGGTCACGATCGTTCCGGGGCTGGATATCTCAGACATTTCGACGAGTGATTTGGAAGTATTCGGCGTTGGCGGCAAAGATCTCAGGCCAAGCGGCAGGAGACTCAGGGAACATGATGGCCTTGATTCCCTTGCTCTCCAGGTAGGCTACGACCTCAGCCGGGGCTGACCCCATGAAGACGGCGAGGCGTTGCTCGGAGTAGAGGGCGTCCACCTTACGGGCGAATCCGGTGAGAGGCACATCGCGCTGGTCGGGGTGACGCAGGCCAAGTTCCGTCAGCTTCGACATCCAAGCGCCGACAAGTCCGGTCGACGGGATGGCATCCGCGGGCTTGGCTAGCTTCACCGAGCCGGACGCGCAGGCCAGCAGGAGCTCAACCACCTTCTTGTCCTGTCGGTTGATATGTTCGTGCTCAGTCTGGTTGTAGTAACTGAGCAAGCAGCGATAGCAGCCACGCTCACAGCGTGGCTCGAGGTTCTTAAGGTCCGAGAAAGCAGCGGCTCCTTGAGGCACCTCATAATGCATCAGCTCGAGGGCGCGCTTAGCGACCTTAGCCAACTCATCGGGCTCATTGGCAAGGCGAGTCAGCACACCCGCGCCGCCTTCGGCCGATTCATAGAGCAGGATGGAGGTCCGACGGTCCGGGTCGGGCAAAGGCTCGGCGGCTAGCTCGGACGCCTCGATCTGGAAATACATCTCGATGCCTCGCTTGAGCGCAGACCCGAAGGTGGATAGCTCATGCGGGTCGAGCTTCTCGTGAGGAGTGACGAGCAGGATGTTTCGGAAATCCTCCACGTAGGGGATGATCTTCTGCGGCTTGATCTTGCTCGGATCATCCTTGTCGTCGGCATCGGCGGACGGGTCCTCTTCCTTACTCCACTGACCCGTGACCGGGTTGATGTAGAATCCGAAGACGTTGCGGTCCTTGCGACGACGCCAACCCTTGTTGATGCGGTAGATGCGGGCCGTCGGACCGTACTTAAGGTCAAGCAACGGCGATCCTGCGGCGGTGACATGGCTAGCCTCCGTCTTCTCCAGCTTGTCGTTCGCGCCGGGCATGAACTCAAAGGTCGTCTGAAGGTCGTAACCCTGTCGCTGGCGTTCCTCGTCGTTGACCGTGATGCGCTCTTTGACCTGGGTGCTGACCTGTTCGATGCGGTATAGCTCGTCGAGACGGGCAGCTTCGGCCAGAGGCGTACCGCAGCCAACGCAGACGTCCTGAGACGGGCCTTGGCCGGAAACCATGCCGAAATGACCATGGCCGCACTTCGTGCAGATCGAGGCGACCGTCGTCGGAAGCCTGTCTCCATTCGCCGTCTTACCAAGGATCGCCTTGGTGACCTGGAACGTGCGTCCGAGGTGATAGATGATGCTGCGTGGTCCGAATTCGGAAATCGCCAGGAAGCGGGGGCGGGAAATCGACACCATCGTGTCGTCCTGCTCGCGCTGCTCTCCCGTGCCGATAGGAATCCAAGCCATCAAAGGCAGACGCGGGAAGTTGTAACCCGGGAGGAAACCCTGACTGGCAAGATAACGGTAGACGTAGAAATCGTTCTGGCTGCTGACCTTGTCGCCGATCAGCGAATTATACTGGCGGGAAGCATCATTGAATCGACGGCGGGCGATGTCGCGGTCGCGCTCGGCGACGGTGGAGTCCTGGGTCACCTTGCTCGCACTATCCATCTGCTCCTTCGCGTTGGTGACCAGTTCGCGCCAGCGATCCAAGGCCTTGTTAAAGGCCGTGGGGGCCTGCGTGACGACGGACTTCGGCCAATCGGCAGAGAACCAAGGAGCGCGGACAGGCTCAAGGTCGGCCTTGATCTGGGCGACCACGGACTGCACCTCAGCCAAAGCCTTGTCGGCCAGGCCATCCTTGGTGAAGTCGGAGACGACGGCCGGAAGAAGCGGAATGCCTGCTTGCGCCGGATCCACCAGGCCCTTCACGGAGGAGCCTAGGTCGCGCTCGGTAGCGGCGAGCCAGACAGCCTGTACGTGGCTCTGGACCAGCTCGCGATTTGACAGGTCCAGTGCAGGCTCGCGGACTTCGCCAGATACCATCTCATTCGGATTGGAGCCAAACCACTGGTCGTGCGGGCTCATCGCTGCACAATACGTGATGACAAGCGCGGGCTGCCCTGAACGACCGGCACGACCGCTACGCTGTGCGTAGTTGGCGGGAGTCGGTGGGACGTTGCGCAGAAGGACGAAATTCAGCGCGGAAATATCGACGCCGAGCTCCATCGTGGGGGAGCACACCATGACCGGCAGGCGCTGGATATCCTGATTGTGGACTTCCTTCCATCGCTTGATGTCGCTCTCGCCGAATCGGAATCGGTGCTCGAGAAGCTCGCGGCGCTCGTGCTCGACCTGTGCGGTATGTTCCTGGGCCTCAAAGTCGAAAAGCAGGGACGACTTATTGGCGAAAAGATCGCTGACGGAACGGTATAGCTCGAGGAAGTAAGGGTTCGCGCGTGTCGTCTCTGCCGGCGCCGCAGGAATCCAGAGAAGCTCCTGGCTCATCAGCTTCCAGCCCTTCTTGCCATTATCGAGATCGTCGGCGGCGGTAATCCCCCAATCCAGACC
>JACCDK010373860.1_pt1 | contig 10045 bp, 10 predicted proteins | sample 7445871 | NCBI WGS metagenome assembly JACCDK01 (sample SAMN15323436, study PRJNA562643) | freshwater metagenome | isolation source: river surface water | place: USA:Blue River Watershed | collected 2017-08-15
CCCCGTCATAAGTTGGAGTTCAGGGTGCAATATGAGGTCACCCCGGCGTAGGCCAGGGTCTAGCGGCAGTAAAACTTGCAAAAACGACTATGAACCTTCACCAATTTCGTTTCGTGCGCGAAGCCGTGCGTCAGAAATTCAACCTGACCGAGGCGGCCAAGGCCTTGTTCACTTCGCAACCCGGGGTATCGAAGGCCATCATTGAGCTAGAGGAAGAGCTCGGCGTCGATATCTTCGCCCGTCATGGCAAGCGTATTCGTGGCCTGACCGAGCCCGGTCGTCAGGTGGTGCGCGCGGTCGAGACCATCCTGCAAGAAGTCGAGGCGTTGAAGCGAATCGGCAAGGAGTTCGCGGCGCAAGATAGTGGCAGCTTCACGATTGCCACCACCCACACGCAGGCGCGCTACTCGTTGCCGCCAGTGGTGCAGAGCTTTTCGCAAAAATTCCCCAAGGTGAGGCTATCGCTCTTGCAGGGAAATCCGAAGCAAGTCGCCGACATGGTGCTGCACAACCAAGCGGACCTGGCGATCGCCACTGAAGCCATTGCCGAGGTAGAGGGCTTGGTCTCGTTGCCGTGTTTTCAGTGGGAGCACATGGTCGTTGTACCTAATGATCATGCGCTCATTCGCCAGAAAGCAATCACGCTCGAAGACTTGGCGGCTTATCCCTTGATTACCTACGACACCGCATTCGCAGGTCGTAACAAGATCGATCAGGCCTTCGCGCGACGGGGGCTCAAGCCCGACGTGGTATTGGAAGCGATCGACGCCGATGTCATTAAAACCTATGTTGAACTTGGTATGGGCGTCGGCATCATCGCTGGCCTAGCCTATAACACTCATCGCGATACCAACCTGAAAGCAATTCCTGCCGGACACCTGTTCGGTATGAATATTTCACGTATCGCACTCAAGCAAGGCGCCTATCTGCGTAGTTATGTATTCACCTTCATCGAACTATTGGCTCCCAACCTGTCGCGCAAATTAGTGGAGCAGGCGCTTGCTGGCGAACGTGACACTTACGACATCTAAAAGCTGCTTAAAAACGTCGCTGGCGGTGTTGGGCCCACCTTGCCGTACGTCCAGTACTGTCTGCGGTGGCCCCGCCTAGCCAGCAACGTTTTTTAAGCAGCTTTGTCCGCCTCATGAATGCTGCGCTGGCGTTGTTGGGCCCACCTTGCCGTCCGTCTCTTCCTAACTCTGTTTGTAAGACAAACACCGACATCCATCACAGCAAGCAGCGGACAAGAAATACCGCTGCGCACTGATTTTCTTCGCGGCAACCCAGCGGCACAATGCCCTTGCTGGAAAAATTTGCGGTACGCCGCGCTACCGGACCCATCGTCATGACAACTCCCGACCTGATGTCGAGCATACGCGACACGAATCTCGCTTATCTGATCCTTGCGCAGCAAATGGTTCGACAGGATCGCGCTACGGCGATTTACCGGCTCGGGATTAGCGTCGAACTCGCCGACTTGATCGATACCTTATCTCCCGCACAGATCGTCCGTCTCGCTTCCAGTAATTTGATGTTAGTGCGGCTACGGTTTGATGAAACCATCGCCGCTTTGCTGAGCAATCTCTCGAAAGACCGCTCGCTGATACAGGCGCATGCCAGTATTCTGTTCGCTGCGCAGCCCTGTGAGCCCATGGCGCCATTGAACGATATGGCGAGCTGAAGACCCATGAGCGTACGAAGTGTGTTCGGAGATGCGCGGCAGATCCTGTTGGCGAGCGAATTGATTCGCTTAGGTGCGCGTCTCCAGTTGCTGGAATCCGAAACAACGCTGTCGCGCGAACGTTTGCTCAAGCTTTACAAAGAGCTACGGGGTGTTTCACCACCAAAGGGCATGCTGCCCTTCTCAACGGATTGGTTTATCAGCTGGCAACCGAATATCCATGCATCGGTATTCATGGGGATTTATCGTTACCTGCTAGACCATGCACGACTCAATGGTATTGACGCCGTAATTAAAGCCTACCGGCTTTACCTGGAGCAGATGCCGCCTTCACCCTCTGAGCAGCCGGTGCTCTCGCTCACCCGAGCCTGGACCCTGATTCGTTTTTTTGATAACCGCATGCTATCGATTCAGCGTTGTGATATTTGTCACGGCCAGTTTATTGGCCACGCATTTCAGCCAAAATGTGGCACGCGGTGTGGCTTATGCCACCCGCCAGCCCGCGCGGGTAAAAAGAGACGCCCTGATAAAACCGCCAAGATCGATTACTCCGTGAGCTCGGGAAGCAATTGGTGACGGATCGCATAGTGGGTGAGTTCCGCATTATTCCGTAGCTGCATTTTTTGTAGCAAGCGTGTGCGATACATGCTGATTGTCTTCACAGATAGCGTGAGTTGCTCTGCGATTTCAGTCACCGTCATACCTGTGGCGATTTTTAGGAATGTTTGATACTCACGATCCGATAGGCGTTGATGAGGCGCTGCTTGTGCATCATTGCCAATTTGAGCTGCGAGCTGCTGAGCGACCTCTGCGCTGATGTACTTTCGACCTGCAGCTACTTGATGCAAGGCGCTCAGCAAAGTGCCTGGCGCGCATTGTTTGCTGACATAGCCCGCGGCACCGGCACGTAGCGCCCGTAGTGCATAGGCATCCTCATGATGCAGACTACAAATCAATACCCGCAGCGAAGGAGTTTCTTGTTTCAGTTGCTTCAGAAGCTCGATTCCATTTCGGTCGGGAAGTGAGATATCTAGCAACAAGATATCCACGCCACCTGCACGTACTATTCGCATCGCTTGCGCTGCGGTAGTGACCTCAGCCATCACCATGAATGCTGGATCGCTACCTATAATCTGCTTCAGTCCTTCACAAACGATAGCGTGATCATCTGTAATTAATACCCGTAATGGATAAGTCGTTACCGCCGAGCTTGACTTCATGCGCACGCGTCGGCGTTAGCATATCTCGGCAAGGTGGCACGGACTAGCGTGCCTTTTCCGGGGCGAGACGCCAGATGAAACTCGCCGCCCAATAGCTCGATACGTTCACGCATACCGCGAATGCCAAGGCAAGTGGATGCGAATGACTGGTCTATCGTAAAGCCCTTGCCGTTATCGATGATCTCTAGAACAACCCTATCGTCAATCGCCATTAGAAAAACATCGACCTGCGAAGCAAGCGCGTGTTTACGAATATTATTAAAGCTCTCTTGTGCAACACGAAACAGAGCGATTGCTGGTGTAGTTTCCATATCGATCACTTGCGATCGGTGATGGACATGATACGGAATGGCCTGTTGTTGGGTCTGCTCGAGCGCCATTACTTCCAGTGCAGCCAGTAAGCCATTCTCCAGTGCTGCAGGTCGTAAGTTGGAAGCGATCCTATGGATAGACTCAATCGAACGATCAATCAATTGATTCCACTGAGCCCGCCGCTGCTCCAATTGCGTACTTGCTGGCATCTGCTGACAGGTCAGCTCTAAAAGTATCTTCAGTGCGGATAGATTGCCGCCAAGATCATCATGCAGATCTCGCTCAATCCGCTCTCGTTCTCGCGATCGAACAAGGTCGAGATCAGGACGATCACCTCTTCTGGTGTCACGCCACGCATCATCAACATCCTCGCGCTTGCTTGGCTGAACATAATCAAGCTGTTGCGCGAATAGTTGCGATGATTCAGTGATGGTTGCCAACCTTTCTTCGTGTAGCGTTGCGTACGCCGCTTCATTAAAGGGCGCTTCGAGTACCAGTGCTTCTTTCATGATGTATCGTCAGGTATCAGTTAGCAATAATTCGAAAAGCTTGATGATTCGGACTGTGATGCTTGACGGTCTGTCTACCTCAGGTTGGCTGTCGTAGCGGAACTATGCCGGCACTCAGATTCCACCGATCCGATGTGATTCGAATTGATATTGCGCAAACCAAAGCCAAGAGATTGCTCAGAACACGCTAGCCGAACCAAAGAAGCCAGCTAAATACTCTGTAGAAACATCAATCAGACAAGCGCGTTGCGGCGCAGTTCCCTTGGACAGACTCAAGGGTAATGCGCCAGCGGCGAGTGAAATGAGGAGGGGGTGCTACGTGGGTGAAACGGCGCGCTTCAGGGCGTGAATTAGTGCGCCGGTCAGTATGTTGATCAGCCGGCTTTTTTAACCGCCTGCACCATGCACTTGGACAGCTTGTCGAAATGTAGCAGTGCGGCCTGGCTGAGCTCGAGCTGCTTACGGCGGGCATCTTCGGTTTCAGCCAACAGAATCCAGCCTTTTTCGCGCATAGATTTAAGCCGACCGTGCAGCATGGCGGGCGAGCCTAGTTCACTCTTACCCATCAGATCTTTGACCGAAAGCCTTTCCTGAGTTTGCCGAGCGTAGGCGATCAGTTCGAGAATGCGAACCTCAAGTGGCTCTAGCGCCGGCAGCGATGGCATGGCGCGAACTGCCTCAGCAAGCTGGATGAAGCGGAGATAAATATCTGCAGGGCGGCTACGTTTGCTCACATATACCTCTCAAACTGCCTGAGTTTTTTGGTGCACTAAGGGACTATGGAATGTGCAGTAATGCTAGAACATTAACAAGCAACTCCTTATCACTTTTGGTATGTTTTAGCGACAACATCCCAAGAGACCGCTATTTTACTTAATTATTTGCCAAAAGCGCGTTTATTATGGCGATCAATCGGTTGGGGACGCCTGCATTGCAGGCGGAATTCGACCGAATCGCTCGACTCAATCCGGTGGGTGGCGAAGATCCTTGTAGCCGATCTCACCCACTTGACCCTTCTTGCCACGGCCTTTAGAGTCCGCGAGTCTTGACCTATCCGGAATTTCCAACTGAGTCATGCCCCTCCCGGCGCAACCGAACCGAACTGTATCCGCGACCTTGCAGGGGGGAGGGCTGACTATTTCTTTTGCGCGCTTCGGTTATCGTTGCGGGCCTGCGCCGAGTTGCTTTGGCCAATTCGCATGAGCCGGCAGTTGTTTTGGTTCGGGGTGGTCGGTGTAAGCGCGATGCTGGTTCATCTGGGCAGCGTGGCTCTGGTTCTGGTGCCGCTTGGTCTGCCGCCCTTGATCGCGAACCTATTTGGCTTTTTGCTGGCATTTCAGGTGAGCCATGTCGGGCACCACCGTTTCACGTTTGGTGACGCACATGCACCGATTGCTCGATCACGCCAGCGCTTCTTTCTGGTAGCGCTGACGAGTTTTGCTGTTAACGAGCTTATGTATGCGGCACTACTGCGTTTTACGGAGCTTGACTACCGATTAGCCCTAGCGATCGTATTAATTGCGGTCGCTGCGCTCACCTTCGTCTCCGCACGGCGTTGGGCCTTTGCCCCAAACGAGGTGTGATGATGTTCCCATTCGAACTATCTTTTGCTAGCAGTACTGAGCCTGCAATTTGACCGACCAAAGCGCAATAGCTCCTAGCAAGCTATGTTAGCGCTGCCTATAACCTTTGCTTCCTTGAGTATAGGGAACGCCACCCCAGCCGCGGAGATTTCGTATGCAACTGGTCACCCGATTATTATTGAGACTGATTGTGGTAGGCAGTGTGATGATGTCAATTGCATTGCTGGTGACCCTGCTGATCGCAAGGCAAGATATTCAAGATGAGGTCGACAGTAGCAAATACACCGGCCAGCTATTGGCTTTACTTGAAGACTTCAACCGCGAACTTCCCATTGAACGTCAGGTCAGTGCCATCAACCAATTGAATGCCGAAGGTGGACTACGGCATTTTCACGTGGCTCTGTTCGATGCAGAAGGTCATCGACTTACTTACAAATCGACAATCGCGCCCCGGACAGTAAGCACGATCATCAGCGATTGGTTAATACGGGACGAACGCATGGCGCCCTACCGTTTGCCAGTGCCGCAGGCGGATGGTCGATCACTAATGGTAGTGCTGGAGCCACAGCCGCAGTCTGAGAGCGTAGAGGCAATTACTTCAGCGCTTCTGCAACTTGCCTTGTTTGCCGCGATTACCTTGGCGTTGATTATTGCGCTCTGGATCAGCGTGCGCCGCGCACTTACGCCGATGTCGAATATTCTTTCCGGTATTGCCAGAATCGAAGCCGGTGACTATGTAACGCCGATCCAAACCAATGGCGTGCGCGAACTCGACCAGATTGCACAAGCCTTGAATCATCTGGCACAAGCGTTGACCATAGAGCACGCTAAGCAGCATGAGTTACTGCATCGCTTGCAGGATGTACAGGAAGACGAGCGACGGCGCTTGGCGCATGAATTGCATGACGAGTTTGGCCAACTTCTGACTGCTGTACAAGTCGATGCTTCTTATTTGTTGAAGCAAACCAGTGGTCAGCCCGCGCTGGAAGATTGTGCACGCGCCGTCGTTGATAACAGCGGCAGCATCCTCACACAACTGCGCAGCCTATTAGCGCAGCTGCGACCCTACGGTTTGCAAGGTGGCGAAGAACGTCAGATTGCGCTCGAGCAGGCGCTGCGTGATCTGGTCCGTCAGCGCCAGCAGCGCAATGACAACGCGCTTGAATGTCGCTTGTCGGTAGCATTGGGTCAGGCGCAGATACCGCAGCGCTTGGCGGTGGCCGTGTACCGTATTACCCAAGAAGCGCTCACCAATGTGATGCGACATGCTGAGGCGACTGAGGTCGATATTTCGGTACGTGTTGATGAGCGGGCAGGCACGCTATCGCTGGATGTCATCGACAACGGCCGTGGCTTTGCCGATGGGTTATCGCACCCTAACGCCTTGAGCACATCATCGACTCAGGGCATCGGGCTGGCAGGTATTCGTGAGCGGGTATTGGCGAATCAGGGCCTCATCGTGATCGAGACCGCCGATCCGCATGGGCTGGCATTGCGGGCGATTTTTCCGTTGACTGCAGCAGCGGAGGAGACGCTTAGGGCACAAGCCCGTGATCTTTCGCGTAGCGCTGCAATTCCAGCGCTGAGCTAACCCCTAGCTTCTTGCGAATATTGGCCTGATAGTTAGAGGCGGTTTTCGGGCTCAGGTGCAGACGCGAGCTGATACTGTCGATACTCTCTCCCGAAGCCAGCATTACCAGCACCTCGAACTCGCGCGGAAGTAGTTCATGGTGTGGCAATTGCGGGGCATTCAACTCCTCAAGGGCAGATTTTAGCTCCGGTGCCACCGGCTTTTCGCCGCGCATAGCATCGTGAATGGCTGCGATGATCTGGTCCGGCGCCATACTCTTGGTCAGATAACCGACAGCACCGAGTCGAAGTGCCTGGTTCGCGATCGAGGCATTTTCATGCATCGAGAAGATCAATACTTTCTGTGCTGGATAACGGTTGAGTATGCGGCGCAAACTTTCAAAGCCGCCCTGGCCCGGCATCGATAAATCCATTACCAGTACATCAGCGCGTATTTTCTCGAGCAGTGCATAAGCCTCTTCACCGGTCGAAGCTTCGCCAACAACGCTGAGTTGTTCGTCCAATTCGATATAGCGCTTGTAGCCGGCACGTACCACGGCGTGATCGTCGACCAGAATGACGGAAGTTTTATTCGGGTGGGTCATGGGATAGCCGGTTGGCGGGTACAGACGCCATAGTACAAAAAAATGGCGATGCGGTCGGCATCGCCATAAACCCTAGTACTCGGCTTGCGCCATTTATGTGAGGAAGGAATCGAACGGATTCGAATTTACTTTAGCGACCGGTTTGCCAACTGCCAAGGGGAGAAATTCCCAATAGAGCCCGAATGATTCAAATACGGGTAAATCCAAGGCGGGTTGGGAAGATTTCCCAAATAAATTTCCTTGAGGAACAATTAGAATCGTCGCCTTATTTATTAAATGGGCGCGCAGGCGCTGCCGCTTGAGGAATTTCCCGTGAATACCAATAAGAAATCACTATACCGGTTATCTATCATCGCAATCTCGGTGGCTGGCTTATTTGGCACGCACGGTGCTTTTGCACAAGATAACGAGAAAAAAAATGCTGATAGCGAGCGCTTGAAAGAGGTGGAAGTGGTCGGCACTTCGCCGCTGCCGGGGATTGGCATCGAAAAAGATAAATTACCCTACGACGTGCAGACTGTTACCGATGAACAGCTGTATCGCGGACAATCACTCAACCTTACGGATTACATGTCACGTAACCTGTTGGGCGTGAACATTAATGAGGTACAGGGTAGTCCGTTTCAGGCAGATATAACTTATCGGGGCTTTCGCTTGTCCGGCATTCTCGGATCGTCCCAGGGGATGTCGGTTTACTTGGATGGCGTGCGTGTTAACGAGCCGTTCGGGGATGTAGTGAACTGGGACATGATTCCTGAGTCGGCGATTAATAATGTAACCCTAGTGCCGGGATCGAACCCGATTTATGGCTTGAACACCCTCGGTGGTACATTGGCGTTTACAACCAAGTCAGGTTTGACGGCACCTGGCACCGAGGTGAAATTGCAGGCGGGTAGCTTCGGCCGTGCACGTACTGATGTTGCCTTGGGCGATAAGTCGAAAGATGGTAGCCACCAATTTATTTCAGCGACCGGTTTTCGAGAAGATGGTTGGCGTGATTATTCCAAGGGTCAGCTGGGCAATGTATTTGCCAAGATAGGGCGGCAGCAGGAGGATAGCAATTGGGATGTTTCATTGCTGGTAGGTCGCAGCAATTTACTAGGAAATGGCCTGCTACCGAGCACGTATTACGGAACTGGTGCTGATATCGAGGATGAGGCAGACGGCACGGGGCCATCGGTCCGTGGTCCGGGTATGTATGAGTCCAACCGTCGATGGATATACACCCACCCTGACCGTACGCGAAATGAATTGAATCAGTTAACTTTCAATCTCCAGCGCTTGCTGGATAGTGATACCGAACTGGCGCTCAACGCATATCTACGAAATAGCAAACGGCGAACGATAGGCGGAGATGCGGAGCGGGAGGAAGATAATGGAAACTTCGCAGACGATGCGGTACTTAATTATACGAACACTTCATCCACTAGCTATGGAACGAGTGCAAATCTGACCAAACTCATGGGCGCGCATCAATTGACAACAGGCGTCGCAATTGATGCCAGTCGCTCGAAATATGGTTCTACACAAGCCGATTGTGACGATCAAATAGACGCTAGCAGAGCACCGTTTGGATGTGACCCGGCGGAAGATCAGGCTCGTATGCGCGGTAAGAATACTGCCATCGGCTTGTACGCTTCGGATACTTGGGGCTTATCAAGTTCGACTTTCCTCACGGGAGCCGCGCGTTTTAACCATGCCATTGTCAATAACCACTTGATGACCTATGTAAACAATTCAGGCGCCCAATTGTCACCTGCTCGTGAGACACGTGATCGTTTCACCTATAACAGTTTTAACCCCTCAATTGGCGTGACTCATAAAGCAAGTGAATCATTAACGCTCTTTACAAATCTTGCGCAGAGTAACCGAGTCCCGACGCCGATTGAACTCGGTTGCGCGAATTCCGATCCAGATCTTGCTTGTCGTCTCCCAACGGGTCTGCAAGCGGATCCCTACCTCAAGCAGGTAATATCACGCACACTTGAAGGTGGCTTCAGATTAAAGGTCAGCCAGTTCTCAGGGATGAGCTTCTCGCTTTATCGCTCTGAGAACACTGATGACATTCTATTTCGCGCAATCGGTGGGAGAGGTCTAGGCTACTTTGAAAACTTTGATCGTACGCGCCGTCAAGGTGTCGACATCAGTGTGTTTACAGCACTTGGTATGGTCGACTTAAGAGTTTCCTATAGCTACCTCGATGCAACTTATCAAGCCTCGCAAATATTGTTTGGCGGCGAGCGTGATATCCAAGTCAACCCCGGTACCAAGATTGCTGGTTTACCAGCGCATACGCTCAGGTTGAATGCCGATTGGCGTGTAGCACCAAAATTCGTTGTTGGTGGTTCCGTGCTGGCGACCTCAAGTATCACTACCCAGGGTAATGAAGACGGTCGTATAGGCGTCGAGGCAGACCCAGCCGAAAGCATCGCGGTCAATGCGAAGGTGAGGGGCTATGCACTGCTGAACTTGCACGCGAATTATGAAGCGACCAAGGGCCTCGATTACTTCGCCCGTGTTAACAACGTATTGGATACCCGTTTCGAGACTTACGGTCTGATGGCGA
>JACCDK010005227.1_pt1 | contig 10043 bp, 9 predicted proteins | sample 7445871 | NCBI WGS metagenome assembly JACCDK01 (sample SAMN15323436, study PRJNA562643) | freshwater metagenome | isolation source: river surface water | place: USA:Blue River Watershed | collected 2017-08-15
AATGAAGTAAATATCATGCTCGGAAAACCTGGTGAACCCAGCAATCCAGATTTGAAATTTGGGGCACAAGACATCAAAGACCTGACTTGGAAAAATGCGCTCGACGCATATAGTTGTACTGAATGTGGACGGTGCACGGAACAATGTCCTGCCAACCAAACTGGGAAACTACTTTCCCCACGTAAAATCATGATGGATACCCGCGATCGTTTGGAAGAACTCCAAAAAGACCCCGCATCCACAAACGTGTTACTCGGTAATTACATTAGCGCCGAAGAACTTCGCGCCTGCACCACCTGCCAAGCCTGCGTGGAAGCATGCCCGATCCAACTGTCCCCATTAGACATCATCCTCGAATTACGACGCTTTCAAATTATGGAACAATCCGATGCCCCCGGGGCATGGAATTCGATGTTTGCCAACATAGAAACGAATCAGGCCCCTTGGAAATTTAATCCAAGCGACCGACTAAACTGGGTTAAATCATGAAAAAATTATTCATTGTATTAGTAAGCTTAACGGCCATATATTTCCTTGGCCCACATCCAGATGCACCCGAAATTAAGGGGCCAAGCTGGACCGATATCCCCAACGATCCCACTGCCATTGCCAACTACCTTTCCGTAAAGGAAGCGACGAATCGTAATTTGAAACCAGATAATCAGGGTCAAATTATTTGGGCAGATTCCGCTAATCCACAAAAAACGAAAACCGTATTTCTATACATTCACGGTTTTTCAGCCTCCCCAATGGAAGGGAATCCGTTACATAAAGAAGTAGCCAAAGCATTTGGTTCGAACCTTGTTCTTGCCCGAATCGAGGACCATGGGGAATTTCCAACCGACTCCACCATGGCCAAAGCAACGGCCGATAAATTCTACCAAAGCGTCGAAAATTATTATGCCATCGCCAAAAAATTAGGTGATGAAGTAGTCGTTTTAGGAACCTCATTCGGTGGAGCGATGTCACTCGTCTTAGCCGCGCGTCATCCCGAAATCAAAGCACTTATGCTCTATGGGCCTTGTATTGCAATCAAAGATCCCACGGCACCACTATTAGATAACCCTTGGGGATTACAACTTGCACGCGCTGTCATGCGCAGTGATTTCCGCGATATCCCATCTGTGAGCTCAGGACATACGAGCTTTTGGAGCCTGCACTATCGCCTCGAAGGTGTTGTTGCCATTCAAAATTTCTTAACGACGCAAATGACGGACGAGACTTTTAGCCAAGTCAAAGTCCCTGTTTTTCTAGCCTATTACTACCAAGATGAAGAACATCAAGACAACGTCGTTTCCGTTCAAGCGATGCGCGACATGTTTCCTAAATTAGGAAGCAAAATCAAAAAAGAACAAGCCTTCCCTTTATCAGGTTACCATGTAATTACCTCAGATGTGCTAGGAAAACGTGTTGATTTACCTATTAAAGCCTCTGTCGACTTCATCAAACAACTATGACGCCGCAATTAATCTTATACGCAGTTCCCTTTTTCCTCATAACCGTGTTAATCGAGTCGTGGCTTGCCTATAAACAGCACCGAGATTTCATTGAGGCCAAAGATTCCATGACTTCCATCGGTTTAGGTCTTGGCAATTTAGCTGTGGGTACCGTAACCAAAGGCCTTGCTTTCGTCACCTACTTTTACGTTTACAATCATTGGCGCATCGCTGACTTCCAATTTAATTGGTGGCCCGTATGGATATTCGCCTTTTTAGCAGAAGACCTAACCTATTATTGGGTGCACCGCATCTCACACGAAATTCGCTTCTACTGGGCCTCTCACATGGTCCACCACTCATCTCCTAAATACAATTTAGCCGCAGCCCTACGCCAAACTTGGACAGGTAATCTGACAGGTGGGTTTCTATTTTGGACTTGGCTACCGTTTTTAGGCGTTCATCCTTTTATTGTTTTCTTTTTCCAACAAACAAGTCTGCTTTACCAATATTGGATTCATACCGAATTCATTCATAAAATGCCGAATTGGTTTGAGCAATTTTTCAATACGCCCTCCCATCATCGCGTACACCATGGTACAGATTTAGATTATTTAGATACGAATTATGCGGGTGTTTTGATCATTTGGGATCGAATTTTTGGTTCATTTCAGTCCGAGAGTACCCGCCCTCATTACGGATTAACGAAACAAATTGAGAGCTATAATCCGGCTAAAATTGCCTTCTATGAATGGGTGCAAATTGGCAAGGACCTGATGCATGCCAAAAGTATCAAAAAAGTCGCAGGAAATTTATTTGGTCCTCCAGGCTGGAGCGATGACGGAAGTCGAATGACCGTGGAACAAATGCGCGCACAACAAAAGAAGAAATAATGGAACTTCAAGTTACTACCATGGCCGAATGGGCTGCCAAAGGGGAAAGTCCTACCTATCTATTTTGGGTTGGCTGCGCTGGCTCTTTTGACGACCGTCATAAAAAAGTCACACGCGCCATGTGTGAGATTTTGACCAAAGCGGAACTTAGCTTTGCCGTACTCGGTACCGAAGAAGCCTGCACCGGCGATCCTGCACGAAGATCCGGAAATGAGTTTCTGTTTCAAATGCAAGCCATGCAAAACATTGAAGTACTCAATATGTATGGGGTTAAAAAAATTGTGACCACCTGCCCACATTGCTTCAATACGTTGAAAAATGAATACCCAAGTTTAGGCGGCTCCTACGAAGTCATACATCATAGTCAATTATTGGCCGAACTGTTGGCAACAGGAAAAATTCAGGTCAACGAACAAATGGAGACCATTGCCTACCACGATTCATGTTATTTAAGTCGCGGAAACGGAATCGTCGAAGCTCCCCGCGAAATCATTGCCAGCCTAAACAAGGATCTCAAAGAGTTAAAAAGCTGTCGGACGAAAGGCCTATGCTGCGGTGCCGGTGGTGCTCAAGTTTTCAAAGAACCTGAACCTGGAAGTCAGGATGTACAAGTAAAACGGACCGAAGAAATTATCGAATCTGGCGTAAAAAAAGTAGCTTTGGGCTGCCCTTTCTGTATGGTCATGTTGCAAGACGGACTAAACAAGACCGGGAAAGACCACGAAATTCAGTTGGTGGATTTAGCTGAACTCGTCCAACAAAGTATCCAATAACCATGTATATACCCTTTGAACAAATGCCGGATCATGCACGCGTGTGGATCTACCAGGCAAATCGTCCATTAACACCAGCCGAATCTCAACTGATTTCGCAAACACTTGAAAAAGGAACGCAGGGCTGGGAAGCGCACGGAGCCCCTTTGCAAGCCTCCTTTGAAATTCGTTATCATCAAGTTATCGCTGTAGCAGTTAATGAATCCGTGAATCAAGCTTCTGGTTGCTCTATTGACGCTTCTACGCGATGGTTCAAGGAGCTTGCAGCCAATCTAAACATCGATTTTTTCAATCGAGATTTAGCCATTGTTCGAGGAGAATCATTAGAACTAATCCCAATTGGTCAAATAAAATCTCAGGTACAAGCAGGAAATATCAGCCCGACCGATATCATTCTGAGACCTCTAACGGATCAAGTTGACACTTACCGTAGCAAGTGGCTTTGTCCAGCAAACGAATCCTATATCAGCAGACATTTTTAAGATGGCGGAAGATTTACATATACCAACAGGCAGTCGGGCAGAAAAATATACAGCTCTGTACCCACAAATTGCCAGTTTAGTGCAAGACGAAACTGACCTTACGGCGAACCTTGCGAATATCGCAGCCGCGATCAAAGAAGTTTTCGGTTTCTTTTGGGTGGGGTTTTATGTAGTGAAGGATGATCAGCTTGTTCTTGGACCATTTCAAGGCCCCGTGGCTTGCACGCGCATTCCATTTCATAAAGGAGTTTGTGGGCATTGTTATACAACCGCATCAACTGTCATCGTGCCTGATGTGGATGCATTTCCAGGTCATATTGCCTGTGCATCTGCGTCTAAATCTGAAATTGTATTGCCTGTAAAAAATAAAGCGGGATCCGTGACGATGGTACTTGATGTGGATTCAGATCAACTAAATGATTTTTCTGAAATTGACCAAATAGGTCTCGAGAAAATACTAGGGTTGATTAGCGAAGTTTGGCAATAACCGTTTCACTTCCTACGGGCTTATCGCCAATGTTAACGCAGATTTCTGCATCTAATGGAAGGTAAATGTCGATCCGACTTCCAAACTTAATAAAGCCAAATTCTTGACCTTGCGTTACTTGATCGCCTTCTTTGACGTACCAACAAATACGTTTAGCTAGAGCGCCGGCGATTTGACGAAATAAAATTTCAGTACCATTTTCATGCTTGACTACACATGTCGTGCGTTCATTTTCTGTACTTGATTTTGGGTGCCAAGCCACTAAGTATTTGCCTGGGTGGTATTTGAAATAGGATACAATCCCCGAGATCGGATTGAAATTAACGTGCACGTTAATAGGGGACATGAAGATCGAAACCTGCTTGCGTTTTCCTTTAAAATATTCTGTTTCTTCCACTTCCTCGATCACAACTACTTTGCCGTCTGCAGGCGCTATAATGTGATTTGGGTTGATTTCTGTGTGACGCGTAGGGACACGGAAAAATTGTAGAATGATCAAATAAAAGAGTGAAGTGATGACAACAATCGTTTCACGTAAATACACATTCTCAGGAAAAAAATAAGCAACAAGGCCATTAATTACCAAAACGATAAGCAATGAACTAATAAGTAAAGATTTTCCTTCGCGGTGTAATGTCATCTGTCTTTTGGAATTTACAAGTTTCAAAATTAGCCATTTTTGTTGAAAAATTTGGCATAAATTCCTGACCAATGCCTAAGATTTTTTTAATTTTTAAATTAAAAAATTGCATTTTTAACTTTTTAAAGTCATCCTATGCGTCGTTTCGGGCTTTTGTTTTTCTTATTGGCATGCCTTTCCGGGTCCCCTGCGAAAGCTCAATATTTCAAATGGAAAGAATCAGGCTCCTCTAGTTTTTTACGTCTTGACTTTGAAAATCAAGAAATTTACAGGTGTGTTGATGGAATAAATTGGCAATTTGTAAGTAAAGCTCTTCTGATAGATGCCAATACCGCTGATTTTTTTTCAACTGATCGCGGGGTTAACGAATATAAAATTCCAAACTCGGATCTATATTATTTGACGATTCATTGTACCGGTCAAGTGTATCGTATCAATAAATCCACCTGGGAAATTCGACGAATTGATCATACCTTTTTCCGAGGGGCCAATTGTAAATCTTATCAGTTTTATCGAAAGGGTAAATTGTACTCTTTTGGTGGTTATGGCTTTTGGCAATCTACAAACATCCTCAGCGAATTTAATTTTAAAGGTGGTGAATGGAATAGCATTCAAGCTAATGGAGATATTCCCAAGGCAATTACTTTTAGTCCTTCGGGTTATTGCCCTACTAAGGATCGATTTATCACGATGGCCAATAGTAAATTGAATGATACTGAGCTGCATAATACAACTGAGTTTGACTGGAATATTTATGAGTATAATTTTGAAACCAAGGAATTTCAAACGGTAGGTGAAGTTAAGTTGCCAGTGATTAAAGATTTTTTTAGCAAGGATTACAGTCGGAATTACCTTTTCAATGGACGTTATATGGTCATGGTGGATTTAGTCCAACAAACCTATAACTGGGATTCTATTTTCATTATCGATGTCGTTGACGGGTATAAAGTTTATCGCTGGAAAAATCCAGAACGCGTTCATATTCGTGATGGGCATTCAGACGAAAGTTTGGAAAAGTTGACGCATTTATCAGGAGATACGCTAGTCTTTACAAATGCACCCACAAGTTACCCTTACAAAACGGCAGGTTATTCTAAATTAGATTTGACCCAAATAATCGCAGATAGCGAATATTTAGGACCCATTTCTCAAGATACCTGGGTAAACGAATTTATGAAAATAGGCTTAATAAGCTTGGGCGTGCTTGTTTTTATGTTGGTGTTAGCGATGCTCGTTGCCATCAGAAATCGACGTAAAAAGAAACAATTGTTCATCTTACTAGGGGAAAATGAAAAGCAATTTTTAGACTTTATGCTGTTGAATTACCGACAAGGATATGTGACGGGACATCAAATTATCGCGTTCTTCGGCAAGCACAAGAGCTCACCGGAATCGCAAAGACAATTCCGGTCTAAACTCATGGAAAATTTCACAAAAGCCATCGGCCTGATTTACCCAGGCAAAGAAGTGCTAGATATTCAGACAGATGAAAAAGATCAACGGATGCTCATCTATCGCCTGAAGGCCGACATGTACGATTGCTTAAGTCGCTTATAAATTCTTCTCTAAAAAGTCAGTCATCATTTGATACAAATGTAAGCGGGTATTTCCACCACTTATACCATGATTTCGGTTCGGGTAATAGAAACTTTGGAATTGCTTATTCGCTTTGATCAACGCCTCTTCGAGCGCCACTGAATTTTGAAAGTGAACATTGTCATCCCCCGTGCCATGCACAAGCAATAAATTTCCTTTTAATTTATCTACGTGATTTACTGGAGAATTGTCATCATATCCATGCGGATTTTCCTGCGGCGTCCGCTGGTAACGCTCTGTGTAAATGGAGTCATAAAAACGCCAGTTTGTTACCGGCGCGACTGAAATGGCCGCTTTAAATACGGAAGCTCCTTGCATGAGGCAATTTGCCGACATAAATCCACCATAGCTCCAGCCCCAAATACCAATTCTCGAAGCGTCTACATAGGGTAAGCCACCTAAATATTTAGCAGCAAAGATTTGGTCCTCCACCTCAATTTTACCTAAGTTTTGATACGTTATTTTTTTGAACGCCACACCGCGCGCTCCTGTTCCTCGATTGTCTATGCAGTAGATCAAATATCCTTTTTTCAATAACATTTGATACCAATAAAAATCGGCACCCGGAAACGCATCCAATACCTGTTGGCTCCCCGGCCCACCATAAACATGCATCAAAACCGGATATTTTTTATTCGGATCAAAGTTGGCCGGCTTAATCGTATAGCCATTCAAATGATCTCCATTCGCCAAAGGAATCTCAAAGAATTCACGCGTAGAAATTCCATACTCGGCAATTTGGCTCACTAATTTTGCATTGTCTTCTAATACACGCATCAATCCGGATTTGGTATTATTCAACGTGATTTTAGCAGGACTTTTAGCCGAACTGTGTGTCAGAATAAAATAAGAATAGTCAGGGCTAAACGTCGCTGTATTAGTTCCTGTTACTCCCGCAATTAATTTCTTGCCCGTTCCATTTAATTGAATTTGGTACACATCGCGACCAATAGGTGTGCGCTCTGTTGAATTGAAGTAAAGCGTTTTAGCCTTTTCGTCATAACCGTATAAGTCATCTACTTCCCAATTTCCCTGTGTGATCGCTTGTTGTTTTCCTGTCGCAATGTCCTGAAGGTAAATATGTTTATACCCACTTTTCTCAGATGTGAAAATGAAACTTTTTTGGTCATTCAAGTAGGTGATGTCATTTCCAATCGATTCGATTTCGATGGATGTGTCCGACTTTTCCTCGTAGACTACCGTTTCGTTTGCCTTGCTAATGCTGTGATGGATTAATTCCATGTGATTTTGCAAGCGATTTAAACGAATAAATGCCAAAATATCGGCGCTTTTCGTCCATTTCATTCGTGGGATATATTGGTCTTTGATAGGGCCAACGTCCACTTTTTGGATGGACGCATTTTCGATGTTGGCAATCGACAAGCTGACAATTGAATTAGCTTCGCCTGCTTTGGGATATTTGTATCTGTAATCTTTGGGATATAAATCACCCCACATTTGCATATTGTATACGGGAACTTGAGTTTCATCAAACGTGTAGAAGGCAATTTTTTTACTGTCCGGTGACCATGCAAACGCTTTTGAGAATGAAAATTCTTCTTCATATACCCAGTCGCAAACTCCGTGAATAATCGCATTTGTTTTGCCAGATGTGGTAAGCGCTTTTTCTGCACCCGTGGCTAGGTCTACCCAGTATAAGTTATTCTCGCGAACGAAGCCTACTTTTTTGCCATCCGGTGAAAAGCTGGCATGCATTTGTTTGCCTCCAGCGACCAATAATTTTAAGCTCTGAGTAGCACGATCAAACACATAATTTGTTTCCGTGGAACTTCTGCGATATATGGCTTCTGATGCAGTTCCAATAAGAATCTTTTGTTCATCGGAAGAAAGGCTGAACTTTTGCACGCGAATAGTCTCTCCAGAGGCCGTTTTGGTGCCTTTTTCATCGAAGAGTACCTCCGACTTACTCGGATCTTGTACGTTGGTTTTTACTATTTTACCAGCCTTCAGTTCCAAATACGATTGGCCATCTGGAGTCCAATTTAGGTTTTGAATACCTTTTTGTTGGAACGTTCCATTTCTCCAAATATCAGCTAGCGTGATGTCTTTTTGAGCGTGTAGGTGCAAACTACATAGGGATAAAAACCCAATGAGGTAAAGTGTGATTTTCATGTGTTTATTTTTGAAGTAGGTTAATTTTGGAATATCACGATGGGATCCGTTTCCACCGTGTTGCTGACATTTTTCGCATTATCGCGAATAAATATCTGAAATTTTAAGGTATCGTTAAATGGAGTAAATCTTGGAGAATAGCCTTTGTAGAAAGCATAAACGAATTGCGTAGAATAGGCAATCGAACCTTCAATCGCACCCGTTTTTTGGTCCGGGTTGAAATTGAAATTCATAAGTCCACCCAACGGAGGTGTAAAGGTAACAGGGGCATATGTGCCGTTTTTCTTGTGTAAAACAGCCACCTCAAAGTTCCTGAAATCTTTGTATTGTGTACTGGATTTGAGTTGTGTCTCGGTTAATCCTAAATCTCCATCCCCATCTTGGAATGAAATATGCATGACCACCGAATCTAATTTTGTTTTGCCCCCGAATCCATCATTACTAACCTTTGTGAATTTCTCGATTTTCTGGAATTTGATGGCAGGTGTCGCCGACCATTCAGGCTCTTTTAAGCAAGAGCTTAGTAGGGCGAGGGCAAGGAGCCAACCAGAATAATGAGTCATTTTGGACATAGTTCGTAAAGTTAATGATTTGGTTTAATTTTGTTCGATTATTCAAAAAAAGCAATGCAGATTGAGTTGAACATGTGGGAATCTTGGCGTTCAAAACTGAGGGAGAAAGTACTCGGGATGAGTCAGGCCAACTTTGAAGCAATTGCTTTAGAGATGTTTCAATTTACGTTTGCACATAATTCGTTGTACCGTCAGTATGTAGAATTGCTGCAAGTGGATCCGCAGTCTGTGAAGTCTTTAGCGGATATTCCATTTTTGCCCATTGAGTTATTTAAGAATCATCGTGTTCAAACGGGTACTGCTCCGGTTTTATTTGATTTTGAAAGTTCAGGGACAACTGGTCAAATTCCTTCCAAGCACCCCGTTTGTGATCCGGGGTTTTATCAACAACAGTCGAAACGGATTTTTGAATCGGCTTACGGCCCTTTAACAGATTATCATATTTTTGCGCTTTTACCCTCGTATTTAGAACGGAGTACCTCTTCGTTGGTATTTATGATGGACTATTTCATTAAGGAATCAGGCTCATCTATGTCCGGTTTTTTCCTAAATCAATACGAAGAATTAGTAAGCCAAATCAAAAAAGCACTTCAAACCGATCGAAAAATTTGGGTCATGGGGGTAACCTTTGGGTTGTTGGACTGGGTCGATTCAGGTCAAGATTTTTCTTTTTGGCATGAAGCAGTCGCACAAGGTCGAATTGTGGTGATGGAAACGGGTGGTATGAAAGGGCGCCGGGAGGAGTGGATTCGAGATCGGGTACATGAATTTTTAAAATCAGCGATGGGCTTACAGCATATTAGCTCTGAGTATGGGATGACCGAATTGTTTTCTCAAGCCTATGCGGCTGCGGATGGAATTTTTACGCCGGGAGTTTCCATGCGTATTCAATTGCGAGAAGTGACGGATCCTTTTGCCAAAGTTACGAAGCCAGGTCGCGTGGGTGGTATTCAAATCATTGATTTGGCGAATATCGATTCATGTCCATTTATTGAAACCCGAGATTTGGGTTCGATGGAGGAAGATGGGGT
>JACCDK011215665.1_pt1 | contig 10043 bp, 8 predicted proteins | sample 7445871 | NCBI WGS metagenome assembly JACCDK01 (sample SAMN15323436, study PRJNA562643) | freshwater metagenome | isolation source: river surface water | place: USA:Blue River Watershed | collected 2017-08-15
AATCACTAGGAACAGCATCCAGGCAGCCGGAGAGATGTCATTGGTGACCGCCGCCCAACCGATTAGCACCGGCATAGCCCCGGCGGCGCCACCCCAAACGATGTTCTGCGGTGTGCGACGCTTCAGAATAAGCGTGTAGACCAAAACATAAAAGAGTATGGCTGCAAGCGAAAGCATGGCCGATAGCCAGTTCACCACTAGACCAAGCCATAGCACCGAGAAAACCCCGAGTATCCAAGCAAAGACATAGGCTTCACGCTTTGAAAGCTCGCCGGTGACCAGAGGTCGCTTGGCGGTTCGGCCCATCAACTGATCTATCTCGGCGTCTAGATAGCAGTTGAAGGCATTGGCTGAGCCCGCGCTCAATGCTCCGCCAAGCAAGGTGGCTAATACCAGCCATAGGCTCGGCATTCCACGCTGGGCCAAAATCATGGTTGGCACGGTGGTAATTAGCAGCAATTCAATGACCCTGGGTTTGGTCAGGGCCAGATAGGCCTTTGCCTTAACGAGGGGGTTTATAACTGCTTTTGACATCGCTAAAAGTCTAAGCGAATTGCCCGACCCCTTATTCCGGTTGCACTCTACCCCGCTATTAGAATGGGCATTACGAGATTTGGCCTTTTCCGCAGCCAGTACCTTCTCTATCGGCATAGACGCCACATCTTATTTCCCTCATTAAAGAAGGAGCTGTTTTGTCAGCATTCCAGTGGACCGACCTTGATACCAAGGCAGTAAACACAGCAAAGGTACTCGCAGCAGACGCGGTTGAAAAGGTGGGCAATGGCCACCCTGGTACCGCAATCTCAATGGCACCGGTTGCCTATCTTTTGTTCAACAAGGTGATGCGTCACGATCCTTCTGACGAAAAGTGGATTGGTCGCGACCGTTTCATTCTTTCCATTGGTCACAGTTCACTTACTCTTTACAATCAGCTATTCCTGCACGGATACGGCCTAGAGCTTGACGATCTAAAGTCCCTGCGCACTTGGGGTTCTGCTACTCCTGGTCACCCAGAATACGGGCACACCAAGGGTGTAGAAATAACTACCGGTCCACTAGGACAGGGTCTAGCCTCTGCAACAGGTTTTGCTTATGCAGCTCGCTACGAGCGTGGCTTATTCGATGCGAAAGCACCGCAGGGAACATCGCCTTTCGATCACTTTGTTTACGTAATCGCAGGTGACGGAGATATGCAGGAAGGTGTAACCGCCGAAGCTGCTTCGCTTGCCGGACACCAGAAACTCGGAAACCTAGTTGTTATCTACGATTCAAACCAGATCTCAATTGAAGATGACACCAACATTGCCTTCACCGAGAACCTAAGCGCTCGCTATGAATCATACGGCTGGCACACTCAGGTAGTTGACTGGAAGAAGACTGGTGACTACCAAGAAGACGTCGCTGAACTTTATGCTGCAATCGAGAAAGCTAAGTCTGTAACTGACAAGCCGTCTTTGATTACTCTTCGCACCATAATTGGTTGGCCTTCACCGAAGAAGCAGAACACCGGAAAGATTCACGGTTCTGCACTTGGTGCAGAGGAACTCGCTGGTTTGAAGTCACTTCTAGGATTTGATCCGGAGCAGACTTTCCAGGTTGACGCTGATGTTATTGCACACACTCGCGGATATCAGAAGCACGCCGATCAGGTGCGCGCAACCTGGCAAGCTCAGTTTGACGCTTGGGTCAGCGAAAATCCTGAACAGAAGAAACTTCTCGACCGCATCTCGAGCGGCAAGGCACCAGCGGAACTTGCCTCAGCGCTGCCAACCTTCGAGGGCGGCACCGAGATTGCTACTCGTGCCGCTTCAGGCCAGGTAATCAACGCTATTGCTCAAGTTATGCCTGAGTTCTGGGGTGGTTCAGCTGACCTTGCTGACTCGAACCTCACCACCATCAAGGGCGCGAAGTCATTCGTGCCTAGTGAGTGGTCAACTCACGAATGGTCTGGTGACCAATACGGTCGTGTTTTGCACTTCGGTATTCGTGAACACGCTATGGCATCGATCCTCAACGGTATTACTCTGCACGGAAACACACGTGCGTTCGGTGGGACCTTCTTGATTTTCTCTGACTACATGCGTCCTGCGGTGCGTCTAGCAGCGCTAATGAATGTGCCGAGCATTTTTGTTTGGACTCACGACTCCGTGGCCGTCGGTGAAGATGGCCCGACTCACCAGCCAATTGAACAGATCGCAACTCTTCGCGCTATTCCTAACCTAGATATGGTTCGTCCCGCAGATGCAAACGAAGTGTCATACGCGTGGAAGACCATGCTTGAGCGTCGTCAAGGACCAGCTGGTATCGCCCTCACTCGTCAAAACATTCCTGTGTTCAAGCGCGGTGAAGCAGACGAGACCGGAGCGGTTTATGCCGCTGCAGAAAACGTAGCCAAAGGTGCTTATACCTTGGTTGACGCGGCAAATGGAAATCCGGAATTGATTCTGATTGCTACCGGCAGTGAAGTGCAGCTCGCAGTTGCAGCACGATTGCAGCTAGAAGCTCTAGGTATTGCTACTCGTGTTGTCTCAGCTCCATGTTTGGAATGGTTCGATGAACAAAGCGAAAGCTATCGCGAATCGGTACTTCCAAAGAATGTGAAGGCTCGTGTTTCAGTTGAGGCTGGACTGGCGCTCGGTTGGACAAAGTACGTTGGCCCGTTTGGCCGCAGCGTTTCGATCGAGCACTTCGGTGCCTCGGCAGACGCCAAGACTCTATTCCGTGAATTTGGAATGACTGCAGAAAACGTTGTTGCTGCAGCACACGACTCAATCGCTGCGGCGAAGTAAAGGAAATCATCATGACCAACCCACTAGCTCAACTAGCCGCAAATGGTGTCAGCATCTGGCTCGATGACCTTTCACGCACACGTATTCGTTCGGGTCAATTGAAGGACTTGATCACAACACGTTCAGTTTCTGGTGTAACCACCAACCCGACCATCTTTGCCGGGGCTCTTTCAAAGGGTGAAGGTTACGGCGACCAGGTTGCTGCTCTAGCCGCGCAGGGTGCGGATGCGGCCAAGGCTGTGTTCGAGATCACCACTCAGGACGTGGCTGAGGCTTGCGACATCTTCGCTGATGTTTACCGCAACACCAAGGGATTTGACGGCCGCGTATCAATCGAGGTTGAGCCTGGTCTTGCCCACGATGCTGCCGGAACCGCGAAGCAAGCCAAGGACCTCTTCGCCAAGGTGGATCGTGAAAACGTGATGATTAAGATTCCGGCGACTAAGAATGGTTTAGCTGCAATCACTGAGACCATCGCAGCTGGAATTAGCGTAAACGTCACTTTGATTTTCTCTCTTCAGCGCTACCGCGATGTAATCGCTGCATACATTGCTGGAATTGAGCAGGCAAAGGCTAACGGCCACGACCTAAGCAAGATTCACTCTGTGGCTTCTTTCTTTGTTTCACGAGTTGATCTTGAGATCAATAAGCGTCTTGCTGCTGCCGGTAATACTGAGTTGCAGAATAAGGCTGCGCTTGCAAACGCACGTCTGGCCTATCAGGTATTTGAGCAGGAATTCGACAACGCAGGTTGGGCTGCACTAGCGGCCGCCGGAGCCAATGTTCAGCGTCCGCTTATGGCGTCGACTGGTGTGAAGGACCCGAACCTACTGGACACCCTTTACGTCACCGAATTGGTTGCTCCGCACCTGGTTAACACCATGCCAGAAAAGACCATGGAGGCAGTTTTTGATCACGGCGTAGTTCCAGCCAACTCGATCACGAACCACTACGCGGATGCCGAGGCTGTCATGGCTGCAGTTGCAGCTGCGGGTGTTTCATACGATGACGTGACTGAACTACTTGAGACCGAAGATGTCGACAAGTTCATCGTTTCATGGAATGAACTACTTGAGTCTGTTACCAACGCACTAAACGCTGCAAAGTAAGGAATACATTGTCATCTTTAAAGGTTGTCGCCGGCGGTTCGGCTGCCGCTGCGGTTTCTGAATTCGTCCCACAGTTGATTGCCGATAAGGTTGCCAGTCGAATCGCAGCTAAAGACTTCACATTGTGGGGTAAGGACGCCGAGTCTGAGTCTTCGATCCGTTTGGGATGGGTAACTTCAGCTACTCATTCACAGGCAGTAGTTGCCGATATTCTCGCACTTCGAGATGAATTCCGTGCCAAAGGCGTTAATCGATTTGTACTCTGTGGCATGGGTGGGTCTTCACTGGCACCCGAGGTAATCACCGGCACCGCTGGTGTTGAGCTTGTGGTTTTGGATTCAACCAATGCTGACCAAGTAGGCGCTGCGCTTGCTGGTGACTTGAACAAGACCGCAATCGTGGTTTCATCAAAGTCAGGTTCGACTGTAGAAACCGACTCACAGAAGCGTATCTTCGAGAAGGCCTTTACTGATGCCGGAATCGATAAGACCGAGCGCATCGTGATCGTTACCGATCCTGGTTCACCGATGGAAGCTGCCGCTAAAGCAGATGGCTACCGAATTTTCAACGCTGATCCAAACGTCGGTGGTCGTTACAGTGCACTAACCGCTTTCGGTCTTGTGCCATCAGGTTTGGCCGGTGTTGACATCCAGGCGCTTCTCGATTCGGCGAACTCAGTTGCCGAACTTTTGGCAAGTGACTCCCCTGAAAATCCGGCTCTCGTTCTTGGAGCCGCACTTGGCGCCACTCCAGGTGAGTACGGTCTTCGCGACAAAATCGGCATCGTCACGGATGGAACATCAATCGTCGGCTTCGGAGACTGGGCAGAACAGCTAATCGCTGAGTCAACCGGCAAACTCGGTAAGGGTGTGCTTCCTGTAGTACTTGGCGCCGACGCAGCAGAATTACGCAGTGGACTTGCCGACTTCTTGACTATTCGACTAGTTGCCGACGCCACCGCAGCACGCGGAGATGAAGTTGCGGTCTCCGGTGACCTAGGTGCACAGTTCCTGCTTTGGGAATACGCAACCGTAATTGCCAGCCGACTAATTGGAATAAATCCGTTCGATCAGCCAGATGTTGAGTCTGCAAAGATTGCTGCTCGTGCAATGTTGACCGACCGTCCCGAAATTGAAGCGCCACTTTTCTCCGAAAACGGAGTTGAAGTCCGGGTAGCATCACTTTCACTAAATGGAGCTTCAAACCTTACAGAGGCACTCAAGTCTCTATTCAAGTCACTCGATACCGACAGCGGCTATGTGTCTGTGCAGGCGTATCTTGACCGCACTTCGGTAGCTGAGGCAGCTGAACTGCGTGATGCAATTGCAAACAAGACCCGTCGTCCAGTCACTTTCGGTTGGGCACCACGTTTCTTGCACTCAACCGGTCAGTACCACAAGGGCGGCCCGGCGCAAGGAATCTACTTGCAAATCGTTTCGGCAGCTAAGACAGACATCGCAGTTCCTGGTCGTGAATTCAGCTTTGGTGAATTGATTGCTTCGCAGGCCGCCGGTGACGCGAAGGTTTTGGCAGACCATGGTCGTCCGGTTCTTACCCTGACACTTGCCGATGCAAAAGCTGGAATTGCAGCAATCAAGGCGGCAATCCAGTGAGTCCAGTAAAAATTAGTGCCGGAAACAACCCGCTAAGAGATCCTGACGATCGCCGCCTAAATCGCATTGCTGGACCAAGTTCGCTGATTATTTTTGGCGTTACCGGAGACCTCTCGCGTAAGAAGTTGATGCCTGCGGTTTATGACTTGGCTAATCGCGGATTGCTTCCACCAGGCTTTGCGTTGGTTGGTTTCGCTCGCCGTGATTGGGCTCACCAGGACTTTGGAAAAGAAGTAAAGGCATCTGTTCAGCAGTACGCACGAACTCCTTGGTCTGAAGAGGTTTGGGAACAGCTATCTACCGGTATCCGCTTTGTTTCTGGTGAATTTGATGACCCGAAAGCGTTCGATCGCCTGAAGGAGACCATCGAAGAACTCGACCGCGAACGTGGCACCAATGGAAACCACGCTTTCTATCTATCGATTCCACCGAAGGCATTCGAAATCGTCTGTCAGCAACTGTCTCGCAGTGGATTGGCCAACCCAGCTCCAGATGAATTCCGACGTGTAGTAATTGAGAAACCATTCGGACACGATTTGAAATCTGCTCGTGAGTTGAACGATGTAGTGGAGTCGGTGTTCCCTCCTGATGCCGTGTTCCGCATCGATCACTACCTTGGAAAAGAAACTGTTCAAAACATTCTGGCTTTGCGTTTTGCGAACCAATTGTTTGAGCCACTCTGGAACGCGAACTACATTGACCACGTTCAGATCACCATGGCTGAAGACATTGGTGTTGGTGGTCGTGCTGGTTATTACGACGGCATTGGAGCAGCTCGAGACGTAATTCAGAACCACTTACTTCAGTTGTTAGCTCTAACTGCAATGGAAGAGCCGGTTTCCTTCGATGCCGCCGATTTGCGCGCTGAAAAAGAAAAGGTTTTGTCAGCGGTTACTTTGCCGAAGGATCTCGGAAAGTACACCTCACGTGGCCAATACGCTGGCGGCTGGCAGGGTGGCGAGCAGGTCACCGGCTTCTTGCAAGAAGACGGCATGAACAAAAAGTCGGTCACTGAGACTTATGCTGCAATGCGCCTAGACATCAACACCCGTCGTTGGGCTGGAGTGCCTTTCTATCTTCGAGCTGGCAAGCGTCTCGGCCGTCGCGTTACCGAAATCGCTGTGGTATTCAAACGCGCACCACAGCAGCTCTTTGCTGAATCGCAGACCTCTGCCCTTGGTCAAAATGCACTCGTGATTCGCGTGCAACCCGACGAAGGTGTAACCATCCGCTTTGGTTCCAAGGTGCCTGGCGTTGGCATGCAGGTTCGCGATGTGACCATGGACTTCGGTTACGGCCACGCCTTCACCGAGCAGAGTCCTGAGGCTTATGAGCGTTTGATTCTAGATGTCCTTTTGGGCGACCCGCCGCTATTCCCTCGCCATGAGGAAGTAGAGCTCTCTTGGAAGATTCTTGACCCGATCGAAGCGTACTGGGAGAAGCAGGGCAAGCCTGAGCAGTATGCGCCTGGCTCCTGGGGGCCTTCATCCGCAGACAAGATGTTGCAACAAGACGGACGAGCTTGGAGAATCCCGTGATTAAAGATCTACCAAACACCACAGTCAGTAAGGTTTCAAAGAAGCTGGTTGAAATTCGCGAAGAGGGCGGTGTTGTTGCTCTCGGTCGTGTTCTTACTCTGATTATCACAACCAAGTTCTCGGGAATCGAAGCTGCGGTCAAGGCCGCTAACGAAGCTTCACGCGAACACCCTTGTCGCATCATCGTTCTTGCTGAGGACGACAAGAAATCAAAGCAGGAGTCAAAACTTGATGCACAGATCCGTGTCGGCGGAGATGCCGGTGCTTCTGAAGTGGTCATCTTGCGCGCACATGGCGAAGCGGCAGAGCATCCTGAAGGTCTAGTAACCGGATTGCTTCTTCCTGACGCTCCTGTTGTTGCCTGGTGGCCTGGAGATGCTCCGGTCAACGTTGCTAACTCTCCTATCGGGCGAATTTCAACTCGCAGAATTACCGATGCAGCGTCGCAAAAAGATCCACATGCATTCCTAAAGCAGCTGGCTAAGGCGTATGCCCCTGGCGACAGTGATTTTGCGTGGACTCGCTTGACTCTTTGGCGTGCGCAGTTGGCAGCAATCTTGGATCAGCCACCATTTGATTCGGTTACCGCTGTTGAAGTTACCGGCGCAGTAGATTCACCTAGCACCGATTTGCTTGCAGCCTGGTTGGAAATGAAGTTGAAGGTGAAGGTTTCTCTCGTTCGCACCTCACGCGGTAAGGCAGTTTCCGGAATCAAGGGTGTAAAGCTCATTCGCAAGTCAGGTGCAATTGAGATTGTTCGAAATGTGCCGGATGTGGCTACGCTAATTCAACCAACCCAGCCGACGCGTGAGATTTCACTACCTCGCCGTTCGCTGCGCGATTGCCTGAGTGAAGACTTGCGTCGACTAGACCCGGATGACCTGTTTGGAAAGGTAATCACCAAGAACTTTCCACCGGCAAAGCCTGCGCCAAAGTTAACCAAGGCTACTAAGTGAGTAACACCGTAGTAAACCGCTTCAAGGACGCCGATTCACTTGCACGTGGAGCTGCCGAGGAATTCGTCACTCGTCTGAGCCAATTGCTCGCCGAACTACCTGAAGTGCACATTCAGTTGACCGGCGGAACTATTGGCATTGCTACCTTGGCGGCAATCGCCGACCGCGAGGACGCACACCTGCTGGAGTGGTCGCGCGTGCACGTTTGGTGGGGTGACGAGCGATTTGTTGAGTCTGAAAGTTCAGATCGCAATGCGGTTCAGGCAAAGAAGGCAATGCTAAGCAAGTTGCCGGCGACAAATCTCCATGAATTTCCTGCTAGCGACGAAGGCATGAACCTCGATGAAGCTGCGAACTTTTTTGCTGCAGAGTTGGCGACACTCAAGCCAAAATTCAGTCTGGCATTTGTTGGCATGGGGCCGGACGGGCATATCTGCAGTTTGTTCCCAGGCAAAGCTCCAATCGCTCAAGGTGCACTAGTAATTGCAGAGCACGACTCCCCTAAGCCACCACAAGAGCGCCTAAGTTTCAGTTACGAGGCAATGAACTCGGTGGATGAAATCTGGTTTGTAGTCGCTGGTGCTGACAAACAAGACGCAGTGAGCGTAGCTTTCGGAGACGAGCCAGAGTCACTACCGGTTGGTCGAGTGCATGGCAAAGCAAAGACAATTTGGTTTGTGGATCAAGCTGCAGGCAACAAGACCTGGGGTTGTTAATTACTTTTTCGCGGCTGGCTTTTTAGCGCTAGCTTTTTCAGCTTTGTCTGCGGCATGCGCTGCGGCAACCGCTGCAAGACGCTTCTCTTTTACTGTGGCAACTGCTTCTTCTAGAAGTTGTTTCGCCTCAGCATCGGTGCGACGTTCCTTAACGTAAGCCAAGTGAGTCTTGTATGGTTCGTGCTTTGCGGTCTGCGGAGGATTTTTAGAGTCCAATCCAGCAGGTAAGCCACAGTTTGGACAGTCAATTTCTAGCGGGATTTCTTCTGGCAGAACGCTGGCTGCAAATGCTGGGGTTTGCTGGTGTCCCATCACGCAGTAATAGGTTCGAACAATACGATCTGCTTTGAAGCCACGATCTTCTTCGCCCATCGGACCCGCGCCGACGCGAGAGCCTCGAATGGCTGATCCCCCTGTGGTTGACATAAGTGCCTTATCTAAACGAGATTAAATCGAGTAAACAATCCGAGAGTGATAATTACGACTACCCAGACCACACCAAGAATGATGGTAATTCGGTTTAGGTTGCGCTCTGCTACTCCAGAAGAGTTCATTGAGCTGGTAACGCCACCGCCGAACATGTCGCTCAAGCCACCACCGCGGCCCTTGTGGAGCAAAATCAACAGGGTAAGCAAAAGGCTGGTGATGGCCAATAGCACCTGAAGCGCGATTTGGAGAGCTAGCATGATGTCCTTCGGTTTTTTCTAAATCTTGAAAATTATACGCCGATGTGCTTCTGGAAGCGCGCGATACCGCTGAATTCATCGGCATCCAGGCTGGCACCGCCAACCAAAACACCATCAACTTCAGGGCTGCGCAGGAAGCCGGCAACATTGGCTGCCTTAACTGAACCTCCATACAGAATGCGGGTTGCAGCGGCAAATTCAGCCCCGTGAGCCTCGGCAATGGCCTCGCGGATCTTGCCGCAAACCATTGCGGCCTCCTCAGGGGTGGCCACCTTGCCAGTGCCAATTGCCCATACTGGCTCATAAGCGATAACGATTTCGCCAAGGTTTTCGTGTCCGGCAAGCGCTGCCAGGGTCTGAGCTACCGGAACTGCTGATGCTCCCTGAGTCTCAAGTTCCTGGAGAGTCTCCCCAACGCAAATCACCGGAACAATGCCGTGACGCAAGGCTGCCGCGGTCTTTGCCTGGACAACTTCGTCGTTCTCAGCGTGATATTGACGACGCTCGCTGTGTCCGATGAGTACGTACTTAACATCGAGCTTCTTTAGGAAAGCACCGGAGATTTCGCCGGTGTAAGCACCGCTGTCAAACTTCGATAGATCCTGAGCGCCAAGCTCGATTTCAAATTTGTCTGCG
>JACCDK011258059.1_pt1 | contig 10042 bp, 7 predicted proteins | sample 7445871 | NCBI WGS metagenome assembly JACCDK01 (sample SAMN15323436, study PRJNA562643) | freshwater metagenome | isolation source: river surface water | place: USA:Blue River Watershed | collected 2017-08-15
CAACGACCTGATTACTCATGCCCAGGGCCTCTGGACCAAAACGCTCATTGCCCCACAAAGCCGGTTTGCAGGCGGATAATGCGCTTGGATGGAGGTATTGGCAGGGTCGACCCAAATAGGCAACCCATGAGTTTGGGTCGCGCATCGCTAAAGCAGCAGCGATTGGATCAAAGGGCGTCGGATCGGTGGGTGGCTGGGAGCGATTTATCCAAGCTGCACCATCACCTTCAATATAAATAGTCAGACTTAGACCGTTTGGGGGGGGTGCTCCTAAAGATACTGGGGCGGACGGATTTTGAGGGCTTCGCAAAAAGGCGCGTATGGGAAGTGGCACAGAAAGCTCCACGAAAGCAGCATGGTTGCTGATCACGGCATTAAAAATCGGATCCGTAAAGGGTTTTGGAACACGCGGCGCATTGCTACAAGCCACTATGAAAATGCAAGATAGAGCAAAACCGAATCGGGCAAATTGCTCTACTCGTTTACGTCCAAACACCCGAAGAAACCCAACTAGCGCATTGGTATGCGTGGAGCTGTTAATTGATTAATCAGGGCATCAAAACCCCCACTTTGTAAAAAGGCGGGTCGATCACGCAAGATTTGCAAGCGCTTTTCACCTGGCAAAAGGGTGGTCGGGGTAAAGCCAGTTAATTCTTTCTCAACCAAAGCATTCTCACCAGTATTTAAAGCCATTTGGACGCTACCATCATGGACGTAGTTGTAAACCCCAGCTCGATCTTTACGACCCTCTGGAATAATGGCTAACTCAATATCCGTTCCCCGAATGCCAATGGTGGCAGTGCCAGCCTCATACTTCACATTATCTGGCTGACCCTTCCCAATCTGCCCCGAAACCGCCCGCAAGGTTCCGGCGACGACGCTCGTTTTGGCATTATCCGTCGGCTTATTTTCAAACTGAAAGGCATCAATCTTGATTTTGCTCTCAGCACGAACCAATAAGGAGGAGTTATCTTTCATGCGAACCATTACCTGTGAGTCCTTGGCGGTGCTAATCATGTCACCTACATTCACTGCATCATCGCGTTTTAACTCTTTAGTTTGGTTACTTGCTGAGGTGATCGTTGCTTGACCACTAAGGCGACTTACCTTACCCGCTTCTTGCGCCATGGCAGTAAAACTAATGCCCATAGTCAAAATCAGTGCTATTAGTCGGTTTCTTGCTTTCATATATCCCCCATTAAGCAATCAATACACTCTATCCTAAACTGAGTTAAGTGAACTGCCAATCTTATTCCTTACTTGGTATCAAATTTAGTTACCCCATCCCAATCTACAGCCGGTGGGCTCTTGCGCCACTGGGCAATGCGTTCGCGATAGAGGGTGTAGAGTTTGCAATCGGGTTCGGTGGCTTGTAATTGAACGAGCGTATCATCGGCAGCCTGCCAGGCTTGCACGCGGTAATTGATGAGGACTTCTTGCCATTTCTCTAAGCGAGCGCGAACATCGCTGGCGAGTTCGTTTTCTAAGCATATTGGCTCATAAATACGAATCGGATTGTCTTTGCCTTTAACGCGGACAATGTCAATTTCTCGATAGATAATGCCGTGGCTTGCCACTTGGGTCGCTTCACTAACTAAGACGCCAACCCCATAAGTGCGGGTAATTCCTTCTAGGCGTGAGCCCAAATTTACTGAGTCGCCCATGACGGTGTAAGCTTTACGGATTTTAGATCCCATGTCACCGACGGTCATATCGCCCGTACTCAAGCCTAAGCCTACTTTAATCTCAGGCCAACCCCGTTTAGCGTATTCGGTTTTGAGTTCGCGTAACTTACTTTGCATTGCTAAGGCAGCAGTCACGCCACTCGTAGCATGATTGACATCGTCGATGGGTGCGCCCCAAAAGGCCATAATCGCATCGCCAATGTATTTGTCTAAGGTACCGCCGTGCGAACGGATTGTTGCACTCATCTCGGTGAGGTATTCATTAACAAAGGCAGTGAGTTCTTGCGGACTAAGGCGTTCCGAGATAGAGGTAAAGCCCACGATATCCGCAAATAAAACGGTGAGTTGCGCTTTCTTGGCAACCATGTTGTACTGCAGGGGGTTCTCAGCCATTTTCTCGACTAACTCGGGGGGCACATAGGTCCCAAATAAATCAGCGAGTTGGCGCTTATGGCGCGACTCAACAAAATACCCATAGGCAATATTGCCAATATAAATACCTGCAATTAAAAATAAGAGGCTGGCAATGGGCATGGCAAAGCCGGCTTGCCATAAACTGAGATTGATCACAAGCACTAGCCCTACGCTAAGGACAAGGGCAATCGCACTGGGTATGGCGCTCATTAAGGCCATGCACACTGTCAGCACGATACCTAAGACCGCGATGGCAAGTAATTCAATGGCGAGGGTGAAGGGCGGAATCGATTTAATCCCCCCTTTTTCTAAATCGAGCATGCCAGCCAAGAGATTGGCATGAACTTCAACGCCAGGATAAAGCCCACTCACGGGGGTAGCTCGTAAATCCGCTAACCCCGGAGCCGTAGTCCCCACCAATAAAATTTTGCCCTGCAATTTTTCTTTGGGAACGGTTTTGTTGTAAACATCCGCTAGAGAAATATAAGGAAAACTTTGTTGGCGCCCCCGAAACGGTACTAGGGTATTGGTGCCAAGACCTACGGGAATGCTAAGACCATCAATGCGGATGCCTTCAATTGGAAAGGCATTACCAGTTTTTGGATCGCCAGCCGGTTCAAGTTGGGCCCCGGGAATGCGCGCCGGTAGGGTGCCAAGACGCTCTTGCCCAGATTTTGTTTGGGCACGGTAGAGACGATACATTGCCAGCGAGAGGGATTCGTAATAGTCGTCTTGATATTGTGCGATCAAGGGTACCCGTCGAATTACCCCATCGGTATCGACGGTGGGATTAAAGTGCCCTGCGAGCGGCGCAGCAAAAGTAATTTTTTCGAGGTTTGCACCATAACCTTTTCGCAGGGCAAATTGGGTTTGCCGTCCCGCTAGGTCGTCTTTCGTAAAAATAGGCTCTGGGAGGGCGCCAATTTCAGTCGCATCTTGATTGGAGTTAAAGTAATAACCCAACACCACGGGGCGGTTTTCAAGCGACTGGGCAAAGATGGCATCGTAGTCCAAGCGCTTGGCTAAAGAATTGACAGTCGTCGCAAACTGCGCATCACCCTTGAGTTCATTTTTAGTCAACTTTTGTAGGACTGTAAATCCCGAGCTGGTATCGGGTTCCGCCCAGATTACATCAAAGCCCAAGAGACGAATTTGGTAGTGTTCAAAAAGGATATCCATAATGCGCGCCATTTTGTCGCGACTCCATGGCCAACGTCCTAGCTCGGGAGTGACTAAGCTTTTTTCATCCACATCAACGATGACAATACGTTCATCAATACCACCGGGCATGGTCCATTGCAGACGGGCATCGTAAAAAATATTGTCGACTTGGTTAATGAATTTAATCGGGATGAAACCGATGGTTTGCAGGGCAAAGAATACAGTCAATACAAGACCAATAGCCAGCCGAGGCCTGTGTTTGCGCCACTCGGAGAGCGATAAAAGGAAGGAAAGATTAGGCATTGTGGCTTGACGTTTGGTAAAAATTCCTTGGTAGACTACACTATAGTAACACTGGCTATAAGCCTTTTATGATGATGAGTCAATTAAACAAAACCGCTTAGCTGCCCTCGTTTAAGACCACTTGAGATCGTAGGAAGATAAATGGCAGACACCGTCAAGCCCGCTCACTTAAGTGCCCTGTGGCCAAGCTCAATTATGCAGAGTGAACTTGTGTCGCTCATTAGTACTTTGGATCTTTTTTTTGAAAAACTGCGAACGACAAACCAAGATGGCGATGGCGCTTTATTGGAGCAATATTTCGCCCTCTGTAATACCGATTCCATTCCATTTACTGATTTAGTGCGCGCCCTGTGCCAGACACGTTTATGGCAAGGGTTTGATTTTTTGGATAATCCGTACCCTAAACTTTGCCAGGATTTTGCCCAGTCGGTAGAGTATGCGACGCAAATTATGCAGCCTGAGCCAGCTTATCATTCCCGTACTCACTTTAAAGATGTTTGTCTTGCGCTAAGCGCACTTGCAAGCCAAGTGAGCCCACTTAGTGCAAGGGAGGGGATAGATCAGCAGTGGCAATTAAGCGCGGAAGATTGGTGGATACTATTCTTTTGCGCCATTGCGCACGATTATGGTCATCCCGGCACTCGCAATCAAACTCCCTTTGAGTTGGAGAAGTATGCTGTTGACCTAACTCAGGAATTTTTATTGAAGTATTCATACCCATTATTAAATATCAAATCCTTAATGGCTGACCTTGAACCCATTGTATTGGCAACAGACCCCCGTTACTTTGAAACGTTGAGCTGTAAATTCTCTAAGCGAGATCATCTAAATAGCCGTGAAGATGTGATGGGTCTACTATTAGTAGAAGCGGATCTATTTGCCAGTGCCTTACCAAAACGGGGCATTTATTTAGGCGAGCAACTGGCAAAAGAATGGAAGTCCAGTGATTCAAAACTGGCTCAGATTGTAAAAAGCCATGCGGGGCGTATACGGTTTTTGGAGGGTATTGCTTTTTATAGCCCACATGCTAGACGACTTCAAATTGAGACTATTCGCTTGAAATCAATTCAAGAACTTAAGGCCAATTAATCATGTCCACTCCAATTGATAACATTCCTTTTTTTAAGGGCTTACCGCTACCAAGTTTGATGACCATCATGAAGGTTACTAAAACAGTAGAAATCGAAAAAGGTAAAAATTTATTTAGTCAAGGTGATGAAGCGGATGGATTGTATGTCTTACTCTCAGGTAAGATGCAGGTGTATATTTTTAGTGGGCATGTTGGCGGTACTAATAAAGTACTTGCAGAGTTGGAGCCTGGTCAGTACGTTGGAGAGTTCGGGCTAATCGACGGCGATAAGCGCTCTGCCTCAGTGCGCATGGTTGAAGCAGGAGAGGTTTTGTTTCTGCCTGCCGTTGCCTTTGCGGTGGTGATGGACAATCAACCTGCCGTAGCGCAGGCCGTCTGTGATTATCTATGCGACAAAGTATCAGCATTACCTCGGGTTTCATGGACCTCTCCAAAAGCAAAATGGATTCATGAGAAAAATATCAAGCCCAGTTTAAGCAATATGAAAACCCTATGTAAAATCATGCGCGAACACAATAAGCAAACCGCAGTCTTACAAAAAGGGTAGCTTAACTTTGGAACTCAATACTGATTATGGTTTGATTCAAGACATTCCTTTTTTTAAAAATCTTAAGACTGATGATTTGTTATGCATCATGCGCTATACCTCGATGCATTTCCTGGCGTATGGCGATTATTTATTTAGTCAAGAAGATCCATCTGATGGTTTGTATGTACTGCTATCGGGTAAGTTAAAAGTTAGCATGTTTGGAAGTCGCGTGGGTGATCAGTCAATTGTCCTAGCGGAAGTACTACCAGGACAGTACGTAGGGGAGTTTGGTGTTTTTGATGGGCACCCACGATCTGCGTCAGTTAGCGCTTTGGAATTTAGCAAAGTTTTATTTTTGCCAGCCAAAGCTTTTGAGGTGATCTTAATTACACAACCACTGATTGCAAAATTTGTCATGAATAATTTGTGTGAACTCGTAATCAAACAACCGCAACTCAAGATTTTGAATGCAAAAGTATGGGGTATGATTCAAACCAAAGCACTAGAGGCCAATCTCAAAAATATGCGTACACTTTGCGAAATTGTTCGAGAGAATAATAAATCAGTCGCGCATAATCAAAGAACGGCAAAAGGCATTCGTACCCGACCGCTATAAGAGCACCACATATATTTTTTTATTCTCGTATTTGAATAAGATCGCTATTTGTGTGGCGCAAACGTGTGGCTATTGCTATTGCAATCGATTGCATGACTTGTGCCGTTAGGGTTGGATTGGAAGCGCTAATGCGATCAAAATCGGTACGTGTCATTATCAATAATTCAACATCAGTTTGTGCATAAACATCTGCTGAATGCACCTGACGATCTAGAAAAGACATTTCCCCAAAAAATTGTCCTCGGCCAAGCGTGGCCAAGTGAACGATTGTGTTTTTGCCGATTGAGAGGGTAATTTTGATCTGCCCCGATGCAATGAACATCAATTCCTCGCCTGGACTATTTGCTTTAAAAATACAGGTGCTGGCTGGAATGTGTTGTTGTGTCACACAGGAAGTCAGTACCGACAAGGTTTTTGCATCCATGCCCTTGAAAATCTCAAATTCATTTAAGGCAAGCGCTTTAGATTGTGTGGAAAGTACCTGAGCTTTTTCTAAAAGCTGGTTTTCGATCCATTCCAAACCATCACTCATTTCATTGACGATTTGCGTTGAGCCATCGTGCGTCAATTCCAAGTGATCCATGTAGGAGCGCAAATCACGTCCACTAGGTAGGCGCTCAGGCAGTCGTGAAAGCACAAGAGTTGTTTTGTTTTCGGCGAGGCGATTACGAATCCGCTCAATCATGTGGGCTGCCGTGATATCGATCGATTGCACTCGGAAAAAATCGAGCAGCACATAGCGCGCTCGATCAATCTCAGGCTCAATCGCTAAGTACAATTGATCGGTTGTGCCAAAAAAGAGGCTGCCTTGTAACTCGTAAATCACCGTATGTTGCCCATCGCGTTGAAGGATCTGCCGTTCTGCATTGGTGCGAAAGTGTTTTGAGAAAAGTTGATTCCCGTAACTTTTTTTACGTACCGTGGTACTGTGGATTTGTTCGCGAATAAAGAGCAAAATGGCTAGACCTACCCCAAGCCCAGAAGCAGCAATTAAGCCAACCGTATTGGCTACTACTACCACCGCTAAGATGACGACAAAGTCAACGAAGGTCTCTTTAGAACGGGCAAAGGCTAAGGATTTCCAGTCGATCATTTTTACGCCAATAACCACCAAGAGTGCTGCCAAGGAAGCAATGGGTACCCATGCAATCAAGGGTGTTAAAACCAAAATCGCGATCAAGGACCATAAACCTTGAAAAACCCCTGATAAACGCGTGGTGCCACCACTAGCTTTATTAACCAGAGTGGCACCCATGGTTCCAGCTCCCGGTGTGCCCCCCAGAAGACTGGCACTGAGATTACCAAGGCCTTGGCCGATTAACTCTCGGTTAGAGTTATGACGGCTACCCGTGAGGGCGTCAAGGACGACGCACGTTTTTAAGGTGTCAATTGATAACAAAATTGCCAGGGTTAGAGCGGGGATTATGATTTGCTCCAATGGCGGCAGATTGGGATGCAACAGTTGCCCCAGGGATTGTTGAAGATTGTCAAATAAAGCCGCTGGATCTGCAGCAAGTGGACCAATAATGAATGAATTATTTTCTAAGGAGCGCAGTTCTGGAAAAGCGGACCACGCTAAAAGCCAATAGACTAAGACCCCTGCAAGCAGGCCTTGAATGACGGCAGGAATCCGCTTTGAAAATTTTGGGGCGAGGACCATCGCCAAGGCGGTTGCGATACCAATAGCAATACTAGTGATTTGCCATAAATGGGGTTGCCAGATGCCGTCGATTAGTTTTATTCCTTTGGGCAGGGATAACCACTTGGGTAATTGGCTAATCACAATAATTAATCCAACACCACTGAGATATCCACTCACGACGGTATAGGGCATAAAACGAATTAATTTACCGATTTGGAGTAAACCGAAAGCGATCTGGATTAGGCCACAAGTTAGTGCAATCAGAAAAAGACTAATTACGATAGCGCTTGGCTCGATAGCCTGACGGCTCAGTTCAATGGTGACTGCAGTTAAGATGGCTGCTGCAGGAGCGCAAGGGGCAGAGATGAGGCGTTGTGTGCCACCAAATGTAGCAGCTACAAACCCAAGAATGGTAACGCCCAGCATGCCCGCTAAGGCACCTTGAGCACCAAAGGTAGCGCCTAGTGGTGAAAAAATCGTTACCCCAAAGGCAATGGCTGATGGCAGTGCCACGAGCATGGCTGCAAATCCTCCCCAGAGGTCGCCACTAAGGTGGGTGGAAATCAGCCCATGGACAGATTTATTGTCGTTCATGGCTAATCATAACCATGTCGACTGGGGGGTGGTACTTATACAATTTCATCACAATATCATTGGCGAGTGAATCGATAAAATGTTCTCAAACGAACGCTTGAAAAGCTCCGCTTTACCCAACAAGCACTTGCTAGTGTTTTTAAGGACAGGTAAATCAAAGTGTTGTACCAAAGGCATAGTGATTCTAAAATTTTCTAGGTATTCTAGGCAGCAGGACGATAATTCAAATTTCGCCGGCAGCCTAATAAATGAATCATAACTTGAATCAGGGGTATAGATAAATACTTAAATTTATCGACTTCCCAAAGTTTTAAAATCGTAACCAAGAGATTATTTACTTCATTATCAATAAGTGTTAATGTAGTTATCTCATATATAAAATCTTATTCAGTTATTTAAATTTTTTGGTTACTTATAAATATTTCTAAATCGCTGAGGGTAAGTTCAATAAACTTGCACACGTAAATGGCTCCTCAAGTTGAATTCACTTCATGTACTTCATTACGTTTAATCTCAGTTATATTTTTAACTATATCTAATTTATGCTTAATTTGGAATAAATGGGTAAGTTTTTTTTGCTTTATTTTTTTTGTTATTTTTATTGAAAGATTGAGAAGCCAACTTTATAAAATTTTACTTAACAATCATGAAATAAACTTACGTAATGAAAAAACAGAAATATTAAAAAAACACAGTGCCAATCTCTCTAAGATACAGAGGAAAATTTAATGATTAAGTATTTAATTACTAAATTTTTAAGATGTTTTCTAGTGTAAATCTCTAAATCATAATAGACTTTCACAAAGTATAAAATTGCTCAGAATTTCCGTGAGTAAATTTTTAAATTGCCTAACGGGTAGAAAGAGCTTTTCATTTCCATGGAAAAACGAGTATAAAATTTCTAATGTAAAAGTATTGACTTGATCTTACCAATTAAACTAGTCCCTTTTACTTGAGTTCTATTGCAAGCCAAATAGATCTTCACCGCATAATTGATGACAATATCCAGCGCTCTCTCAGAAGCGCAGTATAACTATGCGTCAGGACTTGCGTTAAATTGCCAACTCCATGCACTCTCACGAACCCAACTATAGGACTAGTTGTATTCGAACCGAGTTTATATTCCGTTTCATAATCACACAGGCTGAACGGCCACACTTTACATCGCTTGACGGCGGGGTTATCAGGAGTTCTTTAAGGGGGCCTGAAGACCCAAAAAACAGTATCGCCTCGTATTTTATGTTCAAAAACTGAGGTGTTGACATGAACTGGCAAATGCATTTTAAGGAGCTTAAGGGCTTGATTACCGGGTATGGCTGTTACTTGTGGTAAGTGGTTAATTACGAAGAGTTGGGTTCCCGAATACGGACGTAGATTACGATTTGGTTTTTTGCACAGGGCCGTCACTGCTAAGAAGTGTAAAGGTATGATGAGATTGTGTTACGTGAATTTTGTTCATGCCAACTATTGCTTGAAGTTTTTTAAGTTAGGTACAAGCCAGATAGATCACAAATTTCTTATACATTCAAGACTATCGTTAAAATTCTCCTAATATCAGATCGGATGGGTGGGTTGGGTTGGATGCTGAGAATCTTCCTGAGCCAAAAACAGGTTCTAAAAAAACGAAATGCCAAATTTGTGAAATGAATCATATACTTCCTGCTTTGATCTGTTGTATTTTTCAGCACGCGGCAAGAGATTTAAATACCATGAACGGTTATTTAAAAATCAAGTTGAACGCATCGCTTCAATTCACTGATCTTAGGGTGGAGTGAAGTATTTTTTAATAGGATTGAATCAAATGTAAAGCATCGCTCTGGGATCGGGTTGCTCTCCAAGAGCGTACTAAGTACTTATTTAATCATCCCAGCATTCTTTGCGTCCTCCATCGCTAGAGGAGTTTTCTCCTTCATAAAGGCAGGAATTTTATTAACTGGGATATCCACCACAACAAATCCCATATCCTCTAGCCGTTTTTTAGCTTCAGGATCAGCATTGAGTTTGCCGA
>JACCDK010728266.1_pt1 | contig 10039 bp, 8 predicted proteins | sample 7445871 | NCBI WGS metagenome assembly JACCDK01 (sample SAMN15323436, study PRJNA562643) | freshwater metagenome | isolation source: river surface water | place: USA:Blue River Watershed | collected 2017-08-15
ACTGCATGGCGAAGACCTGCGCCTGCAGCCCGCCAGCCGTCAGCAGGGCGCGCGCAGCGGCGAGGTGCTGGCGCCCATGCACGGCCGTGTGGTGCGCATCGAGGTCGAACCGGGCCAGACGGTCGAGACCGGTCAGACCCTGCTCGTGATGGAAGCCATGAAGATGGAGCACCGCCTGGCGGCGCCCTGCGCCGGCCGGGTGGCCCAACTGCAGGCCACCGTGGGCGAGCAGGTGGCCGCGCGTCGTCTGCTGGCGCAGATCGAAGCAGCCAGCGCCTGAGCCACCGATTCAGAGATTCAAGGGAGAGACCCCATGCCCGACACCCACCAGGTTTTCAACCAGTCCACGCCGTTTGTCGACGTCAACCTTTACGACGCCGATCCGTCTTTGCGTGAAGCGGTGGGCGTGCTGGCCGGCACCGATGCCACCACCCACCAGACCCTGCAGCGCATGGGCGCGCGCTATGGCAGTGCCGAGGCGCAGCAGTGGGCGGTGCAGGCCAATGTGAACAAGCCGGTGCTGCGCAGCTTTGACCGTTTTGGCCACCGCATCGACGAGGTCGAGTTCCACCCGGCCTACCACCAGCTCATGGACCTGGCGCTGGGCGACGGCCTGCACGCCTCGCCCTGGGCGCAGCCCGGCGCGGGCGCGCAGGTGCGGCGTGCCGCGGCCTACCACCTGTTTGGTCAGCTCGAAAACGGCGTGCAGTGCCCGGTGACCATGACCTTTGCGGTGGTGCCGGTGATCGCGCGCCAGAGCGCCATTGCGCCTGACTGGTTGCCCAAGCTGCTGGCCAACGGTTACCAGGGCGGCGTGGCGCATGTGAAGGACAAGCGCGCCGTGACCATGGGCATGGGCATGACCGAGAAGCAAGGCGGCTCGGACGTGCGCAGCAACACCACCGAGGCGGTGGCCGTGGGCCAGGGCGAATGGGGCTCCGAGTTCCGCGTGACCGGCCACAAATGGTTTTTCTCGGCACCGATGTGCGACGCCTTCCTGATCCTGGCGCAGACCGAGCCGGGCACGTCCTCGGGCCAGACCTGCCTGTTCCTGCCGCGGGTGCTGCCCGACGGCACGCGCAACCGCATCCGCATCCAGCGCCTCAAGGACAAGATCGGTAACCACTCCAATGCCTCGTCCGAAGTGGAGTTCGACGGTGCCACCGCCTACCTGGTGGGCGAGGTCGGGCGCGGCATCGCCACCATCCTGGAGATGGGCAACCACACCCGGCTCGACTGCACCGTGGGCGCCGCCGGCATCCTGCGCGCGGGCGTCACGCAGGCCATCCACCACGCGCGGCGGCGCAGCGCCTTTGGCCGCAAGCTGGCCGAGCAGCCCATCATGCAGTCGGTGCTGGCCGATCTGGCGCTCGAGAGCGAGTCGGCCATGTGGCTGGCCTTGCGCCTGGCGCGTACCTACGACAGCGACGCCAGCGAGGGCGAGCTGGCGCTGCGCCGCGTGCTCACGCCGGCCGCCAAATACTGGGTCTGCAAGCGCCTGCCGCACGCCATGGCCGAGGCGATGGAAGTCACCGGCGGCGCCGGCTATGTGGAAGAAGGCCCGTTCGGTCGCCTGTTCCGCGAAAGCCCGCTCAACTCGATCTGGGAGGGCTCGGGCAATGTGATGTGCATCGACGTGCTGCGCGCCTTCGCGCGTGGGCCGCAGTGCCGCGACGCGCTTGCCGACGAATGGCAGGCGGCGCGTGGCCAGCAGGCGGCCTTTGACGCGGCGCTCGATGCGACGCTGGCCCTGCTGCAGCGCCCGCAGCAGGACGGCGACGAATTCGCTGCGCGGCACCTGGCCGAGCGCATCGCGCTGCTGACGCAGGCCAGCCTGCTGATCCGCCATGCGCCCGAGCCGGTGGCGGCGGGCTTTTGCGCCACGCGCCTGGCCGGCGGCTGGCGCGGCACCCTGGGCACGGTGGCGCTGCCGCAGGCCCGGGCGCTGATCGACCGTGCGCTGGTCGAGGCCTGAAACCCATCTGCCCCATCCACCCCATGAACCCCTGGACCCCTGCCCACGAGGACTTTCGCCAGACGGTGCGCCGCTTTGTCGAGCGCGAGATCCAGCCCTATGTGAACGACTGGGACGAGCATGCCGAGCAAGGCAGCTACTTCCCGCGCGAGCTCTACCGCAAAGCGGCCGACATCGGCCTGCTGGCTGTGGGGTACCCCGAGGCGCTGGGTGGCATCGAGGCCGACCACCTGTACCGCGTGATCGTGACCGAAGAGGTCGCGCGCGCCGGCTCCGGCGGGTTGCTGGCCAGCCTGCTCTCGCACGGCATCGGCCTGCCGCCCATCGTGGCGCAAGGCTCAAGCGCGCTGCAGCAGCGCATCGTGCCCGAGGTGCTGGCGGGCCGCAAAATCGCGGCGCTGGCCATCACCGAACCGGGCGGCGGCTCGGACGTGGCGCGGCTGTGCACCACCGCACGCCTGGACGGCGACCACTATGTGATCGACGGCGAAAAGGTGTTCATCACCTCGGGCCTGCGTGCCGACTGGCTCACGGTGGCGGTGCGCACCGGTGGGCCGGGGCCGGCCGGCCTGTCGCTGATTGCGGTGCCGGGCGACACGCCGGGCCTCACGCGCACGCCGCTGCGCAAGATGGGCTGGTGGGCCAGCGACACCGCGCACCTGCGCTTTGAGGGCTGCCGCGTGCCCGTGGAGAACCTGATCGGCGATGAAGGCAGTGGCTTTGCCGCCATCATGCGCAACTTCAACGCCGAACGGCTCACGCTCGCGGTTGGCGCCTGCGCCTTTGCGCAGGTCTGCATCGACGATGCACTCGATTGGGCGCGCCAGCGTCAGACCTTTGGCCAGCCCCTGGCGCAGCACCCGGTGATCCGCCACAAGCTGGTGGACATGCAGACCGCGGTCGCTTCCTGCAAGCCCTGGATCGAACGTCTGGCCCTGAAACTCGACGAAGGCCCGGCCGATGCGCAAACCGTGGCCGAGCTGTGCATGCTCAAGAACCACGCCACGCGGGCCATGCAGCTGTGCGCCGACCAGGCGGTGCAGATCCTGGGCGGCATGGGCTACATGCGCGGCACCCGTGTCGAGCGCATCTACCGCGAGGTCAAGGTCATGATGATCGGCGGCGGTGCCGAAGAAATCATGAAAGACCTGGCGGCGCGGCAGCTCGGGTACTAAAAGCCGCCGTCCAAAAAAAACCGCCCCGGAGGGCGGTGGTCGTGAAGCTTCAAGCGATCACTTCACATAGTCGGAGACCACTTTCCAGCGGCCTTCCTGGATCTGGGACAGGCGCGAGGACTCGTTGCCCAGACGCTTCTTGGCGCTGAAGGTCATGGCCGGGCTGCCGAAGATGTCCTGCGGGAAGCTGGAGCTGTCCATGGCCTTGATGAAGGTCTCGTGCGTGAGGTTCTTGCCGGCCTTGCCTGCCGCGCTGGCGAAGTGCATCAGGGCCTGGTAGCCGTAGACCGAGAACACCGTCGGGTCTTCGTTGAACTTGGTCTTGTACTTGTTGGCCCAGAAGCGGATCGGCTGGGAAGCCTCGTCCAGATACGGATGCTGCGCCGTCATGGTCGCGTACAGGCCGTTCATGGCCGGGCCACCGAGCTTGTGGATCAGGTCGGTGTAGGCGGCCGAAGAACCGAGGAAGAGCGGATTGAAGCCGGTCTTGCGCGACTCGCCAATCGTGCCCACGGTCTCGCGGATGATGGTGCCCAGCACGACCATTTCGCAGCCGGCGGCCTTCATGCGGGCCACCTGCGAGGAAAAGTCGGTCGCGCCGCGCTTGTAGGTGGTCTTCTCGGTGAAGTCCATGCCGATCGACTTGAGGCCGGCTTCGGCACCGCGGAACACTTCCAGACCGAATTCATCGTCCTGGTAGATGGTGCAGACCTTGGTGATGTTCTTTTCCTTGACCAGCTTGGGCGCGGCCAGTCGGATCTGGTCGTAGTAGGTGGCGGCAAAGGCGTACTTGAGCGGGTGCAGCGGCTCGAACATTTCGCGCGCGGCGGTGACCGGGAAGAAGTTGATCACGTTCTTGCTGAACTGCACCGGCATGGCCGCCAGGTTCTGTGCGGTGCCGATGTGGGCGATCATGGCGAAGATCTTGTCCTGGTTGACCAGTTTCTGCGCGGCCAGCACGGCGCGCTTGGGGTCGTAGCCCGAGTCCTCGACCTTCATCTCGACCTTGCGGCCGTTGATGCCGCCTTGCTCGTTGATCTCGTCGGCCGCCAGCAGCAGGCCCATGCGCACCTGCTTGCCAAAGCCGGCGAGCGGGCCCGACAGGTCCTGGATGGAGCCCAGCGTGAGGGTGTCCTTGCCCACGCCTTGCTGCGCATAGGCTGCGCCGCTGAGGGTGATGGCCACCGCGAGGGTGGTGAGTTGGCTTTTCATGGTCGTCTCCTTCTTGAGTGACAGGGTGTGAATCAGGGGTGGCTCAGTCGCGGTACATCGCCTCGATGCGCTCGGCGTATTTCTTTTCAACGAGCTTGCGCTTGAGCTTCATGGTCGGGGTCAGTTCCTCGTCTTCGGCCGTGAGCTGGGTGTCGAGCAGGAAGAACTTCTTGATCTGCTCGACGCGTGCAAACTTGCGGTTGACGCGGTCGATCTCTTCCTGGATGAGGGCCTGCACCTCGGGCGCACGGGTGAGCGAGGCGTAGTTGCTGAACGGCACATCGGCATCCTGGGCGAACTTTTCCACGTTTTCCTGGTCAATCATGATGATCACGACCAGATACGGGCGCCGGTCGCCGATCACCACCGCATCGGTGATGTAGGGCGAGAACTTGAGCTCGTTTTCGAGCTCGCTCGGGGTGATGTTCTTGCCACCTGCGGTGATGATGATGTCTTTCATCCGGTCGGTGATCCGGAAAAACCCTTCGTCATCGACCACGCCCACATCGCCCGTGTGCAGCCAGCCGTCGGCGTCGATTGTCTCGGCCGTCTTTTCGGGCAGGTTCAGGTAGCCCTTGAAGACGTTGGGGCCGCGCACCAGGATCTCGCCGGTCTGCGGATCGAGCTTGACCTCGTTGTAGCTGGCGGCCGGGCCGATGGTGCCGGGCTTGATGCGCTCAGGCCGCACGCCGGTGGAGGCGCCGCAGGTTTCGGTCATGCCCCAGACTTCGAGCATGGGCAGCCCCAGCGCCAGGTACCAGCGCACCAGGTCGGGCGAGATCGGCGCCGCGCCGGTCACCAGAAAGCGCGCGCGGTGAATGCCGATCAGTTTGCGCACATTGTTGAGCGCCAGCAACCGAGCGAGGTGGAACTGCAGCTTGAGCAGGCCGGGCACGGCCTGGCCGGCCAGCACCCGCTCGGCCACCCGCTGGCCCACGCCAATCGACCAGGCGTAGGCCGCCTGCTGCAGCGCACCGGCTTCTTTCAGCGCAATCATCACGCCGGAATAAAACTTCTCCCACACACGCGGCACGGCGGTGAAGACCGTGGGCGCGATCTCGCGCACGTTCTCGGGCACCGTCTCGGGGTTCTCGACGAAGTTGAGCACCGAGCCGGTGTAGAGCGAGAAATATTCGCCGCCCATGCGCTCGGCGATGTGGCACAGCGGCAAAAAGCACATGCACTCGTCCTGCTCGTCCCGCGAGATCAGGGTGTTGTAGCCGCGCACGGTGTAGACCAGGCCGGCATGGGTGTGCATGGCGCCCTTGGGTTTGCCGGTGGTGCCCGAGGTGTAGACCAGGATGGCGAGGTCTTCGGGCCGGCAGCCAGCAGCGCGTGTTTCGAGCTCGCCGGCATGCTGGCGCAGGTGTTCGCGGCCCAGTTCGCGCAGGGCGTCCAGGCCGATCACCTGCGGGTCATCCAGGTGGTGCAGGCCTTCCATGTCGAAGACCACGATCTTGCGCAGCTGGGGCAACTGCGCGCGCACTTCGAGCGCCTTGTCGAGCTGCTCGTCGTCTTCCACAAACAGGATGGTGGTGCGCGAGTCCTCGCACAGGTAGTGCACCTGGGCAGCGGCATCGGTGGGGTAGATGCCGTTGGAGACACCACCACAGCTGAGCACCGCCAGATCGGCCAGCACCCATTCGATGTTGGTGTTGGACAGGATCGACGCGGTCTCGTGCGGCGCAAAGCCCAGCGAGAGCAAACCGTGGCCGATCTCGCGCACGGCGGTGGCGGTCTGGTCCCAGGTCCAGCTGCGCCAGATGCCCAGGTCCTTTTGCCGCATCCACACTTGTGGGCCGCGGGCCTTGACCGCGTTCCAGAAGATGGCCGGGATGGTGTCGCCTGGCATGACCACTTCGGTCTGCGGGCGGATGTGGGAGAGGTTCCAGAGGGTGCTCATGGGTTCACCGCCAGTTCTTCTTTTTCTTCCAGCGCCGGTCGGCCCGCACGCCTTCTTCCTTCATGCCGAGGTAGAACTCCTTGATGTCCTCTTTCTCGCGCAGCTTGGCACAGGTGTCTTCCATCACGATGCGGCCGTTTTCCAGCACATAGCCGTAGTCGGCGGCGTTCAGGGCCATGTTGGCGTTCTGCTCGACCAGCAGGATGGTGGTGCCGCGCTCGCGGTTGATGCGCACCACGATCTCGAAGATCTCCTTGGTCAGCTTCGGAGATAGGCCCAGGCTGGGCTCGTCGAGCAGGATCAGCTCAGGGTTGGCCATGAGGGCGCGGCTGATGGCCAGCATCTGCTGCTGGCCGCCCGAGAGCAGGCCGGCGTCCTGGTCGGCGCGCTCGCGCAGGATCGGGAAGTAGCCAAACACCGCTTCGATGTCGCGCGCGATCTGGTCGCGGTCGTTGCGGGTGTAGGCGCCCATCATGAGGTTGTTGCGCACCGACAGCAGCGGGAAGACCTCACGCCCTTCGGGCACATGCATCAGGCCGCGCTGCACGATGTGTGCCGGGTCCATGGCGGTGATGTGTTCGCCCTTGAACTCGATCGAGCCCTTGCGCGGGTCGATGATGCCGCTGATGGTTTTGAGGATGGTGGTCTTGCCCGCGCCGTTGGAGCCCAGCACGGTGGCGATCTCGCCACGCCGCACCTGCAGGCTCACGCCGCGGATGGCCTTGATCGGGCCATACGCACTCTCGACGTTGAGCAGCTTGAGCAGCACGTTGTCGGGGGTCTGTTCTACAGCGTTCATGCGGCCTCCCTGCGAAGGCTGGAGACATCGTCGACGGTGCCCAGGTAGGCCTCGATCACGCCGGGGTGACTCTGTACCTCGGCCGGGCTGCCCATGGCCAGTACCTCGCCCTGGCTCATGGCCAGCACACGGTCAGAAACTTTGGACACCAGGCCCATGTCGTGCTCGACCATCAGCACGGTGATGCCCAGCAGGTTCTTGATGTCGGCAATCCAGAAGGCCATGTCGTCGGTTTCTTCCACGTTCAGGCCCGAAGACGGCTCGTCGAGCAGCAAAAGCTGCGGCTCGGTGCACAGCGCGCGCGCGAGTTCGACCACCTTGCGCACACCGTACGGCAGGCCGGCGACCATGGAGTCGCGGTGGTGTTGCAGGTCCAGAAAGTCGATGACTTGTTCGACCTTTTCGCGCGCCTCGATCTCGGCCTGGCGCGTTTTGCCCGAGAAGAACATGTCCTGCCACAGGCCGGTGCGGCGGTGCGTGTGGCGGCCGATCAGCAGGTTCTGCAGCACGGTGGCGTGCTCGAACAGCTCGATGTTCTGAAAGGTGCGCGCAATGCCCAGCCCGGCCACCGCATGCGGTGGCACCGTGGCCATGGGCTGGCCCTTGTAGTGGATGGTGCCGCTGGTGGGCGTGTAGATGCCGCTGATCAGGTTGAACACCGTGGTCTTGCCCGCGCCGTTGGGGCCGATCAGGGTGAACACCTCGCCGCGCCGCACGTCGAAGCTGACCTGGTTGACTGCCAGCACGCCGCCAAAGCGCACCGTCAGGTCGCGGGCCGAGAGAAGGATGTCGCTGTCGCTCTTCATGTCAGGACTCCTGCCGGGCCGCCCCAAAGGAGGCCTGCGCCCCCTTGGGGGGCAACGATGACACAGGGTGCAGAGTGTGGGGGCTTCATTTCAGTCGGTCCGATTTCTGGAAGCTCTTTTGCCGCTTGAACATGCCCTTGCGGTAGAAGGGGAACAGCTGGAACCAGGTGCGGATCTTGAGCCAGCGCCCGTACAGGCCCATGGGCTCGAACAGCACAAAGCCGATCAGCACCACGCCGTACACCACCGCCTGCAGGCCTGGCGCCTGAGCAATGGCGTCGGGCAGGTAGTCCTTACCCAGGGCAATGAGCTGCGGCATGGTGATCAGGAAGATGGCGCCGAGGAAGGCGCCGTGGATCGAACCGAGGCCACCGATCACCACCATCAGCAGCAGGTCGATCGACTGCAGGATGTTGAACTGGTCGGGGCTGATGAACTGCAGCTTGTGGGCGTAGAGCGCGCCGCCCATGCCGGCGAGCGCTGCCGAGATCATGAAGCTCAGCGTCTTGTAGCGCGCGAGGTGGATGCCCATGCTCTGGGCCGAGATTTCGGAATCGCGGATGGCCACAAAGGCCCGGCCGGTCGGCGCGCGCAGCAGGTTGATCACCGCCAGCGTGGCCACCACCGTCACGACCAGGCACACCACATAGAAGCTGGCCTCGGTGTCGGCCTTCCAGCCGAAAATGTTGACCGCTTCCACATGCTTGCCCGCATTGCCGCCGGTCACGCTTTCCCAGCGGGCCAGACCTTCCTCGACGATGAAGCCGAACGCCAGCGTGGCAATGCCCAGATAGATGCCCTTGACCCGCAGTGCCGGCAAGCCCACCACCGCACCGACGGCAGCCGACAGGCCGGCGGCCATGGCCAGCGAGAGAGGAAAGGGCCAGCCCTGCGCGGCCAGCACCGCTTCGGTGTAGGCGCCCACGCCCAGAAAGGCGGCGTGGCCGATCGAGAACAGGCCGGTGAAGCCGGCCAGCAGCATCAGGCCCAGGCCCACGACGCTGTAGATCAGCACAAAGGTCAGCTGGGCCAGCCAGTACTCGTCGAGCAGCCAGGGGGCCGTCACGAGAAACAGGCCCAGCAGGCTGTACCAGAACAGATGCCCGCCGTGCTTGGCCAGGCGGATGTCCTGGTCGTATTGGGTCTTGAAGATGAAACGCATGACTCAGACCTTCTTGCGCAGGTTCTCGCCGAACAGGCCGTTGGGCTTGAGGGCCAGCATCAGCAGCACCACGATGTAGGCGGCCACGTCCTTGAAGCCTTCGGGCAGGTAGAAGCCCGACAGGGCCTCGACCACGCCAATGATCACGCCCCCCACGATGGCACCGGGCAGGCTGGTGAAGCCGCCGACCACCGCTGCTGGAAAAGCCTTGAGCCCGATGAAGCCCATGTTGGCGTGCACGAAGGTGATGGGGGCCAGCAGCAGGCCCGCCACCGTGGCCACCGCCGCAGCCAGCGCCCAGACCAGGCCATTGAGCCGCTTGACCGGGATGCCCATGTAATAGGCCGCCAGCTGGTTCTGCGAGGACGCCTGCATGGCAATGCCCACGCGCGAGCGGCTGAACACCAGGTACAGGATCAGGCAGAGCACCGCGGTGGCGCCCACCACGACCACCTGGCTGGCGCCCAGCACCACACCACCCAGGTCAAAGGTGGTGTCCTTGTAGGGGGCCGCAAAGCTGTGCGTTTCGGTGCCGATGTTTGGGATCATGGTGATCAGCCCGCGCGCCACATAACCCAGGCCGAAGGTGAGCATGACCACCGAGAACGCCGGCTGCCCGAGGATGGGCCGGATCACCGCCCGCTCGATCAGCCAGCCCGTGATCGCCATGGCCGCGAGTGCACAGGGCACCGCCAGCCAGTACGACCAGCCCAGCCAGCTCACCAGACCCAGGCCACAGAACGCGCCGAGCATCATCAGGTCGCCCTGCGCGAAGCTCACGGTTTCGGTGGCCTTGTAAATCAGCACGAAGCCCAGCGCAATCAGGCCGTAGATACAGCCTTGCGCGATGCCGCTGAAGATGACCTGCAGTTCCTGCATGTGTGAATGTCTCCCGGTGCCCGATGGCGGTGTTGGTCGTTGAGGGGTTCAACGCGTTGACAGGAAAAACCGTTTCACTATCATGGCCAAACCAAGCACTTGCTTTGTATTCTTCGATCAAGCTGACA
>JACCDK011008060.1_pt1 | contig 10037 bp, 7 predicted proteins | sample 7445871 | NCBI WGS metagenome assembly JACCDK01 (sample SAMN15323436, study PRJNA562643) | freshwater metagenome | isolation source: river surface water | place: USA:Blue River Watershed | collected 2017-08-15
CCAAGAGCTATAGAGTTCCTTATTTTTTTCACAACTAAACTAAATGTCCATGAAAACGAAAAACCAAACTTCACTCGTCCTTTCCATTTTGGCAGCTTTTGTATTGATTTTTTCTTCTTGTAAAAAACAGACAGCTTCAGAAAGCCTGGAGTTTACTCACCAACAACCAGTGCATCCATTAAAGATGTACAAGTAATCATCACTGGCAGTGGGGCGAATTTCCAAACTGTTATGCTCGATGTTCAAAAAGTAGAAATCAAGGAAGATCTTGACGACTCCAACTACGACAATGATAATTTTGCAGATGCAGATGACAACATGGATGATCACCTGAAATCAGTTGATGAATTTGGACAATGGAAATCTACTGGCCAGGCCCCTCAAATGATTGACATGGCTTCCCTGAAAAATGGTGCAGAATCTTTGATTGGAAATGCCACCGCCATGTACAGAGTCAGGAAAATCAGGATTACTCTCGGAACCAACAACTTCCTGGTTGACAATGCCGGTGAAACACATGCCATCAGGCTTGAAAATGATGTCGAGAAAGTAATTTACATCGGAATACATGAAGATGATATTGATGAAGACCAGGCGCTGAACCAACAAATATTTCACCTCTATTTTGATGCTGCAAACTCCATTAAACTTGACAACGGAAACTATACCCTTGATCCAATTGTGCGTCCTTTCAGCATGAAAGCATTTGGAGAATTGACAGGACAAGTTTTTCCTGAAGATGTAAACGCCAATGTAAAAATTGATGATGGACAGGGCAATACCATACTTGCCGTTACAGAGAAAAATGGCGAATTCAAAGTAAGGGGATTGAAAGAGGGAAACAGCTATACTGTTACCGTTGAAGCTCCAGGTTATGTAACACAAGAATTCACAAGTGTAATCATGGAAAAAGGCAAGAAAACCGAACTCAACGCCATCACACTTGTTCAATAATTGTTTTTGGAACTCTATTGGTAAAAAGGCCTGTCAAGAATGACAGGCCTTTTGCATTTGCGTTCAAACAGCTTATACATTATGCCACTAGGAATCATATTCCTCCTTGATGTTTGTCATTGAATTGTGGTAGGAGCAAATTTATCTTGCAATGCATCAGGTAAACGCTCATTCCATTTCATCACTACGAAAAACATTTTTATGACCAAACAGATTATCCTTCCTGCGCTTGCATTCATGTTATTTATTGGCAGACCCACTGCACAGGAAAAAGTTGTAACCCTGCCTGAAGTAACTGTTACTTCAATTGCGCTTGTAGCACCCAATGTAAGCAAGGCTTTTAAAAAAGCATTTCCAGATGCTGAAGATTTGAACTGGTACAAATACGACAAAGAATACCTCGCCAAATTCATCATCAAAGACATGAACCACAATACCCTTTATAGGCAAAATGGCGTCATGAAATATGATATAAGCTATGGGTATGAAACCAACCTTCCTGAAAAAGTAAAAGAGATGGTGAACGAGGTTTATGACAATTATAAGATCATCAGGGCCATCAACATCAAGGTCACTGAACGCAATATTTGGGTGGTCAAGCTGGAAGGAATGAAAAAATACCTTACCATAAGGGTAGAAGATGGGGAAATGGACGAAGTGGAATCCTTTTTCAAGGCAGATACACAAAATTAATCTTCCCTTTTTGACTGCTTGAAAAAAGATGGTTAGTATTGGTAATCAATTTAGACTACCATGAGACTGATCATCTTTTTTTTATGTTCAATCCTTGCGGTTGATGCTACAGCCCAAGTGAGTGGATATTCTCAGGCAAATGCCCATTCACACAATGACTATGAACAGAAAAATCCTTTTCACGAGGCTTACAATGAACAATTTGGATCCATTGAGGCAGACATTCACTTGGTGGACGGAAAACTCCTGGTAGGGCATGACGGCAAGGACCTTGATGCCTCCAAAACATTGGAGCGTCTTTACCTGTCTCCCCTATCTCAATACAATGACAAAAAAAGGAAACTCCAACTCCTCATCGATATAAAAACAGAGGCCGTTCCCACCTTGGAGCAACTGGTGGCCTTGCTAAAAAAATATCCTTTCATTTCCAAAAACCCTTTGATCAAAATCGTCATATCCGGCAACAGGCCAGATGAAAAAAACTATAAAGACTACCCTTCCTTCATCTGGTTTGATGGGCGGCTGGACAAAACTTATACAGAAGAGCAGTTGAAAAAAATTGCCCTGCTCAGTGACAGTTATGGCAAGTTTGTCAGCTGGAAAAATCCTTGGCCCATCGCAGATGCAGACCGTGAAAAAATTGCTGCTGCGGTTAAAAAAGCCCATTCGTTGCAAAAACCCATCAGGCTTTGGGCCAGTCCAGACTTTCCGGAAGCATGGGAAGAGATGATCAAACTTCAGATTGATTTTATCAATACAGACAAGATCAATGAGCTTTCTGACTACCTCACCAAAAGAAATTCCTCACTTCGCCTGCTTCCTTATAACAGGATCATCCGTTCAGCTGGCGAAGTCATTCGTTTTGGAAAACCTGATCTGGAAAACCACGCATTGGATGTTGCAGCTGTGGATGAAAATGACAATGCAATAGTTGAAGACCGATATGGCATTACAGCCATCAACATCACTCAAAAAAAAGTTATAGCACAATGGAGGTTCACTGATATCCCAAAATTTGGCAATTTCATGAGCACTTATTCAGGCATCAAATCCTTTGTAGAGAATGGTAAAACCTGGATTGTTTGGGGGGCTGCAGACAAAAGCAATGGCAAATCATCCCTCATGATTGCCGAATGGAGCAACGGCCTGAAAAATATTGAGGACATTCCCTTTGAAAAAGTTTCACCGGCCAGCAATGCCATTCCCAACGAAATTGCGCTTTCAAAAGAGAAGACTGGTTTGTATTTGTATGTTGTGTTAAATGGAAACAATACCATCCAAAAAATTGAATGGAATAGCAGAAAAACAATCTGGACAGCGGCAACAGGAGTTGCACCTTATGGCATTTGCGTTGCCAACAACAAAGTTTTTGTGAGCAACTGGGCTGGTGAAAAAGCCCTGGACCCTACAAAAGAAAGGGCTGGAGTACCCTGGGGGCTTGCCTATACTGACCCCAGAACAGGAGCAACAGCTGGAGGATCTTTATCCATATTCAATACCGCTGACGGAAAGTCCATTGCTGAAATCCCTGTGGGGCTTCATCCAAATGTGGTGAAGGCTACGATGGACGAAAAATTTGTTTACGTTGCGAATGGCTCGAGCGACAATATTTCCGTCATCAATACTGCTACAAATAAATTGGTTGAAACAATTGATGTTGGACTGATGAAGGGTAAGCAGGCATTTGAAGGCAGTACGCCCAACGGCCTGGAACTCAATGCAGACAATACCCAACTCTATGTGTCCAACGGATTGGATAATGCGGTTGCAGTAGTACAATTGGGAAAAAATGTTTCCTCCAACGGCAAGGGAAAATCTATTGTAGTGGGATATATTCCAACAGAGGCATACCCTGCCGGATTGAAATGCATCAACAATATACTGGTGGTGGCCAACCTGGAATCAGATGGTGCCAATGTAGTGGACAGCAAGAAAAAAGCCAGGTCCATTCACCATGAACTCGCCTCTGTCAGCATCATTCCTATTCCAGACAAGCCAACACTTGAGGCATATTCACTTGAAGTATCACAACTCAACCTTACCAACAGACTGGATATCCTATCTCTGGCCCCTCGCGCAGATGCCCTGCCCAAGCCTGTTCCTGAGAGAATTGGTGAGCCTTCAGTCTTTAAACATGTGGTCTATATCATCAAGGAAAACAAAACCTATGACCAGGTCTATGGTGATATGAAGGAAGGAAGGGGCGACAGCAGTCTTTGCGTTTTTGGAGAAAAGATAACCCCCAACATGCATGCCCTTGCCAGACAGTTCGGATGGATGGACGATTACAATGCCTCCGGAAAATCTTCTGCAGAAGGCCATCAGTGGACTGATGCGGGGATTGTATCTGATTATGTTGAAAAAAATGTACGTGCCTGGTTCAGGAGCTACCCTCACAGGCAGGAAGATGCATTGGTCTACAATCCATCGGGCTTCATTTGGAACCATGCACTGGATCATGGAAAAACGGTAAGAGTCTACGGAGAGGCCTGTGAAACGGTATATGATACAAAATTGAAATGGATTGATCTCTATAAGAATTATACCACAGGAATACAACCAAACTGGTTCAACAAAACAACCATCGGAAGACTGAATCCGATCATTCACCCGACGATGCCGGATTGCGACAACTATGTTTTCAGTGACCAGCAACGCGCCGACATTTTCATTGAGGATTGGAAAAAGCATGAGTCAGGCGATAGCCTTCCCAACCTGATGGTGCTTTCGCTGCCGAATGACCATAGTGCAGGCACATCCCCTAGCTTCCCTACCCCGGATGCCATGGTAGCAGACAATGATCTGGCTGTTGGAAGGATCATGGAAATGATCAGCAAGAGCAAATACTGGGATTCAACCGTTGTGTTCATCACCCAGGATGATTCTCAGGGAGGATGGGACCACATCTCTGCTTATAGAACGGTTGGCCTTGTAGCAAGTCCCTACAGCAGCGGAAAACTGGTTTCCACCCATTACAACCAAGTGTCTATGCTCCGGACCATTGAACAGATTCTGGGCATCCCCCCGATGAACATCATGGATGCCACCTCAAGGTTGATGACAGATTGTTTTCAATCGACACCCAACAAGTCCATTTATGTTGCCCGCCCCAACAATGTGCCGCTCGACAAAATGAACAAGCCATTGAATGCTTTGCGTGGAAAAGAGCGAAAATTGGCCGAACTTTCCCAAAATGAACTTTTCAAGGAAGTAGATGGTGGAAGAGATGATGAGATGAACAAGGTGATCTGGTTTTACACCAAAGGAAATAAAGCCTATCCAAAGCGCTGATCTCAGTATATTTAACATAGCACAAACAAATGCAAACCAATGAATACAGGCGAACTCAAAAGAACCTTGACCCCTCTTATGTTGTGGGGACTTGGTGTGGGCTATGTGATTTCTGGGATGTACTTTGGATGGAACCTCGGACTGGAAAAAGGCGGAACCCTTGGACTGGCCGTCGCTACCTTTTTCATCATCATCATGTATGTGACCTTCACCTTCAGCTATTGTGAACTGGCTGCGGCCATTCCAAAAGCAGGAGGCGCATTTGACTATGCCAAACGGGCACTGGGCCCTAACTGGGGATTCATTGTAGGGATGGCACAGAACATTGAATTCATCTTTGCTCCACCTGCCATTGCGTTTGCCATCGGTGCTTATTTCAATCTTTTTTTTCCACAGATTCCCATCATCTATATTGCCATTTTCAGCTATATCCTTTTCACTGGATTGAATATTTACGGCGTAAAGGCAGCTGCCATGTTTGAACTGTTCATCACGATTTTTGCGGTGGGTGAGCTCTTGCTTTTTGCAGGCATCACCCTGCCCCATGTTGACATGGCCAACCTCAAACAGAACGCTCTTCCTAATGGTTGGTCTGGCATGTTTGCAGCCATCCCTTTTGCCATCTGGTTCTTTCTTGGCATTGAAGGAGTTGCCAATGTAGCGGAGGAAACCATCAAGCCGCAGAGGACCATTCTCATTGGATTTGGATCTGCCATAGCCACCCTGGTGATATTGTGCATCCTCACCTTTGTCAGCTCCACTGGTGTTGCCGGATGGGAAGCAATTATATACAAGGCCGATGGAACTGCGTCTGACTCACCACTTCCACTGGCTTTAGGACGAGTTGTTGGAGAATCCAACGCGCTTTATCATCTCTTGATTGCCATCGGATTGTTCGGACTGGTGGCCTCCTTTCATGGACTCATCCTTGCTGCGGGAAGGGCAAGCTTTGAATTTGGCAGGGTCAACTATGCCCCTTCCATCCTGGGCAAGGTTCATCCAAAATTCAAGACACCAGCCAACGCACTCATCTTGAACATGGTGATTGGCATTGGTGCATTGCTCACAGGAAGAACGGCTGAAATCATCACCATCTCTGTGTTTGGAGCCATTACCCTGTACATCATCTCCATGATAACACTCATTGTATTACGACAAAAAGAACCCGGCCTGCCAAGACCATTCCGCGTTCCACTGTACCCGGCATTTCCTCTCATTGCATTGACCATCGCCCTTGGGTCTCTTGTTGCCATGTTGGTTTACAACCAACTCCTGGGTGGAATCTATGTTTTGCTGTTGCTCGGAAGCTTTGCCATTTTTAAAATTTTTAGCAACGGTTCCCTGAAATAATGCTTAATTTTTGACCCTAATTCAAGTACATGAACCAGAAGGAGATCATCAGCTATGTGAAAAAACATCCCGCCGGAAAAGTGAAGATTGCCTATGCAGACATGGACGGCATTTTGAGGGGAAAATACATCTCAACTGCCAAGTTTTTGTCAGCCATAGATAAAGGGACCAGCTTCTGTGATGTTATCATGGGCTGGGATGTTGCTGATGTGTTGTACGACAAATCGACCATCACTGGTTGGCATACAGGATATCCAGATAGTCCAGCATCGATCGACCTGAACAGTTTCAGGAAAATTCCCTGGGAAAATGACCTTCCTTTTTTCCTTGGAGAACTCAACGATAACAAAAGTGGACCATCTCCCGTTTGCCCAAGACAGTTGCTGAAACAAGTCTTGAATCAAGCAACAGATATGGGTTTCACACCCATGTTTGCGCAAGAATTCGAATGGTTCAATTTTCAGGAAACACCACAAACCGCCAATGAAAAAGGATTCAAGGATTTGACGCCTCTGACCCCAGGAATGTTTGGCTATTCTGTTTTGAGGTCAACCCTCAAAAATCCATTTTTCTCTGACCTTTTTGACTTGCTCACCAGGTTTGATATTCCAATCGAGGGATTGCATACAGAAACCGGCCCAGGCACCTATGAAGCGGCCATTGCCCACTCTGGCATTCTTGAAGCCGGAGACCGTGCAGTGCTGTTCAAGACTGCCGTAAAAGAGATCGCCTACAAACATGGTATCATGGCCACTTTCATGGCCAAGATCAATGAGAACCTTCCTGGTTGCGGAGGACATGTGCACCAGAGCCTTTGGGATAAAACAGCCAAGAAGAACCTGTTTTTTGATGGTAAAGACAAGGACAATTTGAGCGATACTGCTAAAAGCTACATCGCAGGGCAGCTGCACTGCCTGCCCTTTATTCTTCCTATGTTTGCCCCTACCATCAACAGCTACAAAAGGCTGGTAGAAGGGGCCTGGGCGCCAACAACGCTTACCTGGGGCATTGACAACCGAACCACTGCGCTACGCATTTTAAATGGCAGCAACAATGCCTGCAGGATAGAAACGCGTGTGATTGGTTCAGACGTGAACCCATACTTAGCCATGGCGGCTTGCCTTGCTGCAGGTTTGTATGGCATTAGAAAGAAGATGAAGCTGAAGCAACCCGCAACAGTGGGCAACGGATACCGCGATTATTCCAACGGAACCTTGCCGCATACCCTGATTGATGCTACGCTTCAAATGAAAACATCCCCCATTACAGAAGAACTTTTCGGAAAGGCATTTGTTGAACATTTTGTGCAAAGCCGAGAATGGGAATGGCGGCAACACCTGAAAGCCGTCACCGACTGGGAATACAAGCGCTATTTTGAGATCATTTAAAACTAGAACATGTTTGACAAAATCTACCAATACAATTTTCCAACAACCATCCGGTTTGGAGCAGGGGCAGTCAATGAACTCCCTGATTATCTGGTCAAAAACAACCTGAAATCACCTTTGATCGTTACTGACCCGGTGGTGGCATCCCTGGATTTTTTCAAGAAAATTATCATAGACATCAAAAGCAAGCATATCGCTGTTGATGTTTTTGCTGACATCCACAAGAACCCTGTAAAATCAGATGTTTACAAAGGTGCAGATGCCTACGACCAATCAAAAAGTGATTGCATCATTGGCATTGGCGGTGGCGCTGCCATTGATGTGGCCAGGGCAATTGCCTTGAGGATCAACCACCGCGAGGACCTGTTTGTTTACGATGACCTGATTGGTGGAGATGTTTATGTAACAAACGATGTTCCTCATTTCATCACCATTCCTACCACTGCAGGAACAGGCAGTGAAGTGGGCAGGTCGGCCATCATTGCGGATGATGAAACCCATCAGAAAAAAATATTGTTCTCGCCCAAATTGCTTGCAAAAATCATTTTTGCTGATCCCATGTTGACCATGGAACTGCCCCCGGCGGTAACTGCTGCAACGGGCATGGATGCGCTCACCCACAACATGGAAGCATATATTGCCAAGATGCCACATCCACTTTGTGAAGGCATTGCACTGGAGGGAATTTCCCTCATCAGCAAATCAATAGAAAATGCTGTCAACAAACCCGATCTTGCCTCCCGCAGAAACATGCTGATTGCTTCACTGATGGGTGCTGTAGCTTTTCAGAAAGGACTTGGCGTGGTACATTCACTGGCCCATCCCCTATCATCTTTACTGGATACACACCATGGACTCGCGAATGCCATCAATCTTCCCTACGGGATGGAATTCAACATTGAAGGGTCTGAAGACAAATTCAGGAAAATTGCCAGAACCCTGGAACTCAGCAACGAATCAGGTCAGGGAGTTGTGGCCTATTTGCAGGAACTCAACAGCAAGATTGGCATACCGTCTCAACTGCGGTCCATTGGTGTGAAAGAAGAACACCTGGACACCCTGGCTGATCTTGCCCTGGCAGATTTTGCTCATCCCAACAACCCAAAACCTGTCAGCAGGGAAGATTTCAGGGCCCTCTACAGCAAAGCCCTGTAGCATGAGAAAAAAGATTGGGCTGAGTTTTACCGCAACCAATTATGCCAACTATTTGAATTGGTTTGATGAAAACGACCTGGGCAACAAGTTTGAACTGGTAACGTTATCGTTTGAAGAAAACAACATTGAGGACATGCTTCAGTGTGATGGTTTTATTCTCACAGGAGGGGTTGATGTTCATCCATCCAATTATGATGGCGATGAAATGTATCCAAACATGCCCAACACATTTCAGCCAGATCGAGACAATTTTGAATCTAAAATTTACAGGCATGCAAAACAGCTGAAACTACCTGTGCTTGGGATTTGCAGAGGACAACAGCTGGTCAATATCCTTGAAGGTGGCCGTCTGATCCAAGACCTTGGAGAGGCAAAAAACCAAGTGCATCGAAAACTGGAAGTAGACAAAAAACACGCCATCGAAGTTGATTCATCATCTTTGCTTTACATGATCAGTGGCGTGAGATCAGGAGAGGTCAACAGTGCCCACCACCAGTGCATCGATCCTTCATCCCTCCCTTCTTCCCTTAAGGCTGTTGCTGTCTCGGATGACCAAACCATTGAGGCAATTGAATACAGCGATCCATCCAACAAAGGTTTTATGCTCTGCGTGCAATGGCACCCTGAGCGGATGGAAAACAAAGAAACCAATCCGCTTTCCATCAACATAAAAAAGGCATTCCTTGATGCCATTAACAATAGTGTGAAAATGAAAATGAACATCATCAATCCGGCCAATGGAGAAATCATTACGGCAGTTCAACAGGACGACCAGTCCAGCCTTGAAAGCAAGTTCAAGACTTTAAAAGATGGGCAGACAGCATGGTCTAAAGTTCCTTTGCCAAAAAGGATTGAAATCCTCCAGGCCTACAGCAAGCTGCTGGCTGCACATATTGAAACTTTAGCAAAAACATTAACTGACGAAGTTGGTAAGCCTTTGCAACAATCCAGAAATGAAATCAACGGTTCCATTTCAAGGATTGAATGGCTGACCAACAATGCAGAGAAATACCTTGCAGAAGAAATCATGAGTGCCTCTACAGGAATGACTGAACTGATTCGCTATGAGCCACTTGGAGTGGTTTGCAACATATCAGCATGGAACTATCCATATCTTGTTGGCACCAATGTATTTGTGCCTGCACTGCTTGCTGGAAATGCAGTCTTTTACAAGCCTTCGGAATTTGCAACCCTGACTGGATTGCA
>JACCDK011218950.1_pt1 | contig 10037 bp, 8 predicted proteins | sample 7445871 | NCBI WGS metagenome assembly JACCDK01 (sample SAMN15323436, study PRJNA562643) | freshwater metagenome | isolation source: river surface water | place: USA:Blue River Watershed | collected 2017-08-15
TCACAGTGGCAAATGCGCCCTCATTGTATTCAATATTTACATCTTCTAATGTACCATTGTCGGTAGCAGCTAAAATGCTCACTAAGTCGGTTTGCAAACGGGGTAGAATTACTTCAGTTTCAGGGTCACCCAAACGACAATTGTATTCAATGACAGATGGCTCCCCATCACAGTTCATTAAGCCAAAAAAGACAAACCCTTTATAGACCAATCCTTGCTTTGCAATGCCTTGTATGGTTGGGCGTACGATCTTTTCTTCCACTTTTGCCATAAAAGCCTCATCCATAAATGGCACAGGACTTACACATCCCATTCCACCCGTATTCAAGCCTGTATCGCCTTCTCCTATTCGTTTGTAGTCTTTTGCGTGTCCTATAATTTGGTAGTTTTTGCCATCTGTTAGTGCAAAAACACTGACTTCGATCCCTGTTAAAAATTCCTCAATCACCACCCTAGCACTAGCAGTGCCAAATTGCTTATGTTGCAACATGGACTCAAAACTTTCCATGGCTTCTTGGTGCGTTGTTGCAATGATCACGCCCTTTCCAGCTGCTAGCCCATCTGCCTTTAAAACAATTGGTAAACTATGCGCGGCAATATATTGCTTCCCCTCCTCGTAATTGTCAATGGTAAATTCGGCATATCCAGCTGTTGGGATATGGTGTCTTTGCATGAAATGCTTACTAAATGCTTTACTCCCTTCCAATTGAGCTGCGGCTGCAGAAGGTCCAATCACATTAACAGCTTGGGTAGCCGGGTCATTTGCAAAAAAGTCAAAAATGCCTTTTACCAATGGCTCTTCAGGTCCAACAATGATCATGTCAATTTGGTGGGTAATGGCTGCTTGCTTTAATCCCTCAAAATCGTCTATTGCTATGGGTAAATTTGCTCCAATAGCTGCTGTACCTGGATTTCCAGGAGCAATATATAAATGATCACAATGGTAACTTTGTGCTATTTTCCAAGCCAATGCGTGTTCTCTACCCCCAGAACCAATTAGTAAAATATTCATAATTAAGGCGATTGCAGCACGAAAGTAAAATTTATTGAAGGGATTTTATTATTTTGTAGCAATTAAATACAATTGAATATGTCAGCAGTAGCAGAAAAACATCCAAAAGGACTCTATGTCTTGTTTGCAACGGAAATGTGGGAGCGATTTAACTATTATGGTATGCGTGCCATTTTGGTCTTGTTTTTAGTAAAAGCAATGGCTTTTAATCAAAATGATGCTTCACAAGTGTACGGAAGTTATACAGGTTTAGTTTATTTAACGCCATTATTGGGTGGTTACATCGCAGATAGGTATTGGGGTAATAAGCGATCGATTATTGCAGGTGGATTGGTTATGGCCATCGGTGAATTTATCTTGTTTTTTTGCGGTCATTTTTACGACAACGCAGCATTGGCAATGCCATTATTTTATACGGGCTTGGGTTGTATGATTGCAGGGAATGGCTTTTTCAAGCCAAATATCTCTAGCATGGTGGGGCAATTGTATAAAAAAGGGGATTCAAAAATTGATGCAGCCTATACCATATTTTATATGGGGATTAACACGGGTGGCGCATTGGGGCCAATTGTGTGTGGATTTTTTGGAGATACAGGAAACAATGGAGATTTCAAATGGGCTTTTTTTGCCGGTGGAGTTGCCATGTTATTAAGTGTGATTACACAAATGATTTTTCAGAAAAAATATTTAGTAGATGCGGACGGCGTTTCGATTGGTGATGCACCAAAAGATGTACCAAAAATTTTACAAAAAATTCCAGTAATGGTGGGATTGCTGTTTTTACTTTCTCTTGTAACAATTGCCCTTGTTTATATTGATATTAAAGTGGTGAGTTATTTATTCTGGTTATTAATTGCTTGTATCTTATTAATTGCGTTTATTATTTTCTCAGATAAAACATTAGATGGTATTCAAAAAAAGAAAGTCGTGGTATTGTTTACAGTGTCCTTCTTTGTGATCTTTTTCTGGAGTGCATTTGAACAAGCAGGCGCATCGCTTACCTTTTTTGCCTCTGAAAATACACAGCGCGATTTAGGATTTTATGTGGTGCCAACTAGTTTCTTTCAATCTTTAAATTCCATTTTCGTTGTTACGCTTGCCCCTTTAGTTGCTTGGATATGGATTAAACTTGGTAAAGCAAAAAGAGAGCCTTCTTCTCCATTTAAAATGGCGATGGGTTTGATGTTATTGGCATTAGGTTATTTGTGGATTGCGACAGGTGTGAATGGCGTAGGGACTGGCGTTAAAGTAAGTATGATTTGGTTGATAGGCATGTACATGATGCATACTTTTGGAGAGCTTTGTTTGTCGCCAATTGGGCTTTCTTTATTCAATAAATTAGCACCAGTTAAATTTGCCTCTTTATTAATGGCAGTATGGTTTACGGCCAATGCCTTTGCGAATAAATTAGCGGGTGTATTTAGTACATTGTATCCAGAAAATGGTAAAACAACTTCGTTTGTAGGGTATCAAATTACCAACTTGCATGAGTTCTTTATGTTCTTTGTATTTATGGCAGGTATTGCATCCATTATTTTATTCTTCTTGTCTAAGAAATTAAAAAGTTTGATGGATCAATAATCGAATGATAAATAAAAAAAGCCTCGATCATTTCGAGGCTTTTTTTATTTAGATAACACCTTTAACAATTTCATCCACCACCGCAGGGTCAAGTAGTGTAGAGGTATCACCTAAATTATTTAATTCACCTTCTGCCACTTTGCGCAGAATTCGACGCATGATTTTTCCTGATCTTGTTTTTGGTAATCCGGAAACAAATTGAATTTTATCTGGTTTAGCAATAGGTCCAATAATCCTTGTCACTGTTTGAAGAATGTCTTTACGTATCATCTCTGAACTGCCATGCGTATCTTGCGCATGCGATCCTGTGTAAATGACATAAGCATAAATGCCTTGCCCTTTAATATCATGCGGATAACCTACCACCGCACTTTCTACCACGCCAGCATGCATATTAATGGCATTTTCAACTTCTGCTGTACCAATCCTGTGGCCACTCACATTCAATACATCATCCACACGTCCTGTGATTCTAAATTGTCCTGCTTCGTTTCTGAATGCGCCATCACCGGTAAAATATAAATTGTCATAAGTAGCAAAATAATTGGTCCTACATCTTTCATGATCACCGTAAGTTGTTCTAATAGTAGAAGGCCAGGCTTGCTTGATACATAAGTTGCCACGATACATTCCTTCCTCGTCCTTTTCAGTAATTTCTACTCCTTTATCATCAACTAATATGGGTTCAATGCCTGGCATTGGGTAAGTGGCCCATCCTGCTTTCCCAGGTGTAATACCTGCCATATTAGAAATCATGATGCCACCTGTTTCTGTTTGCCACCAAGTGTCTACAATTGGACATTTATTCTTCCCTATATGTTCATTGTACCAATTCCAAGCTTCCTCGTTAATGGGTTCGCCAACGGTTCCTAATACTTTTAAACTACTTAAATCATGTCCCTGCACTGGGCCTAACCCAAAACCCATTAATGAGCGAATGGCAGTAGGTGCAGTGTATAAAACATTGACTTTAAATTTATCGATGATATTCCAGAATCTACCCGCGTCTGGAAAAGTGGGAATGCCTTCAAACATCATAGATGTACCACCAGCACTTAAAGGCGCATAAACGATGTAACTATGCCCTGTAATCCAACCAACATCTGCGGTACAAAAGAATAAATCATTAGGGCTATAATTGAATGTATTTACAAAAGTATAATTAGTGTACACCATATAACCAGCTACAGAATGAACTACGCCTTTTGGTTTTCCTGTTGATCCCGAAGTATATAATATGAATAATGGATCCTCTGCATCCATCACTTCTGCTTGAACAAATTGTATTCCTTGATCTTCTACTTTTTTAATTTCATCTTCCCACCAAACATCTCTTCCTTGTAACATGGATACAGCTGTTCTTGTTCTTGTGCAAACAATGACACGTTGAATATTTTTGTTTCCAATTAATGCATCGTCAATCACCGACTTTAAGGGAATATCTTTTGCGCCTCTAAATGCGCCATCACAAGTAATGATAAAATTTGCTTTGGCATCATCTAATCTGTCCGCAATACTTTGTGCAGAGAAGCCGCCAAAAATCACGCTATGAATAGCACCAATTCTTGCGCATGCCAATACAGCAATTGCTAATTCAGGAATCATGCCCATGTAAATACATACACGGTCGCCTTTTTTTACACCATTATTTAATAGGACTTGTGCAAACTGACATACTTTTAAATGCAGTTGCTTATAGGTGAGGATACGGTGCTGTTCTGCTGGATCATTCGGTTCCCAAATGATGGCAGGCTTATCGCCCATGGTTGCTAAATGTCTATCCAAACAATTTTCAGTGATATTTAATTTTCCGCCTACAAACCATTGAATGCTGGGGTCTTTAAAATTCCATGCACTTACTTTGTCCCATTTTTTATGCCATGTAAAATGTGTAGCTACTTCACCCCAAAACGTATCTGGGTCTTGAATACTTTTTTGATAAGCCTCATGATAGCCTGCAAGGTTTTTTATTTGGTATGGATAAGACATGGTCTGATTTAAAATTAGTCTTCCAAATTTACATTTTTTAAGTTGATTGATTTAACTTGAATGGCAGCAATTAAATAATTAAAATATGAGTTTGGACATAAAGCCTAGTAAAATAAGTTTGGTGATTGGTGCGTCTTCTGTAGGTACCCTGATTGAATGGTATGATTTTTACATTTTTGGGATGTTGGCAACCATTATTTCAAAACAGTTCTTCCCTTCAGACGCAGGCACTTCGGCACTATTAAGCACACTCGCCATTTTTGCAGCAGGTTTTATTGTAAGACCATTTGGCGCATTGGTGTTTGGAAGATTAGGAGACATTATTGGTCGTAAGTATACTTTTTTATTAACCTTGGTTTTAATGGGTGGATCTACTTTTGCGATTGGCTTGGTACCTGGTTTTACAACCATTGGTTGGGCAGCGCCCATTTTAGTATTGATATTAAGATTGGTTCAAGGATTGGCCTTGGGTGGTGAATATGGTGGTGCTGCCACTTATGTTGCAGAACATGCGCCAGCAAATAGACGCGGCTTTTGGACCAGTTGGATTCAGACAACAGCCACCTTAGGATTATTTTTAGCGTTGGGGGTGATTATTTTAATAAGATCAAATCAAGGTTTGGAAGCATTTAGTGCAGAATGGGGCGGATGGAGGTATCCATTTTGGATGTCGATTATTTTAGTTGGAGTGTCTATTTTAATTAGAATGAAAATGAGTGAATCACCCATGTTCACTAAATTAAAATCAGAAGGCAAAACTTCTACCAATCCATTAAAAGAAAGTTTCGGACATAAAGCTAATTTTAAAATGGTCCTATTAGCCTTATTTGGCGCAGTGATGGGGCAAGGCGTGATTTGGTATACCGGACAATTTTACGCACAAAGCTTTATTGAGACCGTTTGTAAAGTTGAATTTGTACAGTCCAGAAATTTAATGCTCTGGGCCATTTTGTTTGCCACCCCTTTCTTTGTGGTGTTTGGCTATTTAAGTGACCGAATTGGAAGAAAGTGGATCATGATGTTTGGGATGCTCGCGGGTATATTAACATACAGACCTATTTATCAATATTTTTTAGATGCGACCAATGCAAAAAACAGAACTGAAAAAGTTGATCTAGCACATACGATTGTTTCAGAAAAATTGGCCATTGTAGACGAGAAAGTTTGTACAAAATTATATGTGGTGCAAAAAATAGACACAGCATATACCGATGGTGCTAAATTTAGTTATACCAAAACAGACACTTTATTTTTAACTGATATCATAAAAGATGCAAATACTGGAAGTATTTATTACACGCAGTCAAATGCAATGGATGCAACCAAATTAGATACCATTGTGGTAAAATTAAAACCTGTTAAAGGGACTGTTGCGGATGCTTCTAAAACGCAGGAAGTGACCATTGCTGCTGCTTCTTTAAAACCAAATATAGTTGTAGAAAAGACATTAGATCATACAACCTATTGGAATTTAATTTGGTTAGTTTTTGTGCAGATATTATATGTCACTATGGTGTATGGACCAATCGCCGCTTTCTTGGTGGAATTGTTTCCAACTAAAATCCGTTACACTTCTATGTCCTTGCCTTATCATATTGGCAATGGCGTATTTGGCGGTTTGGTACCTTTCTTGGGTACCTTGATTGTGGAGTTTACAAAAACTGCAGACAATCCTGCTGGGGATCCGCTTGCAGGTTTATGGTATCCAATAGGGGTTGCCTCCATTTGTTTATTTATTGGCGTGATTTATTTAACCAATAAGGTGGATAAGGAAGTCATGGACTAAAAAAAAATAATATGAATACAATAAAAAAAATATTAGGGGTGGTTTGGATGTTATTAGCGCCATCCATCATATGGTTTTTAGCATCCCAAGCCTTCCAAAAAATTGCTGCAGCAACTACATTAACAAGATCCAATGTGACTTTACAATGGGTGATTATTCTGACTATCTTCACGCCCATTTGTATTGGCTTCTTCATTTTTGGATACTATGCATTTAAAGGGGAGTATGATCAATTGCCCGCAAGTTCTCAAGATCTAGAATAATGCTTTACTTTTGAGTATGTCATTGAATGTACAAGCGATATCCAAAAAATTTAGTCAATCCCCAGCAGTTGAACCCCTGAGTTTTACGATTCAGCCAGGCGAGATTGTAGGTTTTCTTGGGCCAAATGGCGCAGGCAAGAGCACCACTTTAAAAATGATTGCGGGTTGTTTAAGTCCAGATGCTGGATCTATTGAGTTATCAGGCATAGATGTTCAAAAAGACGAAGTTGCTTATAAAAAAATGATTGGCTATCTGCCTGAATCCAATCCTTTATATGAAGACTTATTTGTCATTGAATATTTAAGTTTTTTAGCCACTGCGCACGCTATAGTAGCTCCAGCAAAAAGAATTCAAGAAGTGATTGTGCAAACAGGTTTGCAATCTATGCAGCATAAAAAAATCGGGCATTTATCTAAAGGGTTTAAGCAAAGAGTGGGGATTGCAGCAGCAATTTTGCATAGACCTAAATTGATTTTACTTGATGAACCTACTGCTGGCTTGGATCCAAATCAGTTGGTTGAAATTAGAAGTTTGATTCAATCACTCAGTCAAAATGCCATGATTTTATTTTCATCGCATATTTTACAAGAAGTGGCCGCTATTTCAGATAGGGTGTTGGTTTTACATCAGGGTAAGTTAGTAGCTAATGAATCCATTGAATCACTTACACAAACGGCAAGTTTAGAAGAAATCTTCAAATTGCTTACCCATTAAAAAAAATGGGTGTAAATTGCGCCAACAAAAAGCAATCAATTTTTTAGAAAAATAAATCATTCATTTATGAGTTACATTATTGAGGTACACGCAAGACAGATTTTAGATAGTAGAGGTAATCCAACTGTAGAGGTGGACGTATTAACAGATGATGGCGCAATGGGTCGTGCTGCTGTTCCAAGTGGGGCAAGTACTGGTATTCATGAAGCAGCAGAATTAAGAGATAATGATAAAAAGAAATATTTAGGTAAAGGTGTTTTGAAGGCGGTGAAAAATGTGAACACTAGTATTGCAGATGCATTGATTGGTTTTGATATTACATCTCAAGCTGCAATCGATCAGGTGATGATTGATTTAGACGGTACGCCAAATAAATCTAAATTAGGTGCAAACGCAATTTTAGCGGTAAGTATGGCCGTTGCAAAAGCAGCAGCAGAAGAAGCGAATTTACCTTTGTACAGATATATTGGTGGTACCAATGCAAGAACATTGCCAATGCCAATGATGAATATTTTAAATGGTGGTGCGCACGCAGACAATAAAATTGATTTCCAAGAGTTCATGATCATGCCTGTTGGTGCTCCTAGCTTTAGCGAAGGTTTGCGTTGGGGGGTGGAAATTTTCCATCAATTAAAAAGTACTTTAAAGAAGAAAGGATATAGCACGAATGTAGGAGATGAAGGTGGATTCGCTCCAAATATTCAAAGCAACGAAGAAGCAATCGAAACAGTACTTGAAGCAATTCAGTCTGCTGGTTACAAAACTGGAACACAAATTGCCATTGCAATGGATGCTGCCAATAGCGAATTATGGAATTCAAAGAAAAAGAAGTATGTGTTCCATAAAAGTTCTGGAAAAGAAATGAGTTCAGATCAATTGGTGAAATACTGGGAGAGCTGGGTGAAGAAATATCCAATCATATCTATCGAAGACGGTATGGCCGAAGACGATTGGGCTGGTTGGAAGAATTTAACAGACACGATTGGGAACAAATGTCAATTGGTTGGAGACGACTTATTTGTAACCAATGTGAATCGTTTACAAACTGGTATCGACAAGAAAATTGCAAACGGATTATTGGTTAAAGTGAATCAAATTGGTACTTTAACTGAAACCATTAACGCGGTAAGCTTAGCACAAAACAATGGCTACAACACGGTTATGTCACACAGAAGTGGGGAGACAGAAGACAATACCATTGCAGACTTAGCTGTGGCATTGAACTGTGGTCAAATTAAGACTGGTTCTGCATCTCGTTCTGACCGTATGGCTAAGTACAATCAATTGATTCGTATCGAAGAGCAATTAGGTGAAACTGCGTTTTTCCCAACTAAGGGTAAATTAAAGTTTGGTAATAAATAATTCAAATTAGATTGATAAAGAAAGGAGCTCCATCATTGGGGCTCTTTTTTTTGTGTAATTATTATTGGCTTATTCTAATAACTATACTAATTTTAGGGTAATCTTTTTTTATGCAAGCAATCAAAAAAATCATTCCTTTTATAGCCAATCGTTATTTTATTGCCTGCTTGGCTTTTGTGTTATGGATGCTTTTTTTTGATCAACGTAATTTTTTTCTACAAAGAGATCGAGCGGCTGAATTAGAAAAATTAGAGCAAGCCAAAGGATACTATGAAAAAGAAATATCTACTACACAAGAACAATTGAATAATTTACAAAGTAATCCGGGTGCAGTCGAAAAATACGCAAGAGAACGTTATCTTTTAAAAAGAGAAGGCGAGGAAGTGTATTTATTTGAGGACACTTTTGCTACTAAGGCGGAGCAGAAAAAATAAGTATCCCTTTGCATGAAAAAACAAGCACGTTATCAGGGGATCATAGATTATTTTTTAGCAAATGTACCTGTAGCAGAAACAGAACTGACTTACGAAAACCCTTTTCAATTATTGGTGGCAGTTATACTTTCTGCTCAATGCACAGACAAGCGTGTGAACTTAACTACGACAGGCATTTTTAAAAAATATCCAAACCCGGAAAAGATGTCCAAAGCGAGCTTTGACGATTTATTTCCTTTGGTCAAAAGTATTTCCTATCCTAACAATAAAACAAAACACCTCATTGGCATGAGTCAATTATTGATGCAATCATTCAATGGAGAAGTGCCCATGACGATAGAGGATTTAGTAAAATTACCTGGTGTGGGCCGTAAAACTGCCAATGTGATCACTAGTGTGATTGATCAGCAACCCAATATGGCGGTGGATACCCATGTGTTTAGAGTGAGTAGAAGAGTTGGATTGGTTCCAATGACTGCAAAAACACCGCTCGCTGTTGAAAAGGATTTAATTAAAAATATACCATCTGCTTTAGTGCATAAAGCGCACCATTGGTTGATCTTGCACGGACGATACACTTGTTTAGCGCGAAGTCCAAAATGCGATACCTGTGGCATCACCGAATTTTGTAAATATTACGAAAAAGAAACTAAGAAAAAAGAGGGTAAGATAAAAACAACAAAGAGCAACAAAGATTAGCATGTATAAAAAAAGCGCTTCGAAAAATCGAAGCGCTTTTTTTATTATAAATAAGATTCAATCGCTGTGACCAATTCTAGTTTTGTAATTGGAATACCCATGATTTTATTATAGGCTTTTGCATCCACTAAATATTGGTCTCTGATAATTTTAATCAATTGGCCATTGTTAATTTCTGGAATTAAAATGGTTTCAA
>JACCDK010207944.1_pt1 | contig 10036 bp, 7 predicted proteins | sample 7445871 | NCBI WGS metagenome assembly JACCDK01 (sample SAMN15323436, study PRJNA562643) | freshwater metagenome | isolation source: river surface water | place: USA:Blue River Watershed | collected 2017-08-15
CCGCGTTCTGCGACATATACCGACGTAAGTTGCGCATTTCAATACTTCGGCATCGGCTCTTCATAGTGAAAGTAGAACCATTTCACATTTGTTTTTTTGATCCGTTCCTTCAGTTCAAGCCGAATCAGCTTGCTGCGAACGAGCATACACAGCTCTTCGACGCTAGTGCGGCCGCTGTCGCCGAGCACAACATCGAGCTGTTTCGCGATTTCGCGGAGACGATTCTTTGCGATACTGCGGCAGACGGATCCCTTCTCGATTTTGCGGCTATCTTTGTAGCGCTTAATCGACTGGATCGGCTTGCGCAACTTGAAGCGAATATGCGTTCCGTACTGACTTCTCTCGTCATAACCAATCGCAATATCATTTTCGACAAAGCGTTCATCCGTTTGAACATATGTCGGATCCTCTGACCAGCCGCGCTCCGGGTGATAGATCCGCGGAAACTTGCCGATGTAATGGCCGATCGGCAGAAACTTGGCGCTGACTTTCGTGATGCCGCGCATGCGCTTCTTGCGGCCGTTGAACAGCGCCAGTGAATCTTCGAGAATACGATTGAATTCTTCGCGGAATTCCTGCGGAATCCACACGTTCGAGGTGCGGTTGTAACTAGTTTTCAGCAAGTTAATGACGCCGCTCGAGCCGAGGTCACTGTTGTCGTCGGGGCTGATATCCTCGATTTCTTGTGCGCGTTTCTCATACCGCGAGATGACTTTCAGCTTGATATCCTTCGCCTGCACCGGCGCGGCATACTTCACATACTCCTTGAAGACGCGCGGCTTGCACGTGTACGCCCACATGACCAGACTGAGAATGTCATAATAGTACAGCATCTTGAAATAGAAGTCGTGCATCTCGGACTTTTCAAGAGTACCGTCGGTCCATACGCGGAAAATGTACTCAATACACTCGTCGAGAAAGCTGATGTGAAACAATGTGCCGTATTCGCAAATGGCATTTTCCATGTTTTCAATCGACACATCGACAAATTTGCGATAGAAGATGCGTTTCTTATCGTTGTAGTCGAAGTCAATCCGCTTGTGTTTCACGAAGTCATTGATGTCGATGCGGGTAATTTTTGTAGTGTTGATTAAGCGAAAGCAAGAATCGATGTCGATAACGGGCGCGTTTTTAGAGTCAATCGGACACATTACGAAATATTGTGCGCCGCCGTCTTCAAAAATCGGCACAATAACGTTTTTCTGACCATTCGGCGACATAACAATCTTGTCGTTCGAGTCATACATGCGATTAATCGCGGCGGCCGTTGACTCGATATTGCTGACGGTCGCAGTATTCGTGAGCTCAAGCGGCTCGACATATCCATCGTCGACATTGTAACACAGCTGCCACAACGCGATATTTATAGATTCGTCATCGATCACACTGGGGTCGATCGGCAGTTCAAAGGGCGCATTCCGAATTGCCTCACGCAGATCGTCGAGACCCCATATGCTCGCGAGCTCAATGAAGATTCTTTTTATGATGCGTTTCGTCAACATAACCTCATCTTCAGCGCGATACGCCGCGAAAGTTGTGCGAATGAGCTGATCGCGCGTGTAGACGTGGCGTTTTTCCGCGAATGTAATCGGCAGCGGCGCCAGCGGATCGTTCGCATTCTTAATATAGTTGTCGAACACACCTGCGTTCAGCGGCGCATCAACGGCATTTTGATTGAACACTTGCATGATTTTTTGAATAACTTCGAATGCGTCGAGCTTCTCTTTGTACTTTTGTTCCTCCGTTGACAGCTTTTTGTCGCGACGCGACGCCACGAAAACAAGAATGGAAACATGCCGATGAGCTTCCGGCAGCATAAGATGCGACCCTTTTCGAATCGCGCGACCTCTAATCTGAATCAGCGTCGGAATGTTGTCGGGGCGGCCAACGACGAAAACATTTTGAATCGCTTTGAGGTCGTAACTTTCCTTGATGATTTTACTGCCGACAAGTATCATTATTCGATTTCCATCGGCATTGTCGGGTGCATTGAACAGTTCGATGGCGTTCTCAAGACGCGATTTGTCGACTTCACTGTGCGCGACAACGAAGCGCGCCGGCCGAAAAACATGGTCGCTGACAGTTGCATTCTCGCGCCTACCGGCACCGTGCCGCACAACCGGCTCATCTTCAAGCGCAAGTATGTCCTCGTGTGTATGGTCGCCGGTATCTGCGGCTGCAGTTGCGGCTTCTTCTGCAGCAGCGGCACTCAGTTCTTCAGTGGCCTCCGCAACTGCATGGGCACTTTCGACAAGGGATATATCACCAGAACCGCCGTTAAGCTGAAAGTAAATATGTTTTTTTGTTTCGAACAGCAGCTTATATCCGTTCTCGCGCATCCACAGAACACCTTGCGGCGTCAATGCCGCGGAGAGAAATTCAATGACAAGCGGCCGCGACGTAACATGAGCAGCAACTTTCTTCAGCATCATTAGGTGCTTTTCGTCCATCTCATAGACGCCCGTGGGTATTTTCGTCGACACAATCAGGTTGTGTTCATTGGGAGTCAGCCAAGTGTCACCGCTGTTCTGCGTTGGATCGGCATCGGACGATTCGGGATCAGGAGTGCTTGATTCGGGGTTCTGCGTAGCAGAACCCAACATCATATGCGATTTTTTAGGTTGGCCGCATTGCATGCAAATTGTGGAGTCGTTAGCCGCCATTGTGTCGTCGACGAAGCCGTTCTTTAACAGGATTTGCTCAATGAGAAGCACACCGGTGGTATGCACGATGTTGTGAAAGATGAAGATCTTGCCGCGCTTTTCCTTGATTACACGGAAAATTTCATCAAGCATACGCGTGTATTTGCTCGAATATTTCCTTAGCGAGTCATACTTCAACCCATTGCCGACAAGCCGCCCGTTGACATAGTCGAAGCCGACCTTGTCCTTCCATGTCTGCGGCGCCGCTGTGACAATGCGTTTGATCTGACTCGTCTGATATAGCGGCCGATTTTTGTCCTCGGGGTTCTCGATCGCGAGGTCAATCACGTGTTGCGAGTCCTGACTGAGCGTAAACTCTTTATCTTCGAGGGCTTCTTTGTATGCGCGAAACTGAAAGTCGTCCATCGGGCAGCGAATAAATTTGAGATAATTGATGCCGGGAATCCTCTCGCCGACAAATTCCATCGACGGATAGTACTTCGGATTGATGTCCTTCATGATGCTGATGCGGCCGCGTACCAATTTTGCAATTTTTGTGAGCGCGCCCGGCTTTAGCGTTTCATTCGATGTGAAAAAGTCTGCTTTGTTCTGTCGCTGCTCGCGCGGCAGCAACAAATTAAGTATGTCGATGACTTCCGTCGGCGAGTTATTGATGAGAGTCGCGGACATAAAGAGAGCGCGGCATGATTTTTCGCTATCGAGCACCGTCTGAATAGCGATACCCCAGTTGTTTTTCTCAAGACTATTGTATGTGTTATGAATCTCATCGCACACGAGTAGCGAATTCTTGAATTGATGCAGCAATTCTTTGTTGACTTGGATCTTTCCGCTGCTGATCATATCATAAATTTCGCCCTCACTGAGCTGCGACAAGTCAATATCCGGCGGAATTATAAGAATATGATTGACAAATTCGCGATATCCGTAGAACTTGAAGAAACCATTGCCCTTGCGATTCGTGAAACGCTTCTTAATTCTTGTGCTGAACTCGCGATATTTGTCAACATCACCTCTGATGCCGCTGGTGGCGAGCGACTTCAACTTGCGCAAACGTGCCTTTTCATCGTTGCTGATGAAGCCGAACTCGGTATATTTCAGGAGTTCATTCTTGATTACGCGGGCTGAAAACCCGATGACGAAGATGGTTCCGATCTCGCGAATGCCGATTTCTTTCTGAATGCGGTATTGTTTGATGAACTCCATTGCGATAAAAAGGAACCCTGCGGTCTTGCCGAGGCCGGTATCCCATGTAATTGCGAGGCGGTTGTACTTCGTATTTGGGTTGATTAGGTTGCGCACGAACAATTGGTAGTTGGTCCATTCGAGATTTTCGCTGCGCTTGATTGCTTCGTCAAGGAAAAACCGCGGAATAATGTTGCGATATGTCTTTGATTTTTTGAGATGCCATCGATTTTCTGCGTAGAACTCCTTACGCTTTACGAGATCTTCGATGAAATCTTCGTCATCATGTGACGGATAATACGCAGACATATTGTGTGTATACTAAAAAAAGAAAACTATTTTCCAAAGGAGAAAAACAACGGCCGCGCTTCTTACTTCGACTTCGACTTTGCCTTTGTTTTCGACTTCGACTTTGCCTTCGGCTTTGGCGATTTTGAGGGTTTGCGCGGGCGCGTTTTCTTTCGCGGACTCATACTTCGCTGCCGGCGCGCCCTTTTTTCATCCGCTAATTCACGAATAACATCTTTTTTGAGCTTCTCTTTCTTAACATAATCGACGATATCGTCGTAGTTTGTAGTTTCCCACGGCATCACAATACTCAACGGGGACTTTCTGGAATGGTCAAAACGCGCGTTATATAGCCGCGCCTGTGCCTCATCGCGCTCTCTTCGGGCGCGTTCTGCCTCATCACGTAGCGCCTTTCTGTCGTTTGCGACGGCATTGTCCCACCGCGCCGCCTGCGCATTGTCGACGATGGGCGCTCGTGGCAGCGGAGGAACGGCACCGCGATGTTTTTGTTCCTCTTCCTGCTGCTGAGTTTCGTTAAATAGGGCCTGCGCGGCCGCGTTATCCTCGATACCAAGCTGCGTCAACATATCCTGATAATCTACGAACCCGCCCCTTTTCATCGCCGCATGATACTTCGACACATCTCCACCGAGTCGCGCGACTCTCGCGCCGCAACTCATCGCGGGTGACGTACGTACACGCGCGTATATAATGCACAAAAAAAGTTTTTGTGATAAAACAAAACACTCAGTGGTAGCCGTCTCTGAGTGTCGCCGTCTGCATCACGCTGCATGGCAATCTGTCTTGGCGACCGGAATAGTTCGGCGCGGTTCGTCCCTCGAATTCATTAAACATAAACTTGTATCCTAGCTTTTGCTGCTCTTGCGTTGTGCTTGACGGCAGGTTACCGTCAGTCATATTTTCCTCCTTCGACAACATAACGTCTTGGTATGAACCGAAGACTTTCTTTTTTTCGCCGACATTGCGGACTGTCGAGATGCTACTCAAGCGACTTCCGACGAGTGACTCGCACTGATTTTTGTAATACTGATCCTTATTGATTGCTTGTCGGAACAAAACGCCGACGGTTATCAACAATAAAATCACCAGAACGATAATAAGTATGTACGCGACCATAATGTTACAAATGTATATTATGAGGAAATACAATTTGAAAAAAAGATAACATAGTATACTACGCCTCGCTATGATTATCGAGCGCAGAATAACGACCACTATTAACCTGTCTCCGAGTGAAGTATTCAATCCGAATCAGGAAAATGTCATCATGGCGCGACTCAAAGAGACCCTGCAAGGCCGGTGCAAATACAGTATGCTCTTCTTGGAAATCTTGCGGATCGAAAAATGCACCGCGAAAATGCTGCCGCGTGATCGCAGCGACGGAACGTGCGACGCCGATGTAACGTTTTGGGCGCGTTGTATCTGCGTGTCTGACGGCGAAATTATTCAAGAATGCGATGAAATTCACATCAAAGATGCGCACACGATGTATGCAACGCACGCGTTGTTTGAGATCAAACTTATCGGCGACATAACACCGTTCCGAGAAATTCTCGGCAAGAATGTTAAGTTGCCCATTATGGCGCACGGTAGGCCGGTATACACCATCGGGCGACCCAAGATCTCCATAATCGGTAAGTTTTATTTGCCGCGACCAAAGGAGCCATTTACAAAGATTTTCATGTTTGACCGAGGTCTATCCGCAGAAGAAACTGAGAAAGTCGGCGAGGTTACGCGACTGCTTAAAGAAGAAATCGCGCGGCATAAGTCCCTGAAAGAAATGAAGCAGTACAAATTCTTCGAAGATATTCTGAAAAACGCGGATGAGAAAGACTGGTCGGAAGAGAAGTGGCCGCTGCTCGAGCGCCTGTCACTCGCGCCGATGAAGGTCGACGATGATTTTTCCGATATGAAAAAGGGCATTATCACATTTCCCGCCGGCGACTCTCGCGGAAAACTGCGGTTCTTCTATGCGGCCGGCGACAAAGAATCGCTGCTGATGCAAGCGAGCGACAGCGACATGAGCACATGCAGCTGGATTTCAGTGGATTTGTACGCGGCGATTTTGCTGCGCATCAACCAGTGCATCGTGTATCTTCAGAATTTGCGCGGCTTCGTTACTACATTTGACACGCAGGAAAAAATAGCAAAGCTGTTTGATTACTGGACCCTCTGTATGAGCATCAACTCAAAATAACGAATTAAAGCGATGTGAGATTAAATGTAACACCATGAGCGTCGACGAAGAAGACTACAAAGATGCGTTGGGCCAGTCAAGATCGCAACTTGACAACTATGTGCAGATGGAACTTAAGACATTATCCGACAAAGATCAGCTTGACTGCCTAAGAATTGTGTCGGAAAGCGTTGAACATCAATACCTCATTCAGAAACCGACGGTTGTTATGGTGCACTTTGACAATATTTCCGATAAGACGATGCGGGATTTGTACATTCATATCAAGAAATGTACCCGCTTGAACACGCAACGAATGAAAAACATCACTGACATATCGCCGACCGAAAAGAGTTCTGCTTGATATTCCATTAAATTTTTTTGTGGAATATTGTATACCATCGTAACATGGCGTACAATATCATCGGCGGATATCCGGACGTACTGAGGCTCAAGGCGCATCTTAAGGAAAAGCCCAATTTTCTCGACGACGATATCGTCGCTGAAGATGTGGATAGTGTTGATGGCGGTGCCGAGAGCGGTGCCGCCGCCGATAGCGACTCCGAAGATATTCTCGGTGGAACTCTATATGAAACATTCATCGGTGGATTGATCGCAGTGGCCGACGGCGTTGACGATGCTGATGGCGTTGACGCTGACGGCGTCGACGATGCTCAACATAGCGGCGGTGATGAAAAGCATCCAGATGTTACTAGTACAGTTGAGCCGGGAAGCAGCGCAGAAGTTCTCGACCCGGATATGAGCATGCACGATAAGATTGCGAACGACAGTGATATTGTGGATGGCGGCGACGATGGCGCAGATGAAAAGAGTGATATCGTGGATGGCGGCGATGAGCCGGAGGATATTGTGGATGCACACGGCGATGAGCCCGATGATGAGCCGGAGGATATTGTGGATGCACACGGCGGCGATGAGCCCGCGGAAGACTCTGTGCTGGATCATTTTGACAGCAGTAGCAGCAGTGAAACCAGCGATGGCGAAAGCAGCGATGATGAAAAAGAAAAGCCAAAACGCAAAATTGAGCGCAGTGATAATGTTGCTGTCGCGACAGTTGCTGTTGATGTATCGGCGGCCGCCGCGAGCACGGAGGACAATAGCGACAACGACGAGAAGGGCAGCGACAGCGACGAGAAGCGCGGCGACAATGATGTGAATACGGTTATTGTTTTGGAAGACGAAGATGCGCCTGAAGAAACTACCGGCGGCGCCGTAGAAAGCTCGTCGGAGAAGCTTATCGGCGCCGACGAACTTCGCGAAGTGCTCGGCGGCTATTTCGAAATTCCTTAAAGAATATACCTCTTTATAGTATAACCATACAATGGCGTCTGTGGACGAAGTAGTTGATGTTGAAACAATTGATGAAGATATTACGGAGGAAACAAATGATGCGAAGGAGCACGGCGACACAAAAGAAGAGAAATTTCTGACGCCGCAACAGAAAAAACAGCTTGAGGCGCGGCGCAAAAAACAACGGCAGAAACTTAAGAAGAAGAAACTCGCGGAGCAACTACGCGAAGCGCTACTTAACAAAGAAAAACTTCCCAAAGATATCGAGATTGCCGTTGATATGGCAACGAAACTATTTCATCAAATCGTCGAATACAAGAAAGCGAACCCTGATTTCATGGAGTTACCTGACGAAAAAAAGTTTGAGAAGATCAAGGAATGGAAAGAGTTTAATGGATTCTCCGAGCTGCACCCCATCGTTTCGAAATATATGTGCTGCAACTTTATGTATGACGCGGGCGCGTTCCGAAGTCATCTTAAGAAAGTTGCCATGGAACCGATCAACCCATCGGATCACAAGAGCAAAAGAGCAAAGCAGGAGAAGTGGGCAGAGCATCAGGCGTTTTATGTGCAGACGCTTTTCAAGAGTATTCACACAAAAAACAAGACTCCGCAGAAGCCGCAGTACTATCAAGTTGTCTGGCAGGATACTTACAAGAGCATCATGGGCGATTTTGACGACTTCAACGACACATATGCGGAAGTCGAGCGCCGCGAAAAAGAGCAAGAGAAGCAAAGCAAGGCCGAACTCGCGGAGGAGTTTTACGGCCGCGCGGTTACCGGTGTGCAGCTCGTGCCCAAGGAGCATCTTCTTGACATGTTCCGCGAGCTCCGCGACGCGATGAGGCGCCAGGATGTAAAAGAAGAACCGCCGACCAGCGATACACCCACCGATACAACGCCGACGATCACAATGATCGAGCACGTTTCCGAGGAAACATACAACACAGTCGACGACAAGTATAAGGCGCCGCTGCCCAAAGATAACATCGCGAGCGTGCTGCTGGAGAATTCGTAGAATTCTCTAATGACTCTTGAGAGAGTTTTCCGAAAATTCGTAGAGTTCGTAGGAGAGCCGCGCCCACTCGCAAAAGTTTCTAATTGTATTTTGAATTCTTTTTTTGATTAATGTAGCGATGGCACAATCACTTCTGGAGCGTATTGTCTCCGGATTACGCTCATATCGGCATGGCGACTCAAAAAGCGCCGTCGAAATTGAGCTGAGAACACTGATAAGCGAAAAAAAGGCACGTGAACTAATCGCGTTTTGCGTGCAAAAGCATACTTGCAACGTCTCGCAATCGATCAATTTCGTCAACAATCAACGATACATTGCGAGTCTTCCATACATCGACAACAAAAAGCAGCCGTTAAATTTTTATAAGAAAATCGCAATTCTCAACGATGTGTTCTTTGTTATGCCGACGGCGGGTGCCAACCGTATTAAGCTCGCCGCGAACGTTGAAGAGCCTGTGGACACAATTGATATTAAGAATGTGCCCGAGGCGCGTATCAAGATTCGCTTCAGCGCCGACATTTCGCCGCAGTGGCGCCTTGATATTACGCTGTCGAAGTTCATTCCGAACCTCATCGTGAACACAGAAGCGCTGAAAGCGGCCCGCGAGAAACTAATCACCGCGCGTACCGTCGAGAATTTTGACGTAACGGCGCCGTGGTCGGAGGTCGACCAGATTGAATATGAGCTCGAATATATCGGCGCGATCGACGATCTCTCGCAAGAATCAATCAAAACCGCAATCGGTCTTGCGCGCATTCATGTGTTCGACGACGACAACAGTGCCGGCGACGGTTCATCGCTGTATCAAGAGAAAATATACGAAATCGCAAAGCTTGTGCGGCCAAAAGTCGCGCATAAATTCAAGAGAGACTTCGGCATGAAACAATTGAGCAACCAAGTGCAGGAACTCAACAAGAATATCTTTGTGCAGAACGTACTTCCGCACGTCGACGACTACTATATTACGCCGAAACTCGATGGCAAACGCACGTTGATATATGCGGCCGAAGGCAAAATCTATGCGATCAACGACACAATTACAGAACTCAGCGTCGACAATAAGGAAGTTCTCGAAAGTATTTATGTGTTTGACACCGAATTCTACAACAGCAGCTACTATATTTTCGACGTGCTCGTGTGGGATCGCCATGTGATTACGGAAGACATCTTCAAGAACCGCATCGTTCACTTTGCGGAAGCACGAAAACGATTCGACGGCGTGATCAAAATCAAATCATTCAAGCCGCTCAACGATTCTTTTAAGGAGCAAATCGCGAATATGATTGATGCATCAGAGAAGATTTATGAAATTGACGGCATCATTTTGACGCCGATGAAAGAAAAATACAACGAGATGATCGTTTACAAGTACAAGCC
>JACCDK011522542.1_pt1 | contig 10036 bp, 10 predicted proteins | sample 7445871 | NCBI WGS metagenome assembly JACCDK01 (sample SAMN15323436, study PRJNA562643) | freshwater metagenome | isolation source: river surface water | place: USA:Blue River Watershed | collected 2017-08-15
AATTAACTTCTCAATATTTAAATATGTTTGAGCCGCAGTTGTTCCACTTAATGAATAGGCCGAATCGGCCATCTGAGCATGCATGGAATCACGATCGGTTTCAGAATAAACCGCAACACTTTCTATGCCGTGATCAGAGCACGCACGAATTACTCGAACCGCGATTTCACCGCGGTTAGCAATCAGAACACGTTTCATCCGAGCTCCTTAACTTGTGGCCAGGTATATCCAAGTTCGGACATGGCGGCACGAAGGAAGGGCATTGAGATTCCAACTACATTTGTGTAGTCACCTTCAATGCTTGGAATAAATGGTGAGCTAAAGCCATCAAGGGTAAATCCGCCTGCAACATGCAGCGGCTCACCTGTTGAAACATAATCGGCAATTTCTAAATCGCTCATATCCGAAAACGTTACTTTGGTCGTGATGCGATCAGAGATCTCACGGTCTTTGCTAGTGTCAATAATGCAATGGCCTGTGTGCAATAAGCCTGAATTTCCACGCACACGACTTGCTCGTTCGATTGCTACATCAGGCGTGCCTGGTTTTCCAAGTGAAGCTCCATCGAATTCAAAGGTTGAGTCGCACGCAATAATTACCGCATCACCCGTAATCTGCTCACGAACCGTATGTGCTTTAGTGATTGCAAGGGCAATCACCATGTCGGTAGGCGTCAGGGCATTGAAAAAATCAGTTTCTTCATCGACATGGCTAACTATGATTTCAGGTTTCAAGCCAGCGGATTCAAGTAGTCGTCGGCGAGAAGTAGATGCTGAAGCTAAAATTAATCTGGTCATCTTAGAAATTACGCCCTGATCCGAATTTAATTTGCTGTGGTAGTTGAGTGCGCATTACCGGCATAGCCCAAACGCTTCGCTTTACAACTGGCTTTAGCTCTTCACGTTTGTGGTTTGCCAGTGCGAGTTCAATCGCAGCTAGTTCGTCGGCCGAAGGATTTCCAGCAATAACGCTAAATTTAATTTCAGGAGATGTCATTAGAGCGGAATATTTCCATGCTTACGAGGTGGCAAAGAATCTCGCTTTGTTTTCAGCGATCTAAAGGCCTTAGTGATGTATTCACGAGTCTGGCTTGGCTCAATCACGGCATCGATATATCCGCGTTCAGCAGCCAAGTAAGGGTTAGCTAAAGTTTCGTTGTACTCAGTAATTAGCTCAGCGCGCTTACTTTCTGGATCTTCGGCATTTTTCAGTTCGCTGCGATAAAGAATGTTAACGGCGCCTTGAGCACCCATAACCGCAATTTCGGCACTTGGCCAAGCCAAATTAATATCTGCGCCAATATATTTTGATCCCATCACAATAAACGCGCCGCCATAGGCTTTTCGGGTAATCAAAGTTACTAGCGGAACAGAAGCTTCAGCGTAGGCATATAACAATTTAGCGCCGCGACGAATAATTCCATCCCACTCTTGCTCAGTGCCAGGTAAGAAACCAGGCACGTCAACTAAAGTAAGAATAGGAATATTAAAGGCGTCGCAGAAGCGTAAGAATCGGGCTGCTTTCTCGCTGGAATTAATATCTAGCGTGCCTGCCAATTGCTGCGGTTGATTAGCAATGATGCCAACTGACTCACCTTCAATGCGGCCGAAACCAACCACAATGTTTGGTGCGAAGAGCGAGTGAACTTCTAAAAATTCACCTTCATCAAGTAGCGCTTGGATTAGAACCTTCATGTCATAAGGTTGATTAGGGCTATCTGGAATCAAAGTATCAAGTGCGTTATCGGTTAACTTCTTTTCCAAACTTTCAGTTGCAGGTAAATGCGGAGCGCCATCCATATTGTTACTTGGCAAATAAGAAAGAAGTGCTTTCACATAATCAATCGCATCATCTTCATTTTGAGCTAAATAATGTGAATTACCAGTCTTGGTATTGTGCGTATGAGCGCCACCAAGTTCTTCCATTCCAACTTCTTCACCGGTAACAGTTTTAATAACGTCTGGCCCAGTAATGAACATGTGTGAAGTTTCATTGACCATCACAGTGAAATCTGTAAGGGCGGGCGAATAAGCCGCGCCTCCTGCACAAGGTCCGAGAATTAAAGAAATCTGCGGAATTACGCCAGATGAACGCGTATTTAATCTGAAGATTCGACCATAGCCGCTGAGCGCAGACACTCCTTCTTGAATTCGTGCGCCGCCAGAATCGCTAATTCCAATTAACGGCATGCCATTCTTGAGGGCATATTCCATGATCTTGACGATTTTCTCGGCCATAACTTCACCGAGGCTTCCGCCCATAACCGTGAAATCTTGCGAGAAGAGAGCAATATTGCGACCATCAATTGTGGCAATACCAATAATTACGCCATCTCCATATGGACGATTTTTTTCCATCCCGAAATTCACGGAACGATGGCGAGCAAATTCATCAAACTCGGTGAAAGATCCGGCGTCTACAAGTTTTTCGACGCGTTCACGCGCTGTCATCTTTCCTTTGGCATGTTGCTTATCAATCGCACTTGCAGAACCGGCATGGACAGCTTCGTTTAGACGATTGCGAAGATCTTCAATTTTTCCGGCAGTAGTATGCAGATCTGGCTTCATGCCCCTACGGTACTAGTTATGGAGGTCGAAATGGTTCGCGAAGCACTAAATGAGAGTGCGATGAACGCAACATTGCGCGGCAGTTACTGGCGGGTAAGTGTTTTTCAAAGCGTTACATCCACACAAACCGAACTAATCGGAAAAGAAAATCTACAACATGGCGACGTCTATGTAACCGAATTTCAAAGTAAAGGGCGAGGCAGATTGGATCGCACTTTCGAAGCAACCGAAACTAGTGCGTTACTTTTTTCAATCTATCTCGAGCCAAAGCGAAGTAAATTGGAATGGAGTGTAATTCCATTGCTAGCAGGTTTAAGTTTAGTAAATGCGCTAAAAAGTTTGGATCCTAAAGTCACTACAAATTTAAAGTGGCCGAACGATTTATTAATTGGTGATAAGAAAATTGCCGGTGTATTAGTTGAAGCGACCGAAAAAGGAGTTGTAATTGGCATCGGGCTAAATGTAGCGATGACTAAATCAGAATTGCCGGTACCAACTGCAACATCGTTAGCTCTTGAAAACTTTGCTGAATTAAATCGAAATGTAATTCTGCCTGAGATTTTAAAGCAACTCGCACTAACCACCGGGCTGTGGGAGAGTGGCTCAAGTATTGCGATTGAGCAGTATCGCCAAGCCAGTTCGACTCTGGGTAAAGAAGTAGAGGTTCACCTACCTTCAGGTGAAATCCTTAACTCGCGCGCGATGGGTGTTAATGAGTTGGGTGAATTGCAGTTGGCCAGTGGAGCTCGAGTTAACGTTGGCGATGTGATTCACCTACGATAGGCAAGTGAAATCGCCCTTTCCTAGAGTTGGCATAATCGGTGCTGGCCAACTTGGCCGAATGACTGCCGCGCCGGCAACTGCGCTAGGTGTCGATCTACTTTTATTTGCTCAATCTGCCCAGGATTCCGGCGCTCAAGTTGTTAATTTCGAAATTGGCGACTATCGCGATTTAGCTCAAGTGCGTGAGTTTGCCAAAAAATGTGACTTACTTACATTTGAGCACGAATTGATTCCAATCTCGGTTGTTCGTGCGCTTGAAAGTGAAGGAGTTAAGTTCTATCCAACTTCAGAAAGCTTTGTTTATTCTCAAGATAAAGCTGCGATGCGCGAAAAATTATTAAATTACCTAGCCCCTAAATGGCAAGTGGTAACTAAGGCCAGTGAAATTTTGGAATATCCCGTAATCGCTAAGTCAGTTTCTGGTGGATACGATGGTCGTGGAGTTTGGAAAGTTAATTCCGAAGGTGAGTTAAATGAGATCCTGCAAGCTAACCCGAAGTTATTAGTTGAAGAGTTAGTTGATTTTGATTTTGAAATTTCAGTAATGGTTGCTCGGTCACCACATGGACAAGCTGCAACTTGGGCACCTACTCAAACAGTGCAAAGTGATGGCATCTGCACTATGACAATTGCCCCGGCGCCGGATTTATCCGAAGAGCTAGGTCAGCAAGCTCAGCAAATAGCGCTAAGCATTGCTTCCGAAATTAAATTAGTTGGTGTCATGGCCGTTGAGATGTTCGTTAAGGGAAATCAATTATTTATAAATGAGTTAGCTATGCGGCCACATAACTCGGGTCACTGGACGATTGATGGATCAATTACAAGTCAGTTCGAGCAGCACTTGCGTGCAATTCTAGATTTGCCACTTGGGGACACCGCAATGACTGCGAGTTACGCGGTAATGGGAAATGTTCTAGGGTCAGAGAAACAAGATATGTATCGACCATATTTACATCTACTTGCACGTACGCCAAAACTTAAAATTCATCAGTATCGCAAGGAAGTTAAGCCTGGCCGCAAGATCGGCCATGTGACTTTACTTGGTGAAAACCTCGTAGAATTAACTTCTGAGGTCCAGCATGCGATTGAATATATGAGCGGAGTTATTGATGAGTGAAGTAGCAATCATCATGGGTTCAGATTCAGATTGGCCAGTGATGGAAGAGGCCGCTCTAGTTCTAGATAAATTTGGTATTTCATATTCAACTGCAGTCGTTTCAGCGCATCGCATGCCCCTTGAAATGGTTGCATTTGCCCAAAGCGCAAAAAGCGCCGGAACTAAAGTAATTATCGCTGGCGCAGGTGGCGCTGCTCATTTACCTGGCATGGTTGCATCACTAACAACATTGCCCGTAATCGGTGTACCGGTACCTTTGAAAACGCTAGATGGAATGGATTCATTGCTATCAATTGTGCAAATGCCAGCTGGAATTCCAGTTGCTACTGTCGGAATTGGAAATGCCAAGAATGCCGGAATTTTGGCTGCGCGTATTTTAGGAATTAGCGATGAGCAGATTTCACAGCGAGTGGCCGATCATTTAACTGAATTAGAAAGTGAAGCCAAAGCCAAGGGCGCTAATTTAACTGCGCGCCGTAACCACAAAACTGGTTTCTAATTAATCTTTAAACAAAGCGCTTATATTCAATCGCTGGACAGCGATCCATGATTGTTAATAAGCCAGCCGCCTGAGCGCGATCTACCGCTGCTTGATCAATAACTCCAAGTTGCAACCAAACTGCTTTAGCCCCGATCGCAATTGCCTGGTCGACAACTTCACCAACTAAATTCGAATTAACAAAACAGTCAACGACATCGATTTCAGTCGGGATATCAAATAAAGATTTATAGCCAACTTCACCATGGACTGATTCAGCTTTCGGATGTACTGGGAAAATTCGATGACCTTTATCTTGTAATAATTTAGCCACACCAAAGGCTGGTCGATCTGGATTATTTGCTAAACCAACAACTGCCCAATTTTTTAGTTCAAGAACTTGAGAAATTGTTTCAGTGGTATTCATGAATTAATCAGTACGGCCTAATGCATGGAATTTCCAACCCGCTGCCCGCCAAAGTTCGCGGTCAAGCATGTTGCGACCATCAATAATCATGCTTCCCTTGGTTAGAGTTTTAATCGCAACTGGGTCAAGTTCGCGGTATTGCTTCCACTCGGTCAAGTGCAGGATCAAGTCGGCTCCCGTTACGCAATCTTGAATTGACTCGGCAAATCCCAAATTAGGAAAGCGCTTGCGGGCATTTTCGATGGCCTTCGGATCATGGACTACGACCTGGGCACCGGCTGCATGCAACTGTGCGGCGATATCTAAAGCTGGGGAATCTCGCACATCGTCACTATCTGGCTTAAATGCTGCGCCCAGGACCGCAATTTTGTATTGCGTTAAGTCCTCGGAAAGGTCTGCACGCACTACGTCAATAACACGTTGACGGGCACGTAAATTGATGGCATCGATATCGGTTAAGAACTCAAGGGCTTGCTTTGCACCAAGTTCTTCTGCTCGAGCCATGAATGCTCGAATATCTTTAGGTAAGCAGCCACCGCCGAAACCGATACCTGCTTGTAAGAATCGGTTTCCGATACGTGGGTCATAACCAATTGCTTTAGCTAAGACAGTGACGTCGCCACCGGCAGCTTCGCAAACTTCAGCCATCGCATTAATAAATGAGATTTTTGTGGCTAAGAATGAGTTAGCCGCAACTTTAACTAGTTCAGCAGTTGGTAGATCAGCGCGAATCCATGGAGTTCCAAGAACAAGTACTGGCTCATAAACTTCCTTCAACATTTCTTCGGCTTTATCGCTAGTTACGCCAACTACTAAACGATTTGGTCGCAATGTATCTTCAACTGCAAAACCTTCACGCAAGAATTCTGGATTCCAAGCTAAATCAGCGTGAGGTGCTGATTTCAAAAGCTCTTCGCGCAAAGACTGCGCGGTGCCAACCGGAACAGTTGATTTTCCAACTACCAGCGATCCTGGCTTTAAGAAAGGCGTGATTGCGGCAACTGAAGAACGGACATAAGTTAAGTCAGCCGCTAATCCATCTTTGCTTTGCGGGGTTCCGACACAAACGAAATGCATATCAGCGTCAGCAACTTGGGAAAAATCAGTTGTAAAAGTTAAGCGCCCAGATTTAACTTCCTCGGCCAACAAGGTGTCTAAGCCAGGTTCGTAGAATGGCAGCTCGCCGTTACTTAGTTGAGCAATTTTGGCGGCATCGGTATCAACGCCGATTACCTCAAAACCTAAGGAGGACATGCAAGCTGCATGTGTGGCGCCTAGGTAGCCAGTTCCGATAACCGATAGCTTCATTTTCATCGTCATTCCCTTATTTTGCACTTAGACAAGCGTTATCTGAGGCCGTTTGTGTCTTAAATTTATCTACGATCGTAGTAGTTGGGGAGGCACTGGCCGAAGGTGTCGCCTTAACTTCATCAATAATTGGTTGATCATTCAGTAAGCGATTGAATAGATCAGGCGCCAAGACGCTATCCCAAATCACAACTGAGCCCAAACCTTCTGCCCGGCCATTGGCATTTGAAAGCGGAACAGTCAGGGTGCGGACACGATCTGCCGATAAGTTTTTCAGTTGCTTGCCCAAAGTTAATAAGTCATTCTTATTAAACTCATTATCGGTAGTTACTGTCTTAATAGCAGCATTAAAGAAGTTAACTAATTTAATTGGATTCAGTAGTGTGCCGGTGCTGGTTGCTTTCCGCAGCACTGCCGACATAAATTCTTGCTGACGTTTCATGCGACCGATATCGCCTTGTCCATCGAAATATCGCGTGCGCACATATTTGAGAGCTTGAATGCCGTCTAGAGTTTGCAGCCCAGCAGTTAGTTGCAAGTTGGACTTAGAGTCATTGATATCTTTTTTAACACAAACATCAATTCCACCCAATGCATCAATTATATTTTTGAATCCGAGGAAATTAATTTCGATGTAATGGTCAATTCTTAGTCCAGTTTCACCTTCGAGAGTTTCGATTAGCAGGGGAGCGCCACCAAAACTAAAAGCTGCATTTAATTTGTTCTTACGAGCAGGCACAATCTTGGTTGAATCAGCGCTACTAACATGCTCAGGAATTGTGACTAACGAATCTCGGGGGAGCGAAATAATCACTGCACTGTCTCGAGCTTTGCTAATGTGAACTAACAACATTGTGTCTGATCGAGATCCGGCTGCAACCTCAGTTCCACCCACCCAAAGTTCGCGAATTTGCGCTTTAGTTAAACCTTCACGGTTATCTGAGCCGACCAGCAATAGATTCATCGCACTGGTCGGTTTATCGGGGCGGTTTTTAATGTTGGCGAATGCATCTGTTCGATTAAGGGATCCGCTAACTCGGCCAAGTCCCAGCCAACCAATCGCCGAAAGGGCCACAATTCCTACCGAAACTGAGGTTATGGCCCGAATGGCGCGACTGTGTTTGCGAGGCGAAGACATGGCGAAAGCGTACTTGGGCGATACGGTTTAGGGGCTATGACTACCGCACCTACTCCGAGAAAAAGTGAGTTATCTACCTCACCGGATCTCTCAGTCATTTTGCCCGTACTAAATGAGGCAAACCATTTAGCTGCGGCAGTTGGTGCAATCCTCGCGCAGGATTATCAAGGTAAGTTTGAAGTTATTTTGGCAGTCGGACCTTCAAAAGATGCAACGCTAGAAATTGCCAATGAATTAGCAAAAGCTGATCCGAGAGTAATTGTTGCGATAAACCCTACTGGGCGCACTGCAGCTGGTTTAAATATTGCGTTAGCGAAATCGAACTCACCAATTATTGTTAGAGTCGATGGGCACGCCGAAATCCCGAGCAATTATCTTTCCATTGCAGTTGAATTACTTCGCAAGACAGGTGCCGTCAATGTTGGCGGCTTAATGGGCGCCGTTGGTAAAACGAAATTTGAGAAAAGTGTGGCGCGAGCGATGCGCAGTCCACTTGGTGTTGGTGCGGCAAAGTTTCATACCGGTGGCGGTTCCGGTGAAGTAGATACAGTTTATTTAGGTTGCTTCTTGCGTGATGCGCTAACTGAAATTGGTGGCTTCGATGAAAGATTCATTCGTGCGCAAGATTGGGAACTTAATTTCCGATTACGCGAACGAGGCGGCAAAATATTTTTTGATCCACGTTTAGAAGTCACCTACCGCCCTAGACCAAATTTGGCAGCCTTGGCAAAACAATATTTTGAATACGGCCGATGGCGACGAGTCGTTTCACGTAAGCATTCAGGCACCATAAATTATCGCTACTTGGCGCCACCTTTCGCTTTGGTCGGGACTTTAATTTCATTAGTAGCTGGTATTGCTATTTCACCATTGCTCTTTGTTCCAGCCGGAATATATGCCGGTTTCACTTTAATCGCCGGCCTCAAGCTTGGTAAAGGATTACTAGAAAAGTTGATGATGCCTGCGGTTTTATTTACGATGCAGATGGCATGGGGCGCAGGCTTCATTACCTCGCCAAAATCTTTAGTGCCCCAGGATTGACCTTGAAACGTCCTAACTTTGGCTCACTTATAACGGTTCTGATTTCAACCTTAGTGCTGGCGAATTTACCTTCAGCGGCTGCGGAAATTCCTGCGGCAATCTCTTTTTCCGGCAAAGGTTACGGTCATGGTGTTGGTATGAGCCAGATCGGAGCCCGTGGCTTAGCTTTAGCGGGAGATACCGCAACAGCAATTATGAATTATTACTTTCCGGGTAGCGATGTAATGCCGTTAACTGATGATCAAATTCTGCGAGTAAATATTGGTCACCAATTAACTTCGGCATCCTTAAAGAGTGATTCACCTGGAATGTCACTTCAATTAATTTCTGGCGATGGAGTGGAGCCACAGTTCCTTTCTGTTTTAGCCGCCAAAGATTCCGTGAAGTTATCAATTTCGGATAAGCAAGTTGCGATAACTACTACTCAAGTTGGAATTACTACGATATTAACGCCAGTTGATCAATTAACTATTCGTTGGACTGGCACTAGATATTTAGCTGGACCGGATTCAGTTTTATCATTGACGCACACCAAGAAAACAACTAAATATCGGTACGGGCAAATTCAAGTCAAAGTTATTAAAGATGCCAAACTCGGCAACCGTTTGGCCATTGTTAATCAAGTTAGATTACACGATGAATATTTATGGGGGATTAGCGAAGTTCCTTCTTCTTGGCCAGCCGCAGCTCTTGAGGCACAAGCGATTGCTTCTAGAAGTTATGCAATGAGCAAAGTCGGTAAAGTTTTAAAGAGTTGCGATTGTGAACTTTATTCATCCATTAGTGACCAGAATTTTGCTGGGTACGCCAAAGAAACCGAGCCAAAATGGGGACTTCTTTGGAAAGCCGCAGTAACAAGGACTTCAACTGCGGAAACTACTGGTTTAACGGTTACCCGAAATTCATTACCGATTAGAACTTATTTTGGTTCCTCAACTGGAGGAGTAACCGAAACTTCTAAGAATGCTTGGGGAACCGATGTTGGCTACACCTTTTCAGTTCCTGATCCTTGGTCCCTTGACCCTAAGCTGAATCCTAATTTTCATAAGTGGAAGCGAGATATCGCGCAATCAGTGCTGGCTAGTGCTTTTGGGCTGACAGATGTGGTTTCGGTCAAAATTTTGACGCTAAATGAAACCGGCTCAGTCAAGTTTGTTGAAGGTAAATCAAGTGCCGG
>JACCDK012026591.1_pt1 | contig 10036 bp, 15 predicted proteins | sample 7445871 | NCBI WGS metagenome assembly JACCDK01 (sample SAMN15323436, study PRJNA562643) | freshwater metagenome | isolation source: river surface water | place: USA:Blue River Watershed | collected 2017-08-15
ACTCATAATCCATTGGTGCTAGGTTCGACTCCTAGACGGCCCACCAATTCTGCCCTTAGTTCAGCTGGATAGAACAACGGCCTTCTAAGCCGTAGGTCAGAGGTTCGAGTCCTCTAGGGCAGGCCATGTTGTAAAAATACAACACTATTTCGGTTGACAGCCACTCCTAGTTTTGCTATAATTAAGGCTACAGTAAACGATACGGAGCGAACAATGTCCAAACTGCTTATCCAAACCCAAGTGATGGAAAACTACGCCTGGCGCGAAGATGGTTCCTTGGGTGTAGGCGCTGATGCCTATTGGAAGTTCAAAGGCGGCAGTGACTACGTGGTCAAGAACGTGGATGAATGCGACATGATTGATGTAATCGTTGACCGTGCCCGCAGTCAGATTGAACAGGACAACGATGCCTTTCGCGAGTACATCGTCAGCTGGCGCATCGTAGCAGACGACTACCTCACTGAGTTCGAGCAGAGCCAGCTGGAGTACGAAGGCACCATCACATATAGCCCCCACGAACTCACTGTATAACCATTCGGTTGACAGGGTCTTTGTTTGGTGCTATAATACATACATACAGTAACAAAACAGGAGCGCAAAATGGGAATGTGGACTACAGACAATCAGGACACCATGCAAGTGGTGCTCAAGGCCTTTAGCGAAGCCGCTCATAAGAACTATGGGACCCATGCTTTCGAAGCTGGCTACCTGCAGAGCGTGGTTGTTAGCATGATGCCTCACTTGCCCAAGCGGGTGCAGAAGGTCTTTATCGACGACATGGTTCGTGCCGCTCAGCGTCAAGAGAAGGAAGTGATTGCAAAGATGACTAAGGAGACCGTATGATTAGAGAGCACATTGAGATTGATACCCGCCACGGCGGTCCTTATGACCGTGGATCAGCAGACAGCTACTACGGTCGTCCACGTATTCCGCACTATTATGCTGGTGCTACCATGCAGAGCCCACGCATTCCTGAGAGTGCTATGACGCCCGACGAGATTGTGGCCTACCATGCAGGCTACGATGACAACGAAGAATCTGGTGACAAGAAGCAATGGGAATAACCCTTGTGGTTGACAGGTTATTCAAAAGAGCATATAATACATACATATTAACACAACAGGGAGCGAACCTAATGTCTAAAGTAAACTACAACCAATTCCCCAGCTTTGACCTCAATGAAGCCTGCGACTTCTTTGACAGCGAGAAGCAGAGCAACTGGAAGAAGATTGGCAAGTTCATCATTGCAGACGGACAAGAGTTCGTCAATGTTATGGAGAAGGACTTTGACTACGATGAGGTAGGCGATGGCGAGTATGCCGCATTTGAAGCAGGCGTTCGTTATGCCCTAGCTAAGATGAACATTGCCTTAGACGCCGCAGACCTGCCCTTGGAAGTAGCAGAAGTGGACTTGGTAGAGAGCATGGGCTTTATGTTAGTGCGCACTGACGACACTCCCGAGAGCTTCGTTAAACGGGTTATGAAGAAGCCCGTGCTAATGGTAGAGAGCTGGGTAGATTAACCCATCGATTGACAGGGTCTTTGTTTGGTGCTATACTAGCAGAATAGTAACAAGGAGCACAAATTGACTTATCCAGAAGACATGACAGCAGAAGACATCATGGAATTTGAGTACGAGTGGGAACGCTACTGCGACCTCGCAGATCCCTACAGTCTAGCCAGCATCAATATGGAACTGCAGATTGTGGCAGAAAAACAACAGCAGGAATTAGAGGTTGACTTGCTGGCTCTTTGACCGTATAATACTATACATCAACAACGCAAACCAGGAGCGAAAAATGGTTACAGTAGATCAAGTCCGTGCCGCATTGTACACAGCAGAAGCCGCCAGCCGCGACAAGTATCGTGAGATTGGTGGAGACCGTTACGCCTGCGGCTTTGCCTGGGTTGAGGTCTATGTGGATCGCACCAACAGCAAGCAGGCCAAAGAGCTGATCAAGGCAGGCTTTAAGAAGGACTACAAACCCAAGTGCCTCAGCTATTGGAACCCAGGCCAACTGCCCGTACAGAACATCGACATCAAGGAAGCGGGAGCAGAGGCTGCGGCCAGTTTCCTTCGCAAGCTGGGCCTCGCAGCCTACGCAGGTAGCCGTTTGGATTGACAACGAGCCCCGGAGGGCTTATAATAGATACTTTAGCAACAACAGGAGCGATAAATGGGACGACCCCTCGGAAGCAAGAACAAGGTTATGACACTGGCAGCTCTCAAGAGCATGGAAGCAGAGACTCGTACACTGGCACAGGATCCAGTTGAAAAGGATCTGTCCAAGGAGACTGACGACGAGATTATGACTCGTTTGGGTCAGCGTTTTGAGATTCTGGAAGACATGACACGTGCCGTAAAGAAAGGCGATGTCCGTGCTATGATTGTGTCAGGTCCTCCGGGCGTGGGCAAGAGCTTTGGTGTAGAGAAAGTACTAAGCAAGCACGATGTCTTTGCCGATGTAGCCAACGACTCAAAGCTGAAGAAGTACGAGATTGTCAAGGGCGCAATGAGTGCCATTGGACTCTACAGCAAGCTCTACGAGTACAGCGACAAGAAGTGTATCCTAGTGTTTGATGACTGCGACAGCGTCCTGCTGGATGACCTTAGCCTTAACATCTTGAAGGCAGCTCTGGACAGCTCCAAGAAGCGTACCATTCACTGGAACACAGACTCTAGGCTCCTGCGCAGTGAAGGTGTGCCCAACAGCTTTGAGTTCAAGGGCGGTGCTATCTTTATTACCAATATTAAGTTTGACAACGTGCGAAGCAAGAAGCTACGCGACCATTTGGAAGCATTGGAAAGCCGTTGCCATTACTTGGACTTGACCATTGATACAGAGCGTGAGAAGCTGCTTCGCATACGTCAAGTTGTACGCGATGCAGGCATGCTGGATGACTATGAGCTTAGTGATATTGCCAAGGCCGAAGTTGTAGACTTCATTGCAGACAACAGTAAGCGTATGCGTGAGCTGAGCCTGCGCATGGTGCTTAAGGTAGCAGACATACGCAAGAGCATGCCCAACAACTGGCGTGCTGTAGCAGAGGTTACCTGTATGCGTAACCGTTAAGATAAAGAGCCCCTAGAGGCTCTACTAGACCAGCCAACGATTCGCTCCCGGTAACTGGTCCTGAGGGAAGGCAGCACCTTCCCAGTGTGATCCCTGATGCGGTAAGTCCGATTCGCTCCCGGCTCCATCAGGGATTTTTTTTGGTCAGTGTGGTGGGGTGGTCGGCATATATTTTTTTAAATTGTTGTTTTTGCGCAACAACGCATGCCCATAGGTGTAAAATCACCACCCCGAATCTATAAGTACTTTTATTTTAAATTTTTCGCGCACCAATTTTTTTTGGGCTGTAGACCCATTTGGGGAGCATCGCTACACCTTACTCTTTGGGCTAAACTCTAGAAAAAATCGCCTCTACACTCTACTCGCATATATACTAGTATGAACAACGACCTCTACACGCAAACAGAACAGATCCGTGGACGCTGGTATCGCTACGATCCGGACCGTGATATTTGGTATCCCGTCCCAGAAGATGAACCTCCTGTAAGTGCATGGGCATGGCTTGTGCTCATAGCACTATTTGCCCTTGTAGCCATCTGGGCAGAGTTTTTTAGGCAATAAATATATGAAATTCTTGGAGTATATACGGCGCATGGCTAAACCATTCCAAATCAAGTTTAAAGATTCGGATCCCATATACGAAGGTCCAATGGCACACGAATATAAGGATCCTCGTGCTCTCAGCTACATTGAACAGCGTTATCGTGAAATACACACTCCTACGCCAGCGACCAATCCCGGTATGTTTAACCCATTAACTCCACCAGAAGGTTGGGCTTGGGATCCATACTATGAGTGCTGGGTTCGTACCGCTATCCCCAAGTAAGTAAAAATAGTGTGCGATTACGATCCTGCTTGAATGCTATGCAGGCTTCCCAGTAGTCTTGATTGGCCATATGACTATAGGCCCATTCTACCCAGTGTGCGCCTGTGTACTGATTTAACCATTGTTCTAGTGTAGCAATACTGCTGACCCAATCCTCCTGCCAATTGGTATAGATTTTGGGCCAGGGCACACGAGCCACATACTGGAAGTCATGCTGTTCGGGCAAATAGTATATGTTGGGCATACAATATTTACTGTTGACGTTTTTTGTCATTATATGAGTATATAATGGTGCTAAATTTTTGCTTAACTAGGTGCTTCGCGCTTGCGCTGTCGCGCAGCCTGGTTTCGAGCTGCGCTTCGCGATGTCAACGCAGTTGTGGACCTGTGCACCAACCCACTAGGCTATAACGTTGGCCTCTTGTTATGGGCTGTACACGATGCAGCATAAAGCTGGGAAAGGCCATAAAGGTACCCTGCTCTCTGGGTAGGGTTATGGGATCTCTAGCTGTGAGTATTTCCAAATTGCCGCCTTCATAGCTGGATTCATGACTCAGCTGTATGCTAAAACTGAGTTTTCTATAGGTTGTGCCCTGGTAGTTCTGTGCATTGTCTATGTGCCAGTCAAAGTGGTCGCCTGTTGAATCATAGCAGGTAAACTGTAGGGGATCAATAAAATCCAAATCAAAACGCCAGTCAAAGTGATTGACCTGTGCCACTGCGGCACTACAGCGTTCATAGATCCAGTGATAGTCCTTTTGGTCCGGATCTAGCCAGCAGACATCTCCCTTGCGCACATCTGTTAGACTGGTCACTGACTGTTCTTGATGTACCAGTGCAGAGTGTCTTTGTTCACGGGCCAAGACCATGTCTATGATCTGTCTGCATTCTTTGGGTTGAAAAACCTGCCCCAATACTGCATAGGTATTAAAGCGTTGACGGAACTGTTCCTGTGGTGTGCGTAGTGCCCAAGCTAACATTGTTGTCCTTTAGATAATAACCGTAGTTCACGGTATCGGTATTGCGGCGGTATTCTTTAGCGCCATTTTTCAAGTGGAAACGTCGAGCCATTTCAGTAGGCGGACTCAGCGTCACTATGGCCTTGATTTCTGCGCTGTATTCTTCCAGTAGGCGTCCTGCGGCCTGTCTTAGCAGTTCGGCGCCTGCTCCAGGACTGTAGCTCCAAATGGTGTAGAATACTGCTATGCTGGTCTGTTTGGGTAGATCCACTAGATCCTGTTCTCTAGTGGGTATATCACCCAGCCAGCTCATGCAGGTCACTGCCAAGACACGTTCACTGTCTACCAGCATCATTATTTCGCTGTGGCTGTTTATTCTCTGTTCAATGGGTATGTGCGGTCTCACAGGATCGTCTTTGATGACCCTAGTAAGCGGATGATTGACATCCTTGATACGCACAAATTCCATGATAGTTCTCCAGCATTATATACGTACTTATCCAAGCCGGGCGAAAACTCCTGGATTTCAGGTCAGACAGCGTCTTCATCCTGGTCTAGATTGTTTAACAGCTGGCGCAGTCTACTACTTTCAACCTGAGCTTCTACACGGGGAGTTTCCAAACTGAATCCTTCCTTAGGTGTGGCACGTTCCCAATTGGCAGCGGCTGTGTCGCCCTGTGCAGTTGAACGATTTTTAATTTGATTTAACAGTTGACTGCCTGCTGAAGCCGCACCCGAACCATAAGATTCTTCCTGTTCCATGTCGGTAATGCGTAGTGTATCAATGTTGAATTCCAGGTCGATCTTCTGTCCAACGCCACTACTACTACGTGTCTTCATCAGCTGTATTTGATAGCGTCCACGTTCACGCATGGCCCTGCTGGTAAAGATACCAAACACGTTGTCCGCAGTCTGAATCTTACTGAGTCCGCCACTGATATGACTGTGATCAAACTCAACTTCTTCCACAGCGCCACGATTCAACTGTGCCGCAGTAACAAACACACAGTTCTTTTCCATGGCCAAGTTACGCAGTTCTTCACTTACATACTTGTCCTTGACAAAGAGGTTTTCTGCGGATATCTTGCGTCCATTGGGCATGAGTAGATCCAAATAGTCTACCAAGAGCACGTCTACCTTGCGACCCAATTTGATTTCATATTCTTTTAGATAGGCACGGATATCATTGACTGTCTTGCCACTGGGCATGTACTTGACCTGATAGCAGCCGGACTTCTTGCCAATCATTTTGACCTTCATTTCCACGTCATCAATCTGCTTGAACACTTCTCTAGTGGGTGTGCCTGTAATCATAGCATCCATGCGCATACTCACAAGTTCTTCACTGAGTTCTAGTGTCAAGTAGACTACATTCATGCCCACAAGTGCAAAGTTCAAACCTAGATTAGCCAAGAACAAACTTTTGCCCGCACCCGATCCGCCTGCAAAGATATTCAGCTCTCCGCGATTGAATCCGCCAAATAGTTTATCATCCACGCTTTTCCAACCTGTGCTGACCTGTCCGTTTTTGTCCTTGATCTTCATCAGTCGAGCCCTGGGATCATTAAAATAATCTGTGCCTAGGTCACGCTGTAGGCCAACCTGTACTGCTGCCTTGATCTTTTCTTCTACTGGACCATAGTCTCCCTTTTCCAACAGGTCTGCACTTTCTAGAATGGCTCGCTCCAGGCCCTTGTGTCTGATAAATGTTTCAAAGTCGTTCAACAGCCAATCAAAGTGTTCTTCACGCAGATCCGTGGGCACTTTAAACGTACTGCCAGTGGCAGCGTTGACAATTTCTTCCGTGGGCACCACGTTGTGTTCTTCTACATACTTGTTGATAAAGTCTGCACTAGTTTGTAGTTTGCGATCAAATAAACTAGCATCAAAAATACTTTGACAGCGACTAAAGGTAGCCGCATCACTTAGCATCATTTCTAGATATACCTTCTGTATATCATAACCATAGTCTATGTTCTGTTTCATTTGTTTATTGTATACTCTTTAGATTTTAATTTCAATGTGTTTGACAGGATTCCAAGGGTAATCCCATACTCTGTGTTTGGTATGATACAATACTGCTCCAATTGCACTACTGGGATCTCCCGGCATGGGCAGACTCCAACAGTAGCGCCACATGGGTTCTACTACTCGACGATTGGCCTTGTTATTCATGGCACAGCCTCCCATATAGACCAAACTGTCTGCACCAGTTAGTTTCTGTGCCAGGGCCATTACACTTTCAACATTGCGTTCAAATACTGCCTGTACTGCGGCAGCAATATCGCATTGATCCTGCAGGTTAACGATGGGATGGGGCCAATCAAGCACACCTCTATGTAGATTTTTTAAACTGCGCACCGTGGGCAACATATAGTCCAAGACATCTGAGTAATACCGAGAAGCATCTCCATTATCGCTCATCTGCTGAAACAGGTGTTCTTGACGTATGGGTTCGAGTCCAACTAATTTGGTGAATGCACTATAAAGGAGACCTAGACTGTTAGGGTATCTAGTACTCCATACCTTACGCATCTCTCCGTGTTGGGCATGCCATATAGAAGCACAGTCCCATTCGCCAATGGCATCTAGGACTACAATAGCCGCGTGACTAAATGGACTAGTATAATAACCAGCAGCGGCGTGGCTACCATGATGAGGAGTATACGATAATCTGGCATAACCTAAACCTGCACGTTTTAGATACCTATGCGGCATTACAGACCAATCACGAACCGAATCATACTGTCTTGCATACAGTTGTCTAGACTTTTTAAGCCAGGGATTTTCGTACCAGCAGATATGATCCGGACCACCGTTGGCAATATGTTGCCTGATCACTTCACTGGGCAGTTCGTCGCTGGGGCAAAACTCCCAATGCTTTAACTTATTTCCCGATCCTTCAAATACAGCAAGGCTACTGCCGTGATTTAGTGCGTTAATTCCCCAAGTAGTCATTTGTAAATAAATGGATCGCGCTTGCGTAGTTCTTCTAGTCTACGTTTAAATTCTTGACGTTCCTTGTACCAACGCCAAGGTTTAAGTAAAAAATTGATAATTGTTTTCATGATATATCCTTAAACCATTGTTTAGCTCTCAATTGTATTTTAAGACTGTTTGATTCTGCGGCCTGTCTAATCAAATAGAGTGTGGCCAGTTGGCCTAATTTTCCCACAGCATCATTGACATCTTTAACGCCTTCTGGCCAGTCGGGCATACTAACACTCCAACCAAACTCAATTGCCTGCTCGATTGTCTTTGGGCCTTCGTGATCTCTATCAGGGACCAGTATGATTTCTCTGCCCAATTGCTTTAGCAAATAGTTTTGACTGTCTTTTATTTCGGCGCCCAGTAAGGCACAAGCATCAATACTTAGTGCATCAAACGGGCCTTCGCATACGATTACGAATTGTCTATCCTGTGTTTGTCTGTCTAGATTAAACACATATCCCGGCTGCTGTTCACTTAGATAACGAGGTGTAGCATCAGGGTTTGTTGCCCTTGCAGTCCAGCCCACAATTTCTCCATCTTTGTAGAATGGAATAATTACACGATTCTTAAAACCTATTTTGTTAGTCCAGTAATAAGGATAACTGTAGGGATCTAAATTCCTAATATTTCTAAGATAACAGAATACATCTATCAAGGACTGATCGGCGTTTTCCCAGCCTTGTAGTTCAATCCAGGTCGACCATTCTTCTAAACTTTTTGCGTCCATTGGCAGGGCTCTGACATCAAAGGTTGGAATAATCGATCTCAACTGTACATCAGAGCTTTCATTTAGACGCAATGCTTCTAGCCTAAGTTGATTAATAACATCATCGGGTACATTGAGTAACCGCATGAGTTTATTCATTTTTTGACTAATCTGTCTGCCCGGTTGCCAACTTGCCTTGAATTGGCAATTAAAACAATGATAGCTTACAGCATCGCCTGCGTTTAAAATAAGTCCGCCACGTCCTCTTTTATCGTCACAGCAGGGCGCATTAAAGCTCATCCAACCGCTTGGAGTTTGCTTTCTTTTAGAAGGCAGATATTGAAGAATTGTATCCGAGATAAGGCTCATGCCTTATTTTAGCTACTTACTGTTACTTTGTCAACAGACCCGGTAAGATTAGTTCCGGTAACTATGTAAGTTTGATTACCGGCTACGGCGGTTCCTGTCCAAGAAACTAGAGTTACAGTACTTTGGCTGTAGCTACTAGGAGTAACATGACTAGCATTATCCACTTGAGTTACAGTAATAATCAAATCATTTATTCCGTCTACTCCGCCCAGTAGACTGCCCAAAACTTTAATTTTACTACCTACTGCATAGCCTGTTCCTCCGGCTTTAACAGTGACATCGTAGTTGCCGTTGTTTAAAGTTACCTTGTAACTAGAGCCAATTCCATTAGCCAATGGTGTTGAATAACTTACTCTAAAATATTGGTAATTTTGAGTGCTGACAATATTATCCCAGTTTCCTGTAAAGTCATCGAATGTATACGAGTATATAAAATCTGCACCTTTAAATGCTTCAAGGTTAATGGTTGTTCTCTTAGTACCTTCGATCCAAACACTACCGGTAAATCCTGTCATCTTAACACTAAAGCTCATATTTTCCGTAGCCACAGCTTCGTAAAATTTAGCAGGTATAGCACTGGTGTGATATGTAGGCGTTCCTTTTAAATCGATTTCTGCTTGGAAGGAATCGTAAACTTTATCGTCTCTGAATACTGGCATGGCGCTGCCTACTAATTCCATTTTGCCCAACGCACCAAATCGACTATCTCCGTAGAGTAAGACACTACGACCGTCTTTGTTGGCAGTAACACTAAATGTCAAATACTGTTCAGTTAGTTCGGCTAAATCTTCCTCTGGAATGGTTACTGTAGCAATTCCCTTAATGGTAGGATGCGGAGTAACAGTATACGGACTGTTGGGTAGCGATTGCCCTGATGCATCCATAACATTCATTTCAATGTTGTTAATCACAGGACTTGTAACTAGCTCTATTCTTTTTTGGTCGGCATTTTTAATATCAAATTCTATGGTATTATCAACGCCATTATAGATTTTAACGATTCTTTGATACACGTTTGTATACTCCACATTAAATCCAGCCAAATCAATTAATAGGTTAACTCTATTCGGATATAAATAACTTGAAATTTTTTGCATTTGGATAGACCCTC
>JACCDK010850737.1_pt1 | contig 10035 bp, 4 predicted proteins | sample 7445871 | NCBI WGS metagenome assembly JACCDK01 (sample SAMN15323436, study PRJNA562643) | freshwater metagenome | isolation source: river surface water | place: USA:Blue River Watershed | collected 2017-08-15
CTTACGATGAACTTGTCCTCGGCGAGCTCTATTCGCATGCCCTTGGCAAGTTCGGCCAGCTGGTCTGCGGGAATGGACCACGCATTTGATAATTCGCTCAAAGAGTAGCCGGAATGCTCAGGCATGTCTGGCTTGGCAGCGGAGGACATGACGTCGGCAACGCTCTTCCATCCGTTGGCCGAAGCCGAATGACATAGCGCGTAAAATTCCTCTTTCTTCTCCATGGGGAACAAGGCGTCCTCACTCCTGGAAGGATTCGCATCCAAGACCATGCGTCCCACCATGCGGGAATGCTCCTTGGTGGCGAAGAAGCCTGCGGCGTCCAAGATATGTTCGACGTTCCAGTCCCTCCCGAGTTCGAGAGCCATCTTACGGTAGGTGAATCCTTCTTCTTCGGGCGGCCTGCTCCGCGAGCGGCGCATCCCAGCCTCGATTTCAACGGACAAGGAGTTGAACACCGGCATTTCGTATCCTGCGGGAACGATTCCTGCCGCTTGGACGTCGGCGGGACCGTCCGCGATTTTCTTGAAATGATCGGAGACAAGCCCACGAAGCACGTCAAACGGCACAGAGAGCTCCTTGGCCATTTCGAGCCAGGTGAGAGAGCCCGTCCGTCGGCCGAATTCCTCAGCCCTCGAAAGCGGCGTTTTCACCTCTGTTACGGGTTTGATCAGGGTGAGTTCAAGCGAGCGCTCCTCGGGGTCGACCTTGGAGACAAAAGCGGTGACGGTCTCTCCGGGTTCCGGTGCGAAACCATCTTGGCCGAAATTCGAACGATGGAGGATGCCCGTGGCCAAGGTCCCTGCCCTGCGGAGTATGATATAGAGGATTTCGCCGGTGGTCCTTCGGCGGCTGACCTTATCGACGACGAACTGCAGCTCCTGGTGAGGGTAAATGCCTTCGTAGGCCTCCTTAGGCAGATTCTTCCTGCCAGGTCTGGGAGCAGGCGCCGCGTCGATCGCAGCGGGACGGACGTCGGCGGCCTTGGGCAGGACGGCCGACACGGAATGGGTCGGCACCGTGATGGACCGCGCCTCGATCAGTTCGCGGTCGGCCTCGATAAGCTTGAGCAGCGCTTCGACGCTGGCGGCATCGAGCCCGCGTCGCAATTCCAGGGCAGTCTGCGCGAACCTTACCGGGACATAATAAGCGGAGTCGGCGGTGAGACGGCTTAGCGGATCCTTGATGAAGATGGCCCTGTTGAGTTTTTCGGAAATAAGGGGCGTATCGAAGACGAAGAGTCTCACATGCGGCGTGAGCAGCTGTTCGAGGTCACGGAGCGCGGGAGAAGAGAAAGCCTTCTTTCCGGCCACGATGAAACCCGCCACCCGCTGGCCTCCGTGATCGCAATGAGGCAGACAAGCCTGGCCGAACTCGGAGAGATGCGCGGGATTACGGACAAACTTGTGTCCTGCGAAATAATCCTGCTTGTCCAACCCGATCGCGTTGATGACTTCGCGCCACTTGAAAAAAACGGGACGCAGGTCCGCCAGGCGTCGAAATTCGCTATAAGTCGTCTTCGCAACCAGACGGGAAAAGGATTCGTTATGGGGCTTGATCTCGATCCGCGTCAGGGATTTGGCCGAGGAAGCCGCCACCTCCAACAAACGGCTTCCGTCAGGGCCATCGGACCATCTGCCTATGCCAAACTGGGCTGAGATCAGCTGATGGACCTCTTCCGGGGGCAACTCGCTCGGGACGTTAAGCGATAATCCGATGTCAACGGACACGGGTTGCACCCAATCATTCGCTTCGCAGTCGAACCATCCCTGGCCGAATCGCGGCAGATGGACCGTCAGTTCTTCGTCCCGGGTATTCCGCGCGTCTTCCCTGAGGGTGCTGCTGAGGCCGTCCCTGGCCTCACGGTCACCATGGACAAGGAACACCCCCTTCAGTGCAGGAGCCGCGGAGCCATCCTCACCGAGCACGTAACGACAAACCGAGTGTGCATCCGCATGCCCGGAATAGTATGGCGATACGTCGTCGAACGATGATTTCACCGAGGTTGCCTTGATCTCCTGCGCTTCTTCGTCTGGTCCGAATCCGGCAGGCAACTTCAGCTTGATTTTAGACCTTTCATCATCGCCTTTGGCCGCATCGATCAGCCGGAGATAATGCCCAGGGGATTTCGCAGGCACGAAGCCCGTCAGGACGAAGGTAGCGCCCGGATCACGTGCGTGATCGCGCAGGTAGTGGAGGATGCGAGCCCCGTTCGTCGCGCCTTTTCCGCAGATGACGACATAGGGTCCGAGGGCGCCGTCCGGAGGCGCGCCCCAGCAGACTTCCATAGGCAAACCGCCCAGAGCTGCCGGAGACCGGAGCAAAGCAGGAACTCCTTTGGATTCGAAGCCAAGAAGCGACCGGAGCAACGCCAACCCTGCTTCGCGGGTGCCGCCGGCTGACTGCAAAAAAGCGGCTGAGTCATTGATGAAAGGATTTTGCGCCCCCAGGCCTTGCTCGTAGAAGGCCAGGTATTCCCTGATGAAATCACGCGCCAGGCCAGAATCGAGATATACCCTCGGAATAAGGCCGTCGCGAAGTCCTAGCTTTGCCCGGTGGAAAAGGAAAAGGTGGCATATGTCCAAGAGAAGGTCGTGGCTTCGCTGCAACGAGAACGCGGGGAAGAAGACCTTCGAATCTGTTCCTTCGCACAGGCCTCTTTCCAGGACCTGAACCAGCTTCTCCAGACGACGCACGCAGCTTCGGGCGGAATCCGGGCGCGAAGGGCGATTTCCATACGTCGACTCGGCGATGACATAATCCGAAGCAGGCGGCTGGACTCTGGCAGGAGCCATGCTCCCGGTCTCATCCGACCTTTCGACCGGACCGATGTCGCCGGAAAAAAGCACGGATGTGACAGCACCGTCGCCCTTTTCGGCCGAGAATCTGAATGCGACGGAGCCGAAAATATGCGAAGTCGGGAAGCATTCGACATGGAGGCCAGGTTCGACCTCCAAACCCACTCCAGGCACGCATGGTATGAATCGATCAAGGGCCTCCTTAAGAAGCGCGAGGGCCGCTTTGAGACGCCGCGCATCGTCGCCGAACTCGTTCTCGGCCTGATCCTGGCAGGCGATCAACGTCAGGCGGCTCGTCTCGGCGGTGCAGTATATCTTACCCGTGAACCCGGCCTCCAGCCATCGGATCAGAGCGCCGATATGATCCCCGTGGGCATGCGTGATGAAAAGGCCGTCGAGAGCACCTATCTGGCAATCCTCAGGTAGGTTTTCTGGGAAAGCTGGCTCAGTCTCGGGCCCATTACGCTGGGCCAGGCCGCAATCGATCGCGTAGGTGCGCCCCGAGGGCTTGAACCGTACGAACGAACATGAACCGAGGACCTCATCCAAGGCTCCATGGAATTTCAGAAGTAGTGGCATTTTATACCAGAACGGGATTGGCCCGTTTCAAGCGGACACCAGGGCGGATGACTACACTATTCTGGAGTCAGACGACGGCCGGCTCGCCCTTCGCTTCCCTGGCCTCCCGCACGGCGGCCATTAGCCTGCCCTGCTCCGCATCCCTGTCGTGATACCAGTCACGGCTCCAGACCCGATGGAAACGCCAGCCCTTGGAAGACAGGAACTCCTGACGCGCCCGGTCACGGGTCCTCGCCGTCGACATGGCATGGTAGGACGCGCCGTCACACTCGACGGCCAGAAGGTTTCGCCCGCTCTCACGGATCACGATATCGATGCGATACCTGCCCGCGCCATACCCGGGACGGACGTCGAGACCTGCGGCCTGGAGGAATTCGATGACCTCGGCCTCGAAGACCTTGCCGCATGCCAACAGGTCCTGGGACGGTCCTGACTTCTCGCTCGGTGGTTTCTGGGTGATGCCGAAATCATTGTCAGCCTTGGCCTGACGAAGGTAAGCGAGGAACTCACGGAACCGCTGGAAGCCCTCGCTGGCAGCCGAAGATCCCGCCAGATCGTGATCCGTGAGCGAACTCACGACGGTCATGCCGAGCCGCGAGCGCGAGGTGGCGACATTGAGGCGTCGATGCCCGCCGGTCTTGGTCAGCGGACCGAGCGAGGCCGCGCTGAATCTGCCGTCCTCCCCTTTCCCATAGGTAAGCCCGAGGATGATGTGATCGGCCTCGTCCCCCTGCACGGTCTCGAGGTTACGGAGGAAGAAAGAGTCCTCATCGGACATGAACAGCTGCACGAACCCAGGTGCGTCGGCCAGCAGCTTCTCGACGAGCTCCATCTGGTTGTAATTCATGACGACCACGCCAAGCGAACGCTCAGGCCGCTTCGAAACATGCTCAGCCACCAGTTCGACGATGCGTTCGGCCTCCGCCCGGTTGATCTGCCCTACGAACCTTCCCTCAGGTACGTACTCATGCTTCAGACCGGTCCCGCTTACGACCCTAGGCGGACAGACTTCGAGGCTGCCGTCGTAGAAACGGGCGTTGTTGAAGGCGATCAGGTCAGGGGTCTCGCTTCGATAGTGCGAAAGCAGGCCGACCCTCGTCGCGGAAGGTCCCTCTTCGCGGAAGACGCCGCCGAACTCCTCAAGCACGCTTTCGACGAAATCATCCGAGTCTTCCGCATCGGTGAGTCCGCCGCGGAAGAAATTGGTAGGCGGCAGCTGCTTCCGGTCCCCGACGATGACGGACTGCTTGGCGTAGCTCATGCAGTAGACGGCTTCCATCACGCGCATCTGCGAAGCCTCGTCGAAGACCACCACGTCGAAGGCCGGTCCAGCGGTCTGATCGACGCCCACGAACGAGCTAAGGCTCGCGGGACTCATCATCCAGCATGGCTTGGCGGAGCGAAGATAATCCGTCATGCCGTCCAGCCTGAGGATCTCACGGATCGAACGCATGATGCGGCTGAGCCCGGCTAGGCGGCGGATTTCGGCCGCGGCGGGGCCGTGGTTCGACGCGGCCTGCTGCTGCTGTTCGTGGACCTTGCGCTTGAGCTGGGCCACCGAAAGTTCGGTGAGCTTTCCGTCCAGTTCGGCGAACTGCCTCAGAGCCTGCCCATGTTCCTCTCCGCGCGTGCCGACGGCCACGTCGCAACGGTGGAGGAAATTGAATTGGAAAACCTTCCACGCGATGCGTGGGTCGATTCGGCCGGACATCATCGCCTGGAAGAACGACTGAAGCTCGGAAACCCGGGAGATGGAACGATACCAATAGTCCTTGCGCAGCCAGGCGGCCTGCCTGGCCGTGCCGGCCTGAAGGCCGTGGCAGATGTCACGGGATTTCGCGATGTCGTCGAAATCGTCGGCCGTGAACTCGAAGATATCCCTGATGCAACCGGTCGACCGTCCCCTTCGGGCAAGCCAGTCCCGCAACAGGGCTTCGATGTCCGTCCAGAGCACCGTCGCCAGCTCGATGGAATCCCCCCCGAGCTGCAAGGTGAGCTCCTCCTTCCATTTGACCTCCCGCATGGCCTTGTCCCAGTCGGAGGATTCAGCCAATGCCCAATGCGGAGAGACATCCTTGAGCGGCCTGTAATCCTCAAGCACGCTGAGGTTTCGACCCAGCTGCTTGCGACGGATGCCGTCGCTCAAGGTCTCGCCCAGGCACATCTCAGACGCCGTCGAATCCATGCCGACCTCCGCCATGAAGCTGTCCACCGCCTTGAGTCGGGTCTCCAATACCGACCGAAGGGCCGGAAGTTCATCCAGCCCCAGTTCACCCGCGAGCTGGACGATGCGGTTGTCCAGCATCATCGACAGACCTTTGGCATGCTGATCGGCGGTGCGTCGTGGGTTCGACCAATAGGCGGCGACGACGTCGGGCTTGGCGACGAAAAGTCCGTTCCATCGGCAATCGGCGACATGCTGCGCCGCGGTCATCATCGTGCGCAGTTCGCCGTCCTTGAGGATGCGCTTGCAGTTCGCCTTGGCGGGATCGGCTAAGAACAGGTCCTCCAGACTTGTCAGCAGCGGGAGCAATTTGCTGGATTCATGGAAACGCCAAAGTGAGTCCCTGACCTCCAAGGTATGCCGGCACAGGTCTAGCCAATCACGCCAGCCCATGTCCTCAGGCAACGATTGGGCGTAGAGGCTTCTCAGGAACACCTTGCACTCCGCGGAGGGACGGAAGTACTTGAAGATCGGAGCTTCTCCGCCTTCGGCGCATTCATAGACTTCCGCAAAAGCCTCCGGAGGGAGACCAAGCAGCCGGACGAGGTTCGGCACCTGCGGCCGGGCAAGCGACGGAGTAGCCACCCAGGGTCCGCGTTCGCAGAGGTCGGAGAGTTCCTGGATTCGCAGCCTCCACGTCGAGATCTCATCGTTAGGCGGCGAAGGCTGACGCCACCACGCCAAGGGCAACGCAGAACCCAGGACGCGCAGATTATCATGGATCGAGAGGATCGAACGGAGTTCGGACACCGCGCCCGTCGCCTTGGATCCGATGAGGTCGCAGAACTGCCGGGCGAGGCCGTAAGACGTGACCACCGATGTGACGTCGGCTTCCAGGCTTATCCTTAGGCTCCTGAGTTCGGACCAGGTGGTCCTTTCCGCCGAGGAACCCAGCGCCCGACCCAGCTGGGCGAGGCTCCGGGAGTACTTGATGTCGTCGAATTCCGCGAAACTGACGGGATGAACCCGCATCTGCAGGTTCTGGAGCTCCTGCCACTCAAGCCTGAGGCCGGCGACGTTCCCCGAAGCGGCCTGAGCGCAGGCGAGCAGGACGCGCGAACCGACCGGCTGGGACAGGACCAACCGGGATACGTAGGCCGCACGGACCACGTCGCGGACGGAGTCCAGCGGCGCGATCAGTCCCAACCTTACGAGTCGTTCATGCAGGGCCGGCAGCTCGTCGTTGAGTTCGACCAGTTCCTTCACCGACGATCGCAGCTTGGATTCGGACGCCGGATCGGCCTGGTAAAGCTCGCCGCGCACCTGATTCCATGGGGACGCATCGTCCTTGAGTTCGGCGGCCATCTCGGCCCACTCGCTGACGACGAGGCTTAGTTCCTGGAGGCGCTGATGCGTCAGAGACGAATGCGCCGGGATCTCGAACAGCTGCAGATGCTCTCCCAGCTCCCTCTTGAGCCGGATCAGGGCCGCGACGCCCTCATGCTTGGCGAGGTCGTTCGCTGCCGGGTGAAGCGGAGAACACCCGCGGTTCCAGCCGTCGTTCAAGTGCTGACGGAGAGACCTGAGCTGGGCGAGTGAGCCATCCTGAGGGCGAGGCACGCGGGGCGCGGCCGAAGCGGCCTGTTGCACGAAGGCCTTTCGCTCCGCGTTCTCATCATGCAGGAAGAGCAAGGCTTCGCCCAGGCCGGCCCTTTCGAGACGCTCCTTCACCTGCGCGACGGCGACGGCCTTCTCGCAGACGAAGAGGACCTTCTTGTCCTTGAGGATGAAGTTGGCGATGATGTTGGCGATGGTCTGCGACTTGCCCGTGCCCGGAGGTCCTTCCACCTGGAGGCTGACGCCTTGGTCGGAAAGCTGGATGACCCGGAGCTGGCTGTCATCGCAAGGCATCACGATACCAAGCCCTTCGATGCCCGCGTCCCCGACCGGAGGATTCGCCGGCTCGATGACCCTGCCCTCGAGCTTCGCCTTCACGACTTCGTTGGCGGCGAGGTTCTGGGCCATGACATCCTCCTTGAGGTGTCTCGTGATCCGGATGTCCGCGCTGCTGATGTTGGCGAGAACGTAAGCCTCGTCGATGGTCGCGGAGGCTCCGCAGAGCAGTCTCAGCAGGCCGACGGCGTTGCCGACTTCCGAAAGCCCGCCGAGGGGAACCTCCGCAGGAAGGTCTGACGCCGGCCCAGCCCCTGCCTGTGCCAGCAGGAGCGGGATCATCGGATTCAATTCCCAACCCGTATCATCCGATGCCTGCCTGAGCCTGTAGCCGGAAGGTCCCGTCAGCAGTTCGGTCTTCAGAAGATAGATAGGAGCCTTGGTCTTCTTCGTCGGGTCGCTCGGCCATGGCATCTCGAGCCGTCCGCAGATCAGATGCAAGGAACGCTCCCCTTTTTCCCGGAGGGAGCTCTTGGATGCGTCCAAGAGGCGCTTGAAGGCCAGGGATCCACGCTCAGCGACCTCGGCGAGACCGCCTTGGTCGACCTCTTCCGCCCGGATTACCGCGACCTGCTGGCATCGGCCGTCACGCAGGACGGTCAGAGGCGACGAACGGCTGACGCTGGCCGAACGACGCAGCACCTCCTTGACGTAGTCTGTGACAGCCTGGGGCATGTGACCCGTTGGGATAACATTAATATCCGCCTACACCATAAGAATAATTGAATGACTACATGTAGAGCTCGGTGAGAAAAGTCTCAACGGGAGCTGTCATCTAGATCATCTATATCTGCTTCGATGAAATCAAATTGCGCCTTCCAGACGTCTTCACGCCAACGAATGAGCGGGTCTTCGCCTGAAACGGCATAGACTACGATGAATCCGGCATCTTTCAGGCGATTCGTGGTTGTTTTCGCGACAGGCCCGGCAACGACTGCAAATAGCCTCCCCATCTTGATCGACTCAAGTTGCCGCAGTCCCGATTCGAGGTCATCCGTTGGCTCGGCTGTCAGCCATAGTACGACGCAAGGACGCCAATCCCCCGGGACTCCGGCATCTGATGAAACGACATCGGACCTTATGGCTGCGGCCAATTGCGTAAGTCCACCTCCCAGGCTGCAACCTGGCACAAAGGCGCCGTCATGCAGGTAGAACGAACACAAATCAACAAGTGGCATGACTACCTTCTGCTCACCGCCGAACTTAATGACCGAGAGATTCGCCGTCTCCAAGGCAAAGGGGTCCTGTCGCATAGTGTCGACGATTGCGCAGAAAAAGTCGCGACAAGACACCATGATTGACCCTCCTGGGGATGCGGAGGTGTCGATAAGGAAGTAATAAGGCAGACGGCGCGTGCTCATGTCACAGGGGTCACGCAGGTCTAGCCATGCGAGGCCTCGATTCAACCCCTTAAAGCCCACCTCGAATGACAAAAGACCGGCTCCGCCTTGGCCGAGACATGGCTTGATGGCTCAAGGATTCTAGAGAATAACCGCTGGGACCCCTTCGAACATGCGTAAGTCCGCCTACCCCCTGGCATTCCTCATGACCGCCATGCTCTTGATCGCGCTGACGCGGATGCCCTACGGGTACTACATGCTGCTCAAGGTGGTCACGTGCGCCATCTTCATCGGGTACGCCACCCATCTGCGTAGTGCGACGAACCCCATGCTGTATGTGTCCGCATGGCTGCTTGCGCTGATGTATAATCCGCTGATCCCGTTTCACCTCGGAAGGGAAACCTGGAGCGTGGTCAATATCGCTACCATCGTCATTGCTTGGCTCATCGCCCGGGTCATCCGAAGCGCTAGCGCCGAAGATGACGCACGGGATGCATAACCGGGTGCTTCCCCTTCACCATTCAACCTGACTCGGCGACGCGCCCGAGTTGCTTGGAATCAGGCCAGCTCGTTAAACTGGCGGTGCTTCCTTATCCTCGGTTTTCGTCAGGCTTGGCCGCCGCTCCGAACATGATGCAATCGCCTTTGTGCGTGCGCATGAACTCGGCGACCTCCACCAGGCTTAGTCCGCGGAGGTCGTGGACATCCTTGCGGCAATTCTGGCAATAGGCCTTCCGCGGCTCCATCCAGACAAGAGACAGTTCGGCCATGGGACAGGCTCTCGAGAGCGGATTATCCTTAGCAGGCACAGGATTCATGAGCACAAAAGGATCAGTCCGGCGATGAAACCTAGAAGACCTAGGCAGCCGAACGGGCTATTCGTGACCCGCCGTTGACCTTCCGGGCCGGATGACGCCCGACTTGCCAGATATTCATCAAGCTGCCGCCCCAGTTCGATCCGCCGGCGCAGACTGAGGGACGCCCCCTGCTCGCTTTGCTTGATCACATATGCGTCGGGCGTCGTAGGCAGATGAGTCGTCCACTGGGGATCATAGCTCTTACGACGGACCGGATCACCGAGCACCTGGAAGGCACGATGACAGGTCATGACTTGCTCGGGGACCACGAGACAGGCCGGGCCAGGTGTCGTGCGGAGAAGGTATGCCTGCGAGATTTCGCGCTGAGTAGCGTCCATCGAAAC
>JACCDK010418553.1_pt1 | contig 10034 bp, 8 predicted proteins | sample 7445871 | NCBI WGS metagenome assembly JACCDK01 (sample SAMN15323436, study PRJNA562643) | freshwater metagenome | isolation source: river surface water | place: USA:Blue River Watershed | collected 2017-08-15
ACTACATTTAAGTTTAAAGCCAATAACGTGTCAACCAAATGTTTCCCATTGACAACCGAGGTTTGATTTCCAACAACGGCAATCCGCTTGTTTTTCAGAGAGTCAATAAATAAATGAAGGCGGTCAATACCGAGAATGGGATTTTTGAGGTCATGTTTCGTTTTGGCTATGGTCAAACTATCGTTAAAAATGCTTGTTCCCGTGACAATTGGATATTCACCTTTTGCGTTTTGAACACAACTCATGAGTAAAAACACAAAAATTGTTTTCAAGCACAGAAGCTTTGCGTATTTTTGAAACCTAAATAACGGTAATTTGTCTTTCGAAATTTTCATATCACGTCGTCTCATTCATAATAAACTGCAAGGTATAAAAGTTTCCAAACCGATTGTACGCACCGCTATCCTGAGTATTGCACTAGCCATTGTGGTTATCGGAGTTACCGTAGCGATCGTTACAGGTTTTCAGCATGAAGTTCGCAATAAAATAACTGGTTTTAATGCACCGCTGTTCATTTCGAAAAAAGGAACCCAGCAAATTTTTGAAGGGGAGGCTGTTTGGAAAAATCAAAGCGCATTGAATGAATTGAAAGGAATCAAAGGATTAAGCTCCATTTCGCCGGTTGTATTTAAACCTGCGATGCTTCAATCAAAGCGCTATGCAGATACCATTCAACTGTCAACGGGAAAAGATTCTTTAATTACCCGTCAAGACATCATTGGTATCGTCATGAAAGGAGTTGAACGAGATTATGATTGGTCGTTTATTCAGAAGCACCTACTGTCAGGACGAGTGCTCAATCCACAAGCGGTGCAAGAAGAATTGGTGTTATCTAAACGAATGGCCGATCAGTTGAATTACGCACTTCACGATACCATTTCAGTGTACTATGTGAAAAATCAACCTGTATTGCGTAAATACAAGATTGTTGGGATTTATCAAACAGGATTGGAAGAATATGATCAAAAAATAGTCTTTTGTCGTTTGCCTGAGGTACAAAAAATGAACGATTTCGGCCTGAAAACAAAAATCAGTATTGATGATCAGTTGACAAACGGAAGTGTTGTATTAAAAGCAACGATTGAGGGAAAAGCTTCCAATTTACTCTATGATTGGGGTTCAGGACCCGATATTTATGGTGGATTCTATTTGTCTCATTTAACGGATACAAATTTTCGATTAATTGTTTACCAATCAGACCCTCAACGGGGAACAAAATCGCCCATTGATACAAGTTACTTAAGCATTCAATGTTCTGCTCCTTATGTTGTTTCTTCCGATCTTTTGAGAGACGAGAATGGCAACCTAATCAAAGAAGATGCTGGTTTGGGATCATTTCAAATGGCAACGAAAAACGGAACGATTCTCATCACTGAAAAGGAAGGGATCGGAACCGGCAAGAATTTTGTTTCAGGTTTTGAAGTTCGCATAGATGATTGGTCAGATTTGCAACGTGTTCAGTCAGAGGTTCAATCGATGATTGAAATGCGTCCAAATGAAAACAACGAGCTGATGCAAGTTAGTAGTATCTTAGATACGGAAAATGACCTTTTTGCCTGGTTGAGTTTTTTGGATTACAATGTGTACATCATCATTTTTCTTATGTTGTTGATTGGTGTGATAAATGTTGGTTCCGCCATGTTGGTATTAATTGTGGTTCGGACAAATCTCATTGGAATGTTGAAGGCAATGGGCGCGCGCGATTGGTCCATCCGTAAATTGTTTCTCTATCAAGCGGCATTTTTAATTGGAAGAGGACTATTGTATGGTAACATACTTGGTTTCTTCATTTGTTTTTTACAGTTGAAATTTTCGGTGTTAACGTTGGATCCGGTTGTATACTACCTGGATAAAGTGCCCATTGAAATCAATCCGATTTCGTGGTTGATGGTCAACTTAATCACCTTTGTTGTGTGTATGGTATCTTTGATTATTCCAAGTTACGTGGTGACAAAGATCAGTCCGACCAAAGCCATTCGATTTAATTAGCCATGCAGTTTGAACCATTGGAAGAGGTGAGCATCCTAAACGAATCTGGTATTTACCGCGTTCTAAGGATTGAAGCTGCTTTTTTTTATTTGTTGGATGAACATGGCTTTGAACGAAAAGTGTCTCATGAATTCGTTGTGCGCAGGCAAAAGTTTCAGGTGAATAAAATCATTCAGAAAGACGAAACGGAAAGAAATACCACCAAAAAGGCTGTCAAGAATCAGGAAATCCCATCCATCGACTTACATCATCACGCCTTGAATTTAGACGAACGGATTCTGACTAAACATGAGATTTTAACTGCCCAAACGGATGCTTTTAAGCATTTTTGTAACCTGATGATTCAAAAGAAAGTCAAACGATTTCGCGTTGTTCACGGTATTGGTGAGGGAAGGCTTAAATCGGAATTGAGGACCTTAATCCATGGGAAAGAAGGAATTTCCATGCATGATGATCAAGTATCACGTGGTAGAGTAGGAGCCTCCTTGGTTGAAATTCAAACTTCGATTGCTCGTAACTTTTAATGCTGGGGAACGTGACCAGCTTTTCCTGCTTCGATGTCAAAAATCCAGGTATAATACCCAACAAAGTGGCTATTGAAAAAACCTAATTGATTTCCGAAGGATGTTGGAAAGGAAATGCGTTGGAAGGAAGAAATGCCTTTAATCAATGACTGTGGCGCCACACCATCTTGTTGGCATGGAGCTTGTTTGTACGGTCCACTTCGAAACGTTCCGTATTGCCAAATATGCTTCCAAGGATGAACGTCCATTTTTTTTCCAACAGGATTTTCTGGTGCGATCGCGAAATAATCGCCTAATTGGACATGTCCCTTCAAAACGGTTGCCATACCGAGTGCATACGCGTGACCCATGCTATGTGACACAATGTAAACCGTATCATTTTGAGAGAAATTTGGAGCTTCGTTTAGCACTTGAAGCAAATTGTATCCAGCGATTTTCCCATTTTTAAAGCGTACGTTGAAGCCGTCGTAATTTGGACTCGTCGCTAATAGGTCAACGGTATTTACCTTTTTCTTTGTAGGAAGTTCTGTCTGATAACAATGGTGTTTTTTAGTGCGGCAAAGTTTTGGGTAAATCGCTGCGGAACCAGCAAAATTTACCACAGAACGATGGTTTGATGTAGCGACTGAATGGTGTCCATCTGCATACCAAACTTCATCCGCTCGAATGTGTTCTTGAAATTGAAGGTTGAATTGATTACAAGGCTCCCAGTACGCGAAGCGATCCATGGAGTACAGTTGATTTTTTGAATTTGGAAATTCCACTCCTTTTTCTTGAAACGTCGTAAGAAAGTCTGAAATGGAATGGTTGGTTGAAACGGGACGGTATCCATTCACAAAAACCAAGATGCGTTTCGGTGGATCAGCAAGTTTTAGTTTATTGGTTAAATCAACCCCCATGTGGTTGAATACCTTTTCCTTTAGAATTTCTTTGTTTCGACCGAGGTATCGAAAAACTACAAAGTGACTTTGGGTAGGCTTCCTGTATGGAAGTGTTGTTAGTTCCAAGGTGTTCTTTGAATGAATGAACCGCGCTTTATTTGCAGTGTCTATCTCAAAATAGAGTACACGGTCCTCCCGTTGAGCATACCAACTGGAGTCGATTTGACGAAAAACTTGACTTTTTGTAAGAAATGCGTCTATCTTTTGAAATTCATTGGAGTCATCAAGTCCGTGTTGTAAATTGGATTGACTTTTACCGTGAAAACTAGAGATTTCATGAAATTTCATGTGGTAATTCGTGTAATAGAATTCTGTTGCATAAAAAACAAGCATGTTCGAAATAAGGACAAAACCCCAGATGACAAGTTTTCCAATGCGCCACGATAATCGTTTGAAAAAACGACTTTCGAGCATGCGTTTATTGATTTTTCGAAATAGGATGAACTGACAAATTAAGGAGAGGAAAACCGCGATGAGGTGAATCAAACAAATACGGTATCCGAGGAATTGAAACCGTGGTTTGAAAAAAGGATTTGTTACATCCAAGTATACATAAAATTGATTTTGCTTGAACGGTCGCGTTACATTTTTCAAGGGATTTTCTGGGTTTACATCAAAGGTACCATCAGGATCTTCTTTCCAAAAGTAAAAAGCAACGCGTCCATTCGATGTCAGGATGTTTTCATAATCATCGTAGAAGCGAAAAGGTATCGCATTCGATGTGATTTTCGCTTGAATTCTTGGTTCAATTTCGTTTCCTTCCTGGAGTGAACTTAGCTCTTTTTCGGATAGTCCAAATTGAGTCCCGAGAAGTCGAATAAACGTCCAATTCGATAGGCATCGGTTTTGAGTGCCAATAAATCCAACTGTTTTGTGAGGGATGGCGAAATAACGTGTTGTATCGCCTGGAACACAAAAAACATACAATACCTGCAATGTATTCGGATTTCCGTTCGGGAACTGCGCATCACGCAGCTCTTTTTGCTGTCGGTTAAATTGAAGGTTGGAAGGACTTGTGAATTCCCAGTTCTGCTGTTCTGAAAAATAGGTATTACTGATTTCCCGTTCAATGTTTAGTGAGACGCCATACTTTTTGAACGTACTGATAAACGTACTTAAATCAGGAAGTTTTTGCTGTTTAGAACCAATGACTTTAATGCGATACGATGCTTTCGGCAGGGTATCCTGTGTCCAACTAGATGACAAGAAGCCAAATAAGAAGATTACCAAATACAGGGAGGTAATCTGTTTCATCTGCTTATTTACAGGTGTAGGAAATTCTTTTTGGCTAATAATTCGTCTTCAGACTCTCGGTAATCCGGGTCATCCACACAACAATCAACTGGACAAACTGCTGCGCATTGAGGTTCGTCATGAAATCCAACGCATTCGGTGCATTTGTCGTGCGTAATGTAATACACATCCATGTTCACAGGTTCAAACAAGTGATCTGCAGAAATTTCTGCTCCGTCCAAGGTCGTAATCATTCCTTTGAGGGAAGTTCCATCGGAATATTTCCATTCTGCTCCACCTTCGTAAATTGCGTTATTTGGACATTCCGGTTCGCAAGCCCCGCAATTGATACATTCGTCTGTGATGATGATTGCCATAAAATCAAATTTTGTACAAAGATAATAACCCTTGGCGGAATGTTTTGTTCAATGACGTAAAAAAAGAGAAGTTATGTACTTTTGTACTGTGGAAAAACCAAAAATCATTCGTGCTTTTGTTGTTCTAGGAGCAATCTTAAAGGAATTGGGCGAAAATCAGCCTTATTCAGCGAAAACCGCTGCAGTTAACGCTTTGGAATATGAAGAATTAAATGACTTGATTTCAAGAGAAATTCACTACAATGGTTGGTTTACGGAGGACTCTATACGGCAAGCTTTTCGCGAGATAGCTTCTTGGTTAGATCAAGACCTTTTAACCGATTGGGTAAAGCATTACCCTGAAAATCCTGTTCAAAAAAATGTGGCTATTATTATGGCCGGAAATATTCCACTTGTGGGATTTCATGATTTTTTATGTGTTCTGTTGTCGGGACATCGTGTCATCTGCAAACAAAGTTCGGAGGATGCTCGCTTGTTACCGGCACTTGTCAATATATTGGTTCATTTTGAGCCTGAACTTTCGAATTATATTCGTTTTTCGGACCGCAAATTGGAGGATTACCAAGCAGTAATTGCTACCGGGAGTAATAATAGCATGCTTCATTTTGAACAGTATTTTTCTCATGTCCCTCATTTGTTTCGTGGACATCGAACATCCGTTGCTGTACTCACAGGAAATGAGTCTAAGGAGGAGTTAACATCTTTGGGGGTGGATTGTTTGACTTATTTCGGGCGCGGATGCCGCAATGTTACGCATTTACTCTTTCCTGAGGGATTTGACTTAAACCGATTTTTTGAATCAATTGTCGACTTGTCGGATGTCGTCAATAACAAAAAGTATGGGAATAATTACGATTATAACAAAGCGGTACATTTGATGAATTTGAGTGTGTTCTTAGACAATAATTTCCTTTTGCTAAAAGAGTCTAAGGAGCTTTTTTCTCCACATGCGATGTTGCATTATCAATATTACCGTACGAAAGAAGAATTGGATGCATTTCTCGAACAACATCGTTCACAGATTCAGTGTGTCGTAGGTAGAAATTACCTTCCTTTTGGACAAGCACAATGTCCAAGTTTAACAGATTACGCTGATGGAATTGATACCATGGCATTTTTAGCGAGCTGTTAAGTGAATTTCGCGGGGGATTCAATCCGTTTCCGTATCTTTGCGCATGTCTTTTTTGGAAAAAATAATGATCAAATATAAAACGCCACAAGAAATTGAAATCATGCGTGAAGCAGCGCAGATTGTGAGTCGAACACTTGGATTAGTGGCAAAACATATGCAGCCCGGTGTTACCCCAAAATTTCTGGATCAATTAGCCGAAGCTTACATTCGCTCACAGAACGCCATCCCTGGATTTCTAGGTTTGTATGGATGTCCAAGTACATTGCTGATATCCGTGAATGAACAAGTTGTGCACGGCTTACCGACGGATCGACCATTTCAGGAAGGAGACATAGTTTCAGTGGATTGCGGATCTGTTTACAAAGGATATTACGGCGATCATGCCTATACATTTGAGGTGGGGGAGGTAAAACCTGAAGTTAAAAAATTATTGGAAGTCACCAAAGAATGTTTGTATTTGGGTATTGCTCAGGCAACCGTTGGAAATCGAATAGAGGACATAGGTTGGGCAATTCAACAGCATGCCGAAAAACATGGTTACGGAGTCGTACGTGACTTGGTCGGACATGGACTAGGAAAAGAATTGCACGAAGAACCGCAGGTTCCAAATTACGGTAGACGTGGCAGAGGAAAGAAAATACAGAATGGGTTGACAATTGCTATTGAACCAATGATAAACATGGGAACTGAAAAAGTCATGACCTTAGATGATAAATGGACGATTGTTACCGCGGATGGTTTGCCAAGTGCGCATTTCGAACATGATATTGCGGTAGTGGATGGTGAACCACTGATCTTATCCACGTTTGATTTCATTTACGAGGCCCTTGGAAAATAAACTCCAATTCGAACGCATTTGGGTGCAACGCAGCATAGCTGTCGTATTGTTGTTTATGTTTTGGAATGGATTCACGGATGTCTTTTGGATGGCGCCGTCCCTTCTATTCGTTCCGTTGCAATTGTTTTTATGGGTCATTTTAATGTGGAACTATCGAACGGAAGTCAAAGCGATGCCTTTTGTTTGGCTACTTGGTGCTGGGGTATTATTAAATACACTATTTCTTTCTTTTCGATTTTCTGATTTAATTGCGCGCACGATTGAGATGCAAGAAGCTGTTTTCGAAACGAGTGTGATTGGTACTTTTATTTCTTCAATTTTACTCATCGGTACAGCATGGTTTATGATGTATCGCGACATGCTTCATAACAACTCGCGTAAACCGTGGTTTTTAGGATTATTCTTTTTATTAGCAGTCCCAATTTTCTTATTAGCTGATGCTTCAGGTTGGTTTCTGCTCGGTGTATTGATGTTGGTTTTTATGCTGAAAAATAAGGAAAGGAAGCCGTTTCATTGGTTTGTGATTAGCCAAGTTGTGTCGATATCATTTTCCTTTACCCAATTTATATACGAATGGTTGTTTCAACAACCTCATTAATAGATGATGAAACAAAAAAAAAGAACGCAAGTTCATGCGTTCTTTTCAAAAGGTTTGTTTTGTTTTTTTTATAAGTGAATCACTTCGCCGTATGCAGCAGCTGCTGCTTCCATGATTGCTTCTGACATAGTAGGGTGAGGGTGAACCGTTTTGATTAACTCTTCTCCTGTTGTTTCTAATTTGCGAACAGCCACTAATTCAGCAACCATTTCGGTTACATTCGCACCAATCATGTGACCACCGAGTAATTCGCCGTATTTCGCATCAAAAATCAATTTAACAAATCCATCTTTTGCTCCGGCAGCACTCGCTTTACCTGAGGCAGAGAATGGGAATTTACCGACTTTTATTTCGTATCCAGCTTCTTTTGCTGCTTTTTCAGTCATTCCAACAGAAGCAATTTCTGGTGAGCAATACGTACATCCTGGGATGTTTCCGTAATTTAAAGGCTCAGGGTGGTGTCCAGCAATTTTCTCTACGCAAATAATTCCTTCGGCCGAAGCTACGTGAGCTAATGCGGGACCAGGAACCACATCTCCAATGGCATAATATCCTGGGATGTTTGTTTGGTAGTATTCATTCACAAGAATTCGACCCTTATCGACAACAATTCCAACTTCTTCTAGGCCTATGTTTTCAATGTTTGCTTGGATTCCAACTGCGGAAAGAACGACGTCGCATTCGATTTTCTCTTCGCCTTTTGCTGTTTTTATCGTTACCACACAACCTTTTCCAGATGTGTCAACAGATTCCACTGAAGCATTCGTTAAAATGTTTACACCTGCTTTTTTGAATGATTTCTCTAATTGTTTTGAAACTTCTTCATCTTCAACTGGAACGATGTTCGGAAGGTATTCTACTACCGTGACTTCTGTTCCAATAGCATTATAAAAATAAGCGAATTCGATACCAATTGCCCCAGAACCAACAACTACGAGTTTTTTCGGTTGCTTTGGAAGGGTCATCGCCTGACGGTAACCGATGATTTTTTCACCATCTTGTGGTAAATTTGGAAGGACACGTGAACGTGCGCCCGTCGCAATGATTAATCCTTTATTCGCAGTATAATCGGTAGTCGTTCCAGACTCGTCCGTTACAGAAACTACTTTCCCTGCTTTGATTACACCATTTCCTTTCAGAACATCAATTTTGTTCTTTTTCATTAAAAACTGAATGCCATTGCTCATTCCGCTAGCTACGTCGCGGCTTCTTTTGATCATTGCATCAAAATCTGCACTAGCCTCTTTCACGGTGATCCCATACTCACTGGCGTGAGAAAGGTATTCAAAAACATTGGCTGATTTCAAAAGTGCTTTTGTTGGGATACATCCCCAATTCAGGCAGATTCCGCCGAGTGATTCACGCTCTACAATAGCCGTTTTTAGTCCTAATTGAGATGCGCGAATAGCAGTTACATATCCTCCTGGGCCGCTTCCCACAACAATGATGTCGTAATTCATATGATTCGTTTTTAGGTTACAAATTTACGTTTTTTCGGGAAAGTTACAAGTTGGAAATTCTTGAAGTTTTCCGAGCATTTTGGACAGCGGTTATGGATTTTTTAGGTTTTATCCCTGAGATCATTTCAATGGTGTTTGAAACTTGAAAAAATGTTAAAAAATCGTTGGTAAACACTCAAATATCTGAACTCAGTTCCTATTTAAATATGTACTTTTGTCTCAGAAAATTCAAAGAATGGAAAGTACCCTGCAAAAAGAAGCTACGCTTGAACAAGCAATTGATTTAGGACTGCGTGCGGATGAGTTTGAAATGATCAAAGGAATCCTCGGTCGAACACCGAATTTTACAGAAACAGCTGTTTATTCCGTTATGTGGAGCGAACACTGTTCTTACAAAAACTCAATCCTGTGGTTGAAAACATTGCCAAAAGATGGTCCACACATGTTGGTAAAAGCAGGGGAAGAGAATGCTGGATTGGTGGATATCGGTGACGGTTTAGGGTGTGTTTTTAAAATCGAATCACACAATCACCCAAGTGCATTAGAGCCATATCAAGGCGCTGCAACGGGAGTCGGCGGAATTAACCGCGATATTTTCACTATGGGTGCTCGTCCAATCGCTCAATTAAACTCACTTCGATTCGGTAGCATAGAAGAAGCGCGTACCAAATGGTTAGTGAAAGGCGTGGTGAAAGGAATTGGTGATTATGGAAATGCTTTTGGTATTCCAATTGTTGGTGGGGAGGTATTTTTTGATGAATCATACAATACAAACCCATTAGTGAATGCGTTTTCTGCTGGAATCATTGACACGAAGAAAATTATTTCAGCAACTGCCAAGGGACCAGGAAATCCTGTTTTCATTGTTGGTTCTGCAACTGGAAAAGATGGAATCGCTGGGGCAGCTTTTGCTTCCAAAGACATCACAGAAGATTCGGCATC
>JACCDK011108532.1_pt1 | contig 10030 bp, 7 predicted proteins | sample 7445871 | NCBI WGS metagenome assembly JACCDK01 (sample SAMN15323436, study PRJNA562643) | freshwater metagenome | isolation source: river surface water | place: USA:Blue River Watershed | collected 2017-08-15
CCGTGAATTTGAACAGATGGAGATGGAGTTCTTTGTTGTACCAGGAAGTGATGAAGAGTGGCACCAAACTTGGATTGACACTCGACTTGCATGGTACAAGGAACTAGGAATAAACCCAGATCGACTCCGTTTATTTGAGCATCCAAAAGAAAAACTTTCACACTACTCAAAACGCACAGTCGACATTGAGTATAAATTCGAATTCACTGGTACCGAATGGGGCGAGTTAGAGGGAATAGCAAATCGGACTGATTTCGATTTGAAATCGCACTCTGAAAAATCAGGTAAAGACTTGACTTGGTTTGATCAAGAAAGCAACGAACGCTGGTTCCCTTATGTAATCGAGCCAGCGGCTGGTGTTGATCGCTGCACGCTTACATTTTTGATGGATGCCTACACAGAAGACGAGGCGCCGAACGCCAAAGGCGAGTTGGAGAAGCGCACAGTTCTGCGTTTAGATCACCGGCTAGCTCCGATAAAAGTTGCGGTACTGCCGTTATCTCGAAATGCAGATCTCTCGCCAAAGGCGCGAGATTTAGCCTTGAAATTGCGGAAAAACTGGAGTGTGGATTTCGACGACGCAGGAGCAATTGGCCGGCGCTATCGCAGACAAGATGAAATCGGTACACCGTTCTGTATCACAGTTGATTTTGATACTTTAAATGATCAAGCAGTCACAATTCGAGAACGCGATTCTATGAAACAAGAGCGAATCGGGATCGATCAGGTGGAAGCATGGCTAGCGCCACGTCTTCTCGGTTGCTAGATCGCGCTCCGCTTCGACTAGAAACTCGAGTTGGCGCGGTTGTCTTAGATACCCCAGTTGTTTTAGCGCCAATGGCCGGAATCACAAATGCCGCATTCCGTTTACTTTGTAGGGAACAGGGCGCCGGGCTTTTTGTCTCGGAGATGGTAACGGCACGAGCATTAATCGAACGAAACGAAGAGACGCTTCGAATGATCATTCCAGCCGAAGGCGAGACTCCCAGATCGGTTCAGCTTTATGCAACTAACCCAGATGATTTAGCAGCTGCGGTAAATATGATTGGCAAAGAAGATTTAGCCGACCATATTGATTTAAATTTTGGTTGTCCGGTTCCTAAAGTTACTCGAAAAGGTGGCGGCGCTGCGCTACCTTATAAAAGACGGCTTTTCGAATCACTTGTTTCAGCAGCAGTCAGCTCTGCTAAACCTTTTAATATTCCAGTAACTGTGAAAATGAGAGTCGGAATAGATAGCGAACATGAAACGTATTTGGATGCAGGGGCGATTGCTGCGCGCGCGGGCGTGGCATGGGTGGCGCTTCACGCAAGAACTGCAGAACAGTTCTACGAGGGTAAATCTGATTGGCAAAAGATTTCTAACCTCGTGGAACATCTAAAGCCAATGGGTGTGCCAGTTCTTGGAAATGGCGATATCTGGTCTGGTGATGATGGTGTGCGAATGATGCGAGAGACTGGATGCGCCGGTGTTGTTGTTGGCAGAGGCTGCCTTGGTAGACCTTGGTTATTTAGAGATTTAGTACGGGCTTTTTCAGGTGAGGGAGTAAGACCGGCTCCATCGCTATTTGAAGTTAAAGAAGTCTTACGAAGACATGCGCAGTTGTTAGGCAGCTACTTTGCAAATGAAGAGCGTGCTTGTCGTGATCTGCGAAAACATATGGCCTGGTACTTAAAGGGATTTCGAGTCGAAGGCGAAATTCGGCCGAAATTAGGAATGGTGAAGAATTTCGAGGAATTGGATTCGCTTCTTTCACAATTGGTAGATCAGCCATATCCAGTTGAGGTTGGAGATGCACCGCGGGGCAGGCGGTCGCATGGCCGTTCGGTTTCTCTACCCCAGGGCTGGCTAGATGATCCGGAAGAACTCGCCCTGGTCGACGGTAGCGACTCTGGTTCCGGTGGTTAATGTTTATCTTTAAATTGATTGGCAAATTGATTACTTTTTTATTGGTGCTGGTACTTGCGATACCAACTTTTGCAATTGCGCGAACGTGGTTCGACGCTCGAAATACCAAGATTGAGAGCGCAGATGCAATCGTCGTTATGGGAGCAGCGCAATTAGATGGTCGCCCCGGAGAAGTCTTGGAAGCGAGATTGCTTGAAGCAAAACGAATATATGAAAATAAATACGCAAAGCGACTATTCACATTAGGGGCTGGAGCTCCAGGTGATCGATTTACTGAGGCTGGCGCCGCCCGAGAATGGTTAGGTCGAAATGGTATTCCTCGTAAGTCGATAACTGCGATTCGCATTGGTCGTGATAGCTATACAAGTATCGAAGGATTAGCAAAAACTGTCGATGAAGTGAAATATAAAAAAATAATTATCGTTACAGATCCTTATCACTGCCTAAGATCAAAAACTATGGCATCTGATTTCGGATTTGAGGCGAGTTGTTCTCCAGTTAGAAGTGGAATTGCAAGCGTTGATCGAGCTGGAATTCGATATCTACTTAGAGAAGCCGGCGCATATCTTGCCTATGTCACATTGGGCAGGCGGGGAATTCATATCAGTGACCATATTGTCAGTGACCATATTGCGTGGGAACTGTAGCCTTACGAACTATGGCGCTGATTGATGCAAAAGAGCATCCTGGGTATTCTGAATTTGATCGAGAGCGATTTCTTAGTGAACCAGCCAAACGTGCCGGTCGAACTGAATTTGCTCGCGACAGAGCTCGAATAATTCATTCATTCGCGTTAAGACGATTAGCAGCAAAGACTCAAGTTGCAGTTCCGTGGGCAAGTGATTTTCCTAGAACGAGACTTTCTCACTCTTTAGAGTGCGCTCAAGTTGGCAGAGAACTCGGCGCAGCGCTTGGAGCAGATCCGGATCTGATGGAAGGCGCATGCCTTGCTCATGATTTAGGCCATCCGCCATTTGGACACAATGGAGAAAATGCGTTAGCTCAGCTAGCAAAAGATTGTGGCGGATTTGAAGGCAATGCCCAGAGCTTTAGATTGCTAACAAGAATCGAAGCAAAAACTGTAGATCAATTAGAAAAATCTGTGGGATTGAATTTAACTAGAGCAACTCTAGATGCTGCTGCCAAGTACCCATGGAGCGCTCTGGAAAATTCACGAAAATTTGGCGTTTACGCTGATGATGTTGAAATTTTTAATTGGGTAAGAAAAGGCGCTCCAAAAAATAAACCCAGCATGGAAGCTCAAATAATGGATTGGTCGGATGATGTGGCTTACTCCGTACACGATTTAGAGGATGCGCTCGTAACTGGGCACATTGAACTAGCAAAACTTCAAAATGATTTGCCTAAACTCTATGAGGTTGCAAAGACCGAGTACCTAAGTGATTTAACTGAAATAGAAGCTCAAGAGGCGCTTGCATCGCTAGCTGCATTATCCTGTTGGCCGAAGAGTTTCGATAGAAGTCATCGCCAACTAGCTCAATTAAAAGATTTGACCAGCCAACTCATTGGTCGATTCGCCGTTGCTGCGGAGAGCGCAACTAGAGAGAAGTACGGCTCAGGCAATTTGACCCGGTATAGCGCAGATTTGATTGTTCCTAGGGCCCAGAAAGTTGAAGTGGCAATCCTCAAATCTATGCCCGGTTATTACATTATCTTGGCTGAAAAGTCCCAAGAGCTGTACACAAAGCAGAGAGAACTACTAAAGAAATTAGTTAATTTACTTATGGAAAAAGCGCCAACGGCATTGGAGAGCTTCTTTCTCCAAGAGTGGTACGAAGCCGATTCAGAGTTGAAACGGCTGCGCGTGATTATTGATCAAGTTGCATCCTTAACCGATCCCGGCGCATATGCGCTATACCAAGAGCTAACCGCTAGATAGCAATAGGATTTAGATATGTCAGGACGAATTCGAGATACGGATGTTGCGTATGTGAGAGATCATTCTGCAATTGATGACGTTGTGGGGGAATATGTCCAACTAAAGAGTGCGGGTGGTGGTCAGAAAAAAGGACTCTGTCCATTTCATGACGAGAAAAGTCCTTCGTTTCATGTAACTCCGAGCAAAGGTTTTTACCACTGCTTTGGCTGTCAGGCCGGAGGAGATGTGATCGCATTTGTAATGAAGATGGATCACCTTTCATTTACTGAAACGGTTGAGAAATTAGCTGAGAAACTTGGCTATCAACTTACCTATGACACTTCAAGTGGCACTAGTGCCCCAACCGGTAGAAGGTCTCGTATCGTGGCCGCGAATCTTGCGGCAGCGAATTTCTATCGAGAGCAATTAAATATTCCAGAAGCCGAATTGGGTCGAAAGTTTCTAAGCGAGCGTGGTTTTGATAAAAGCGCAATTGAATTTTTCGGTGTGGGTTATGCACCAAATGAGTGGGATGCGCTTACGAAGGTTTTAAGGGGCGAGGGATTTTCCATTGAAGAGCTAAATAGCGCTGGATTAATTAAAGAAGGACAACGAGGACCTATTGATCGCTTTAGAAATAGATTAGTTTGGCCAATACGTGATATCTCGGGTGATGTCGTTGGATTTGGCGCTCGAAAATTAGCTAGCGATGCTGAAGATAACGGACCAAAATATCTAAATACCCCAGAGACTTCTGTTTATAAGAAAAGTCAACTTCTCTATGGTCTTGATATAGCAAAGAAAGAAATAGCAAAATCTAGGCAAGTAGTTATTGTCGAAGGCTACACAGATGTTATGGCAGCACATCTATCTGGAATAACAACGGCGGTTGCAACTTGCGGTACTGCTTTTGGAGATGACCACATAAGAATTTTGCGACGTCTCTTAATGGATGATGAAACATTTAGAGGCGAGGTTATATTCACTTTTGATGGAGATGCCGCTGGCCAGAAAGCCGCTATGCGAGCCTTTGATGATGATCAGAAATTTGTCACACAAACTTATGTGGCAGTTGAGCCTAATGGACTAGATCCCTGCGAATTGCGACAGAAAGGCGGAGATGTCGCTGTACGAGATCTAATTGCTAGAAGAGTTCCTCTTTTTGAATTTGCTATTAGAACCGAATTAAAGAAATTTGATTTGAACTTGCCAGAGGGGCGAGTAAGCGCCCTAAATGCCACCGCTCCATTAATTGGAAAAATTCGAGATGCTTCGCTCCGCCCAGAATATGTAAGAAGTTTGGCTGGATGGCTTGGTATGGATGTTGAAGTCGTAAATGCGGCTGTGAAGAAGTCTGCTACGAAAAAGAATACATCTCAAGAAGTTCAACCCAATCAAACTTGGCGACCTGATCCAAATGAACCAAAACTTGCCTTAGAAAGAGAAGTCTTAAAGGTACGTCTACAATTCCCAGCTCTCAATTATCAATGGCGGGAAATTGAAAGTAATGCATTCTCACATCCAGCTTATGATCGACTTCGAACTTTTATTGATACTCAAAAAGACCTATCAGCTATAGAAATAAACGCTGTAGATAGCGACGAATTAAAATCTTTCATTATGGAGCTTTCAGTTGAGCCGGTGCGAACAACTGGCGAAATTTCAGATCGATATATTTCCAGCATTACCGCTCGACTCAATGAAGTCGCTCTCTCTCGCTCAATTGCAGAAATCAAATCTAAACTCCAGAGGTTGAACCCAGTCGAAAACGAGAAGGAGTACGGAGAGGTTTTTGCCGAATTAGTTGATATGGAAAGTCGGCGAAGAGCCCTTCGAGAATTGGCATTCGGAGAAGGCTTGACCTAGAGTTTGCCAGCAATCCCCGATAGCTCAATCGGCAGAGCAGCCGGCTGTTAACCGGCAGGTTCTTGGTTCGAGTCCAAGTCGGGGAGCTTTTCACCTAGACTCCAGCCATGGCTATGGTTCGAATTAGAGTCGCTCTTCCTGATCGTCCAGGATCTCTAGGCGCTGTCGCATCTGCGATTGGTTTTGCAGGTGGCGATATTCGCGGATTAGTTGTTCTCTCTTCCGAGGGTGGACGCGGAATTGACGACATAACTGTTGCTTTCCCAGGAACAGATTCCTCAGACCTAGTAAATGTTTTAAATGCTATTGGCGGCGTAGAAGTTATCTCAGTAACGCCGGTCAATTAATCTAGCGCCTTCGCTAGGTATTGCATCAAAAAATCGCGGTGATTTATAGCCCGCTTCTGCAAAACTCCGCTCAACTGCGCTTGCGACCATCCCAACATCACCATCTTTTACTAGCGCAATTGCACTTCCGCCGAATCCACCGCCAATCATTCGCGCACCAAGAGCGCCACTTTTTTGAGAAATTTCCACGGCACAGTCCAATTCTGGACAAGATACTTGATATTGGAATCGAAGAGAATCATGTGATTGATTTAGAAGCTCACCAAATAATCTAAAATCATTTATCTTTAATGCAGAAACTGCAGCGTTTACCCGGTCTATTTCAGTAACGACGTGCAAAGCTCTTGAATACAGAGTCGAATCGAGTAGAGATCTTTTCTGTTCTAATTCTGAGACTGAGAGATCTCGAAGCGAAATTAAGCCAAAAAATCCAGCAACTTCTTCGCATTGCGCTCGCCGTTTGGCGTATCCGCCATCGACAAGGGCATGGTGAGCCTGGGTATCGATAATCAGTAGCCGCAGTCCATTCTCTTCAAAATTAACGGGAATTAGTTTTGAAGTAAGGTCCCGACAATCAAGCAGAATTGCATGGCCTACCTTTCCAAGAAGTGAGATTGTTTGGTCCATAATTCCGCAAGGAACACCAACAAAATCATTTTCGGCGCGTTGAGTTAATTGAGCTAATTCAATCCTTGTTAATCCCAAACTCAGCGCTTCATTGAGGGCAAAGGCGACGCTGCATTCCAGAGCTGCTGAGGAAGAGAGCCCAGCTCCTTGCGGAACCTCACTGTCTATAAGAATTTCGACACCGCGTTTGATTCCAAGACTCCAAATAACACCAAGAATGTACCTGGTCCAATCTGGTCCAGTTTTCGGCGCGAGATTAGAGAGCGAAGTTTCATAAATTTTTGATTCAACTTGCTTAGATGAAAGTAGGATTTTTTCATCATCTCTAAGGCGAAGCGCACAAAAAGTCACTGAATCAATAGCAAATGGAAGAACCAGGCCTTGGTTATAGTCGACATGCTCACCAATTAAATTAACCCTTCCCGGCGCAGCCGAGACTAAGTTCGGTGAGGCATTGAATAAGTTCTGAAAATCTTGGAAAATGCTCATTAATATTTTGCGTCGCGCAATAACTTCGCTGATTGTTCTGGGGCAAGATCCATCATGAATGAGCCGAATGCGGATTCAGAGCCGGCTAAATATTTCAATTTTCCTGGGGCCCTACGTACGCTAGTGATTTGCCACTGTAATCGAAGTATTTCACGACCTACTCTCACGGGCGCTTGATGCCATGCCGCGATATATGCCATCTTCATCTCGAATACCGAATCAAGTCTTCCAAGAACTTCCTTAGCAATCGGCGCGAAAGCTTCGCAAGCTGATTCATCTAATGTGACTAAGTCTGGTACTGAACGCTTTGGCAAAACATGTATTTCAAATGGATATCTAGCTGCGAAAGGTACAAAAGCAATCCACTCGGAATTCTCGGCAACTATCCGAGATCTATCCTTAATTTCGCGAGCCAATAGATCCTCTTGAAGAATGTGGCCAGTTCGCTCCTTGTGGGATTTTGCGACTTGCAACATTCTTTCAGTTCTCGGCGGCAGATACGGATAAGCATAAATTTGTCCATGCGGATGGGAGAGTGTGACCCCAACTTCTTCACCTCTATTTTCAAATGGCGCGATATATTCGATATAACTTTCCTTTGAAAGTTCTTCTGTTCGATCGCGCCAAGCCTCAAGCACGGTACGAATTTGGCGATCTGTCAGATCTTTGAATGAAGATTCATAATTAGAGGTGAAGCAAACCACTTCACATTTTCCTGCTGCGGGAAAAGTTGGTGTGTCAAAATCCAAGTTATTAGGAATTTTTATTTCACCTTTTGGTTGTCGTAGCGAAGGTGAACGGTTATCAAAAACCACTACTTCATAATCTGATTCTGGTATCTCTGTTAAATTTCCGGGGCGAGAAGCAGCGAGTGGATTTAACTCTTTAGGTGGTAGAAAAACTCGGTCTTGCCTATGTGCCGCAATTACAACCCACTCGTTGGTCTGGACATCGAGTCGCAATTCGCCGATATCAGGCTGCGATTCTGGGTTGCGCTGGTCAATCGCTTCCCGTTTCTGGCCGTTGGTGTCGTAGTAACGGATAGTTCTTCCGTCCATCAATTCTCGGTCAGTTCGAGTGACGCCAGCGCCCAGTTTCTTGGTCGACATGATGCCTATTACTCTACCTGTATGCGTGCGCACATATCCAACGATGGAGTGGATCTTCTCATCGAGGTCGTTGACGGCGCATTAGTAATTCGACATTGGGGCAAAAAAATCTCGGCAGATGTCGCCAATTTCCCCACCAATCAAGCAATTCCGAATAGCGATTTTGATGAAACACAGCATCCCGGTTTTATGAGAGAGCACTCGAGAGGTTTTCTCGGTTACCCCACAATTTCTGGACATCGAAATGGCAGAGATTGGTCAACTCGTTTCACAGTTAAAGAGTTAAAAAGCGATAAGAGTTCAGCTGCCGTATTGCTAGAGGATTTCGAATTGAAATTGGTATTGAGAGTTGAATTTAAAGTATTAGATAGTGGATTGGTTGAAATAAATAGCGCGCTTGAAAATCTCGGCGATCAATATATTCTTAATGAATTTATCTATTGGTTGCCATTGCCTGATCGAGCCGACGAGAGTCTGGATTTTGCGGGCAGATGGTCAAATGAGAGAAATCCGCAACGCCGTTCGATTGAAATAGGTCGCTGGGTGAGAGATTCTCGTGAAGGTAAAACGGGACATAATGCGACTATCGGTGAAATTGCACTTACCAAGCAAACCACCTTTAATTCCGGAGAGGCTTGGTCAATTGCACTCAGTTGGAGCGGTAATCACCAGTATTTTATCGAGCGAGATGCACAAGGATTTACTTCAATCGGCGCAGGAGAGTTACTCGCTCCAGGAGAAGTGATACTTGCAAAGGGTGAAAAATATAGAGCGCCAAAGGTTTTTGCGGGGTACTCAGAAGAAGGTTTAGATGGAATTTCAGATCGTTTCCATCAAATGCTGAGAAATCGACCCCTTCATCCTACAAAACCGCGACCTCTTACTTTAAATCTCTGGGAAGCAATTTATTTTGATCATAGTGAGTCCCGCGTTAAAGAATTAATTGATTTAGCTGCTCAAATTGGGATAGAACGAATTGTGTTGGATGATGGTTGGTTTGGTTCTCGAAGAAATGACAGATCCGGGTTAGGCGACTGGTTTGTAAGCAAAGAAGTTTGGCCTAATGGTTTAGCGCCAATTTCTGACTATGCGCTCTCAAAAGGAATCGAATTTGGACTCTGGTTTGAGGGTGAAATGTTCAACCCTGAATCAGAGTTGTTCCGTAAACATCCAGATTGGGCACTTGGTAACAAAACACGGAGCATTCCGACTTGGCGACATCAACAAGTTTTGAATCTAGCCAACCCGGAAGCTTTTGCATACGTGCTCGAATCTGTAAGTGAAGTCATCTCCAGTTCGAAAGTTAGCTACATCAAATGGGATCACAACCGAGTATTGATTGATGCAGATAACAATGGTCGGCCGGCGTATCGCGATCAAGTGTTTGCTATTTATCGCCTATTCGATGAACTAAAAAAACGACACAATGGTCTAGAAATTGAGTCTTGCGCATCTGGCGGAGGGCGAATTGATCTTGGAATTATTGATTATGTCGACAGATTTTGGGTGAGTGACAACAATGACGCGCTGGAGCGACAAAGAATTCAAAGATGGACTTCACAATTCATCCCGCTGGAATTACTTGGCACACACATTGGCCCAAGTCCCAGCCATCAAACGGGAAGGTCTCTCTCTCTTACCTTTAGAGCGGTAACTGCACTGTTTGGCCATGCCGGAATCGAATGGGATATTTCTTCTTGCTCTGCACAAGAATTGGATTACCTAAAGCTCTGGGCCGACTATTACAAGGAAAAACGAGCTGTAATTCACTCCGGAAAGAGCGTGCGTGTCGATTATCCAGATGA
>JACCDK011457935.1_pt1 | contig 10030 bp, 7 predicted proteins | sample 7445871 | NCBI WGS metagenome assembly JACCDK01 (sample SAMN15323436, study PRJNA562643) | freshwater metagenome | isolation source: river surface water | place: USA:Blue River Watershed | collected 2017-08-15
AAAATTGAAACGTTCCCAACGCAGCTGCTCATCGATAAAAACGGCAAAGTTCTGCTAGAACTGCACGGCAACAATTCCGCTGAATTCAATAAACTATTGCTAGAATTGAGAAGGTTGAGGGGGGAGTGAAGTGGGGATAGGGTTGAATGAATAAACGTTTAAAAAAAAACTATGAATGTTTTGAAAATTAGACTACGAATTTTGTTGAAGTGAAATTAACAGTTTTTATTATTTACCACTTCCTGGAATTTCAAAATGTGATCAATATCTTTGTTTGAATGAAGAAATTGGTTGAAGTAGTGGCTGCTGTAATTGTGCACAATGAAGAAATTTTATGCGTGCAAAGAGGTGCCAATAAATATGAATATATTTCAAAGAAATTCGAATTTCCTGGAGGGAAAATTGAAGATGGTGAAGATCAAGTTTCTGCATTGAAAAGAGAATTGAAAGAAGAATTGAATGTTGAAATTTCAAATCCTTTCAAATTAATGACAGTGGACCACGAGTATCCCGATTTTATATTATTGATGCATGCTTATGTTTGTGAAGTTTCTAGTCGTGATATTGAATTAACAGAACATATTGGGTTAGAATGGAGAGCTACAAACAACCTAGAAGGGTTAGATTGGGCGGCCGCTGATTTGCCTATAGTTGAAAAATTAAAAACGAAGTAATGTTGTTTGATGCGGATGAATTTAACAAAAGTTTGATTTACGGTTTTATAGATCGTAAAAAAGGACAACAATATTCAACCTCACCACAAATCCTTGTCAATGATAGGCAAACTCAGAAAAAAGTACTTACAACATTAAAACATGAATTAGAGGTATGTGAAGAGTTTTGGTTTTCGGTGGCTTTTGTTACAACCAGTGGTTTAGCTTCCATCAAAGAACAATTGATTTATTTAAAGGAAAGAAAAATTAAAGGGAAAATTATTGTTTCTCAATACCTCAATTTTACCCAACCTCTTGCACTCAAGGAATTGCTTAAATTTGATAATATTGATGTCAGAATTGCCACCGATATTAATTTACATTCTAAGGGATATTTGTTTAGAAATAAACAACATTACACGGTTATCATTGGAAGTAGTAATTTAACGCAGTACGCTTTAAGCGAAAATTCAGAATGGAATTTAAAAATTTCGGCAAAGCCTGAAAGTAGTATCGTTCACAATTTTTTAAATGAATTTGAAATTCAATTTCAACGTTCTATTCCAATAGATTCAGATTTTATTAAAGAATATCAATCTTTATATGAAATAACAAGATCTGTTAACGCAAATCAGCAAAAAATAGTTCAACATTCTTTTGCAAAATATCGAAAAGTTGAGCCAAATAAAATGCAACTTGAGGCTCTCGATAATATTGCTAAATTAAGAGAAAATGGACAAAATAAAGCATTGCTAATATCTTCTACTGGAACCGGAAAAACATTTCTATCGGCTTTTGATGTATTAAAAGTGAAACCGCGAAAATTTCTATTTGTGGTGCACCGAAAAACAATTGCCGATGCCGCAATGGAAACATTCAAGACCCTTGTTTCCGATCAAAAAGTTACTTTTGGTTATTATTCCGGGGAAGAGAAAAATTTTGATGCCGATTACATTTTTTGTACAATTCAAACATTAGGAATTGATGAGCATTTGCAAAAATTCTCAAGAAACCATTTTGATTACATTGTAATCGATGAAGCTCACCGTTCTGGTGCTTCTAGTTATCAGAAAATACTTGAATATTTTCAGCCTGATTTTTTATTGGGGATGACTGCAACTCCAGAAAGAACCGACAATTTTGATGTGTTTAAACTATTTGACTACAACATTGCTTATGAAATAAGACTCCATAAAGCAATGGAAGAGAAAATGTTGACACCATTTCATTATTATGGAGTCAGTGAATTGGAAATTGATGGTCATGTTGTTACAGATACAGCAGATTTTAATTTAATCACATCAGAACAGCGGGTTCATCATATTCTTGAAAAAATTAATCTGTACAATTGCGACAATGGTGAAATCCGCGGACTAGTATTTTGTCCTCCAAAACAAGAAAAAGAAACAGAATATCTTGTGCGGAAGTTTAATGAAAATGGATATAAATCTGTTTTTTTGACTGGATCAAGTTCAGATAAAGAAAGAACGGAAGCAATTAGACGTTTAGAAACTGAGGATTTAGAAGATAAGATTGATTATATTTTTACCATAGATATTTTCAACGAAGGTGTTGACATTCCTAAAATCAATCAAGTTGTGATGTTAAGACCTACACAATCCGCTATTGTATTTGTGCAACAAATGGGTAGAGGACTGCGTAAAATTGAAGGAAAAGAATATCTCACGATCATCGATTTTATTGGCAATTATTCAAATAATTTTTTAATTCCAATTGCCCTGTATGGAGAAAATTCTTATAACAAAGATACCCTTCGTAAATTAGTCTTAACAGGCAGTGAATCTTTACCAGGTGTCTCTACCATTAATTTTGACCAAATTGCCCGTGAAAGGATTTTTGAATCAATTGATAAAAGCAATTTTCAACACCGCAAAGAGTTGATTCAAGATTATAAACTCATGAAATACAAACACGGGCGTATTCCAATGATGATGGATTTTGTAAAGTCTGATGCCCGGGATCCATACGCTTATGTGATGGATAAAACCTCTAAATCGTATTTTGAGTTTTTGGAAAGTCAAGAGACTTATCTAGTTGGTCAACTTTCTGAATCTGAAAAAGCAATTCTGAGAGAATACAACAGAGAGGTGAATAATGGAAAGCGACTTGCTGATACTTTTATTTTAGATAAAATGATTTACAATGAATCATTTTCTGTAACTGAAATAAATACAGAATTCAATAAAGTTTATGATGGTCAAATAGATAAAGAGACAATTATTTCTGTTATTGGCAACCTTAATTGTGAATTTAATAAAAAACGTGAATCAATTCCATTGATCAAAAACAATAAATTATTTGAATTTTACAATGATCAAATTCATAGAACCAATACATTCAAACAATTGTTGGATAATCAGGAATTTAAGAAATTTCTGTTAGACAACATAGAATATGGTTATTCGAAATTCAAATTGCAATCTATCAATAAATTGAATCAACTTGGATTTTATTTATATGCCAAATATTCAAGAAAAGATTTGTGCAGAATCATTAATTTACCAACCAATCAGGAAAGCGTAATTTACGGATATAAAACATTTCCTAATATGATTCCATTGTTTGTTACATTGCATAAAGACAAGGAAATCAATGATTCAATCAATTACCATGATCACTTTATATCGCCTCAAATTTTTGAATGGATGTCTCGTAAAGATAGAAATTTAAGTAGCAAAGATGTTGTGGATATTAGAGAAAGTCAAAACAATAACATTCCGGTTGTTTTGTTTATTCAAAAACATAATGGCGAAGGATTTGACTTTTATTTTATGGGCCGTGTGAAACCATTAGAAAACAACAACAGTTTTAAAATTAGCAAGGTAGGAAATACCAAACACAGCGTTGTGATTATTCAATTCGAATTAGAAGTTCCAGTAGACCTCGAAATCTACAATTACCTCATTTCCTAATCCCCCACAGCCCTAAAAGTCGCACCTAATTAGTCCAATGGTCAATAAAATCAATGGAATAATTGTCCAAAAGGCGAACATGCTTCCCCAAAATCCGATGGTGAATAAAGTGTCATCGCATTCATCCAGTTTGCTGTATCCCAGCAATCCCAAAAAGAGAACCAAACTGTATGCCAACATTATTGCGCCCAATGCCGCAGAATATGAATCTGCAGATAAAACACCACCAAGTCCGCCAATGCCGGTAACAATAAATGCAATAAACAAAAACCACTCACCCCCATCAGACCCGTTCTCTTGTATCAAATTCTTTACCGCTTTTCTCAATTCCTTAAAGCGCATCTTGTTCGTTTGAGCCATTCCCAACACACTCATTTTCTGCAGCAATTGCTTTTTAATGGCAACCAACTTTGTTTTGCGATTAGCCTTTTTGCTTACATCCTGTTTCGCAACAATTGGTTCAGCCAATCTAGTTTTTACTTCAGATTCTGGATTTTTTATTTGAGGGACAGTCGGCGCAACTGCCTTATTTTCTGTCGGTTGTTTAAAACGAGTAACCACGCCGCCCGTCCCCCCAAATCCTACATCAGTTCTTGCACTGTAACAAGAACTTAACAAAATTACTGTAGTTAAAAATGCCCAAAATGCTTTGACTTTCATGTGAAAACAAATGTCGAGCCACCCAACAAATGTCCCCCAATAAAAACACAATCATTTTTTGCATTTTTCCGTAATTCAACGGATTTTTTTTATTAAAAATCCATAAATTTATTTCGTGTAAAAAATGCCCCGACTTAAAGGTGGACCCGCCGTCTCATAGTCGAATTCTTGTATTAATTTGAGTGGCAACTTAGGTACGCCCCAAGAACCATACATGCGAAATGAGATATTCTCCTTGGTCACTTTAACGATTTTTGCGGATTCAATAATTAAATCAGTAAACTGCTTCCACTTCAAATACAACCGCAACTGTTTTTGCAATTCATCTAAGTCTATTTCAGGACATTCACTTTTCATCTTATAAATTTTCAGGTTTTCTAAAATGTCGTTGTCTAAAATTTCCCATGGAAATTCAGCATTCCCGAAGTGTCCATAAGCCGCCGTCTTCTGATAAATCGGAGATTTGAGCCTTAACTTTTTGATGATTTCTTTGGGTTTTATAGGAAATATTGCCGCTACGATTTCCGATATGAATTCTACAGATGCTTTTTCCGTACCATGCGTATCTACAAAAATAGAAGTAGGTTCAGCCACGCCTATGGCGTAGGAAAGTTGGACGGTGCAACGACTGGCCCAGCCCGAAACAACCAAGTGTTTGGCAATGTAACGCGCTGCATAGCTGGCACTTCTGTCGACCTTGCTCGGATCTTTCCCCGAAAATGCACCGCCGCCATGAGGTGCGCTACCACCATAAGTGTCTACAATGATTTTTCGTCCCGTTAATCCTGTGTCACCGTATGGACCACCAATGGTGAAACTTCCCGATGGGTTAATTAAATACTTGGGTTCAACATCTTTGATCCAATCCTTCAAAATGGGCTTGACCACTTCTTGAATCACAAATTCTCTAATTTCTTGTTGGCTAATGTCTTCCGTATGTTGGGTGGATACCACCACTTTGTCGATCGAAACTGGAATTCCCTTTTCATATTTCACAGTGACCTGTGATTTTGCATCGGGTCTCAGCCATTCAACGCCATCGTTTCGCAAAGTATGAAGTCTTTTTACAATTTGGTGGGACAAAAAGATGGGCAATGGCAAAAGGTCTGGGGTTTCATCACAGGCGTAGCCAAACATGATGCCTTGGTCTCCGGCGCCTCCATCGGCCACGCTGTGGGCAATTTCAGGACTTTGTGTGTGGATGAGGTTGGTGTAATTTGCTGTTTTCCAATTGAATCCAACACCGTCGGTGTTATAACCCAGGGTGTCGAGTACATGTTTGGCTATGGCAATTTCATCGAATTTCGCGGTGGAGGTAATTTCACCGCCAAGGATTAGGTGGTTGTTGCAAATCATGGCTTCGCAGGCCACTTTTGAATGTGGGTCTAAATGCAAATAAGCATCGAGAACTGCATCGGAAATTTGGTCGGCAATTTTGTCTGGATGACCAGCTGAAACAGATTCACTGGTAAAGAAATAGGTGTTTTTTGTCATGGTATTTTGTTTTTAAGTTTTTGGCAGAAAAACACGAAAAACCAAAGTCGGATACAGACAGACTTTTGCAAAAACAAAACAACACAGCGGCAACCCCGGTGAAAAATCGGCAGGTTAAAACAATGTAATGTGGTGACGTTAATTTCATTCCCTTTGTTTTTGACGTTAAGTCCGCATCATTTTACCACCGTAGCAGGGTAAGTGCTCGGTTGGTGACTTTTAAGTCTCGTGATACTTTTACAAAGGTAAGATGAAAAGAAAGAGAAATGCAAATTGAAATTTTGCAAAAAATGCAAAATTTTAAATTCCCCCCTTGAAAACTTGTTAGAATGAATTTCCCAGGTTGTTTTTTAAGTTGAATATTTTCAGAAAAATATTAAGGTGTATTAATCCAATTTGACAGAAAATAAATACCCATATTCATTTCCTGTACCGAGATTCATCATTTTTCCAATTAAATAATATTTGTTATTTGAAACAATCAAATTCCCAACATTTTTAGTATTTGAAGACGAAACAAAAATGGAATTTGAAGCCATCGAATTAAGAACTTTTGAATCAAAATAAGATTTTAATAAACCCGTTTTTTTATTTATTGAATATGAAATACCATTGTTCCAAAATACAAAACTATTTTTTGTAGTGACAATAGCGGTTGGCACCGGATAAGGCGGTAAATTGATAAGTTTGGTTTCCTTTTTTGCGAGATTTTTCATTACTCCAACACTTAGTTGGAATTTAGTTGCCAATCCAATGGGTTTGAAATCGCCGCGAATTAAAATGTAATTATTTGCATTTACAGTTACTGCCGCTGTTGACATCTTTGTTCCATTAAATTGAGTCAATTCAATAGAATCATACGGAATCAATTTGTCTGTAGATCGGATATATTTGTAAATGTAATAAAAGAAGTCACTTTGGTCTCCTTTTTGAAAACAAATGATCAAAGTATCTTTGCTTTTAGAAAAGCCCATTAATTGATATTGAGATGTTGTTGGAGAAGTAGACAAAGTAAGCTTGTTGAAAAATCCTACAGCACTCGAACTTACATTAGGAACATTGTAATATGCATCAGTTTTTGCTTTGTAGACAATAAAATTTCCGTTATTAAACCAACTGAAACTGGTATCAATTTTGTCTGAAACTATCATTTGGTCCAAATTAGGATATTGATTTTTTAATGCAGAATTTATGCTTCTCAATAAAGTAAGAGAATTACTGGTTGTATTAAAGTTTAAAATACCGAAAGGCGTATTGGTTTGCATACCAAAAATAAGTGTATTTCCACCAAGGTCAATATTGCTCGAAAGATCAATTGAATTACTTAAATTGGGGAAAACTACAGAAGAATTGGTATTATATGTTCCACTAAATATTGGGTCACCTATTTGAGCAATTGCATTGTTCAATGTGTCTTGTTCTTTATTTCCTAAAAGTACAAATTGCTTAGATTTAGTCAAGCGCAATGTGTCGTGTGAAATTCTAAAATTTTGAATTTCATTAAGTGTGTCATTATCAATTAATTTAACAAAACCACCATTAGAAAGAAATATTGTGTCTTTGTTTCTGCTGATTTGCTGTATTTCGTTTGTGGAATTGTCATCATTTAATTTTACAAATTCCCCTCTATCTAAATAAATGGTATCATTTTTTTTGGTCAACGTTTGAAGTTCATTTAATGAATCGCGATCTAAGTCTTTAGGAAGCTTGATGGCGCCACCTTTGGACAAATAAATGGAATCCTTAACAATGCTAATTTGTTGAATTTCATTAGTGATGGAAGTGTCTTTTACGAATTGGCTGATTGAGGCGTTGTTGATGTGACTCAATGTTATACATCCATTGCATTCTAAATCAATTGACTTTAATGATGTCCTTGATGTATCGGATTTTTGTGCAATAAATGCAAATGGAACAGAAACCATTTCACTTGTTGAGTTCATCGAATAATTGGTTCCACCTGTTAAATCAAATTCTGACTTTAAAAAATATGGACCTTTTTCCCAATTGATTTCATCAAATTTACCAAAAACAGATACTCCTTGTCCCATGAAAATTGTTAACAATCCATTGGTATTTGTATTTTGAACGTGAGTTTCAACATACACAGATGGGCCAAATTGATTGCCTTGTATTAAGCTCAATCGAACACCTATTGGTGACTTTGAAATCAAAGAACCAGACGATGAACGAATGATTGATTGAAAAGTGATTTTTTGAGGGACATTGCTTTGTCCAAACAATTGACAAATTTGTAAAAAAGACAGAAATAGTAAGGATTTTATAAGTCTCATAACTTTGTGAATTTTAATGATTTGATAAATGAATTTTGAAATTGGAAATAATATATGCCAGGCGTTAAATGAGTCAAATTGAGCGTTGTATTTCCATATTCTAATTTTCCTTGGATTACGCTTTGACCTAATTGATTTATTATGTTGTATGATGTGTGTTGCAATTTAGATAATTCAATTGTTAAGATAGCACTTACCGGATTTGGGTAAAATTTTATTTCAGGAATTGCATCTTGTATAATTATAGAATTTAAAAATAATTCAAAAGGTTGCTGAATTCCACCTGTAATGTCGTATTCGCTCGATTCAATTGCAGAAAAATCAATACTCCCAATTGTGAAAGAGACCTCTCCATTATTGTTTTTTAGATCGCCACCACCAGTGCATAAAATTGATTGTGCTTTCATCGAGGAGAATGCAAAAAAGAAAATTATTGTAATTCGGTTTGACCATTTTTCAAACATTCAGCCAAATTATAATATATTTTATTGAAATTCAAATTAACAATATTAAACGTGCGCATTTCGTTGGTGAACGATTTCCATAAGGCCCCCTTGAAAACTTGTTTGAAAGTTCTCAATCAAGTTCACCATTTTCAAAAAGATCATGTACAAAGAAAATGATACAGTTCAAAAAGTATTTTATTGAATTTAATCGGTTTGAATTTATTTTTGATCTTTTACTGTTTCAAAATTTGGATGACAACTTAAATCGAAATTTTTGTAAACTTTGATAATTGATGAGCCTAAACAACTGCAAAAAAATACTGTTTTTTATTTGTTTACTTAATGTAAAAATGCTTTATAGTCAAAGTATTATTTCCGGTGGATTTCTTTCTTTTTCAATTTCCAAAGTAAATGATTCAATTAGCAATACCGATGCTGGAGGGATTGCAATGTTTCACGATTCTTATAACAAATGTTTAATTTCACAAGGTGGTAGTGTTTTTGGTGAATCTAAGATATTTGACAAAATTGGTGATTTTGATGATCGATGTTTTCAGAAAAAGCAAAAATTGAGTTATAAAGTATTCCCAAATCCAAATGATGGTAATTTTTTTATAATTGGTAGCGAAATAAAAGACATTGTGATTCTAGATGTATTGGGAAGAACAATAAAAAGTTTCAGTTTTAATGAACTTCTGCAAAATGAATTATATATAAACATTTCAGATCAATCTGAGGGTAATTATTTTGTTATAATTATAACATATAATGGGGATGTAAATGTGCTTTCTGTAGTAAAACTAAATCGATAAATATGAGATTTTTTAAGTTATTAATTTTCTTTTTAAGTATTCAAACTTGTAGTTTACATGCTCAACTTGCTCCAGCTAATGGGTTGTTGTATCAGGCTATTGCAAGAGATGGGTCAGGTAATTTGGCTGTAAGGAGAACAATCTACATCCAAACTCAAATATTAAAAGGTAGTCCTTCGGGTACTGTTATGTACTCAGATGAACACAAGGTTATTAGCAATGCGGATGGAATGTTTACAATTGTTGTAGGTTCAGGAAAGTTTTTAACTGGTTCTTATAAAAAAATCATTGATATTCCTTGGGGTAGTGATAAATACTTTTTTAATTTAAAGATCGGAGTTATGCCCGTTTTGCCTATCGGTGGTTGGATGCCAATTTATACGGATATGGGGACAACCCAGTTTTGGTCTGTGCCTTATGCTTTATTTAGTGGAAAAACTGGCGATTCTTTAAAATTGATTTCTAAAGGTACAAATCGACAATTAAGTTTGGGGACTTCTGCTCCCATATATTTTTCAATCTCCGATAATGATAGTTTATCTACAAATGAACTTCAAAAAATGACCAAAGTTGGGGGTCGATTGGTATTGAGTATGAATGGTGGAATTATTGAGTTACCAGATAGTAGTTCCTCAAATGAAATTCAAAAATTAACCAAAGTAGGAGGTCGTATATACTTAAATCCAAGTGGTGGGGCAGTTATTTTGCCTGATAGTAGTTCACGAATGAATTGCAGAC
>JACCDK010343298.1_pt1 | contig 10027 bp, 11 predicted proteins | sample 7445871 | NCBI WGS metagenome assembly JACCDK01 (sample SAMN15323436, study PRJNA562643) | freshwater metagenome | isolation source: river surface water | place: USA:Blue River Watershed | collected 2017-08-15
CGGGGGCGAAGAGCCATTTCCCGAAGACGACCTTCTCCCAGATCGAGCCGGTAATCATGATGGTGTAGAGCACCAGGGTCTTGATCACGATCGAGACGTCAGCCGCAAAACTGCCCTCGCCACTGTTCAAGGTGCGAAGAACCAGGGCGAGGCTGACGAGGAAAACCAGAAACTGCACCGGGGCCAATACGCCCTGGACAATGGTCCAGCCCGACTCGTCGCGCCTCTGCCGCTCGGAAGCGGAGTAAAGCGCCCGGCTTTTGCTCCTTTCGCGGCCCGCCCCTGTCACCGTGGTGGCAAGTTCGCCCGGGGATGCCTGATCCGTCCGAGTCATTCGTCGGTTAGCCTCTGTTTTCGGACCTGGAGGTTTACGCTTTCCAACATAGGTGTCAACTTAATTGGACGTTCAATCTTGTTGACGACCCTTGCGCACGGCACGGGCCTGTTTGCGCCACGGCTGAAAACAGCGTACACCGGAGTCGCTGGCTTATCGGGATCAGGGCCATGGCCGCCGGAGTGCGGTCGCTACCCCGTGCGGAGGGCTTTCCGCACGACCTGGTGGAGAGGGTCTGTCAGTATGGGGGAATCCAAGGCATCCGGGATGTTCGAAGCCGGATCGGCAGCGCTCAGGGAAGCGCTCGCCGGCCAGCTGGAACGGGTGAGACGCCGTTCGGCGACCGCTGAGACCGATTCGTCCGGCACCGTGAACACCATCATCGAGAGCCAGATCATCCCCCGGCTCCTGATGGCCCACAACACCTCCGACGCTCGCGCCCTGTCGCGCCGCCAGCGCGCCATCAGTGCCGAGGAGGCCTCCCGCTTCGCCCACCTGCCGCTCCGTCTCGAGGCTGCGGGCCTGCTCGAGGAGATCGATGCCTTTCTCGACGAGGGTGCCAGCGTCGAGACCATCTGCCTCGATCTGCTCGCCCCTGCGGCCCGCAAGCTCGGGGAAATGTGGGAGCGTGACGAGTGCGACTTCCTCGATGTCACCATGGGGCTATGGCGCCTTCAGGAAGTCATGCGCGAGGTGGCCGCCCGCTCTCCGGCAGCGCTTGGCGATCGGCAGGTGCCTTACGCCGCCCTGTTCTCGCCCATGCCCGGCGATCATCACAATTTCGGCGTGTTGATGCTCGAGGAGGTCTTCGCCCGTTCGGGCTGGCGCAGCGAGGCACTGGTCAAGCCCGAGCGCCGCGAACTGCTCGACCGCCTCGCGCGCCAGCCCTTCGAGTTGCTAGGATTGACGCTTGCCCGCGATTGCCCTAGCGCCGCGCTCGCTAATCTCATCAGGGCGGTGCGCAATGTGTCCGCCAATCCCCACATCATCGTGCTGGTCGGCGGACGAATGATCAACGAAAACCCCGGAATTGCGACAGAAGTGGGAGCCGACGGCACGGGTGCCGATGCGCTCGCGGCGCTCGAGCTCGCGAACAACCTGATGAAGACTTCTGCAGCCCGCGTGTTGAACCTGCCATAGGTTCGCGGCCTCATGCTCACCCGCAAACACAGCATCGACGGCAAGCGTCCTTTCGAGGGCGCCGCAGAGCTGTTTGCCACGCTCGGCGGCGATGCCGCGATGAAGCTGGCGATGGTCGCGGGCGATGTCACCCTCGTCCTTGACGAGACCGGCACGATCCTCGATGCCGCCTACGATCCGCTCGACTTTCCGAGCTTCGCGGGCTTTGTCGGCAGCAACTGGATCGATACGGTCACCGACGATAGCCGCCCGAAGGTCATGGAGATGCTCGCCGCCGCGCGCCGCGGCGAGGTCCAGCACTGGCGCCAGGTCAACCACCCCTCGCGCGAGGGTGACGTGCCGATCCGCTATGCCGTGCTCAGCATCAATGGCGGTCGGCACCGCATCGCCTTCGGGCGCGATCTGCGCGAGGCGGGCAAGCTCCAGCAGCGCCTGCTCCAGGTCCAGCAGTCGCTCGAGCGCGACTACCTGAGGATGCGCCAGCTCGAGGCGCGCTACCGCATGCTGTTCGAGCGATCGACCGAGCCTGTGATGATCGTCGAGGCCGGCACGCTCAGGATTCGCGAAGCCAATCCCGCAGCGCACCAGCTGGTCGGCGCACGGCCGGGGAGCCTGCCGGGCAAGAAGCTGCTCAACTTCATCGACCGCAATTCGCACGATGGCGTGCAGTCGCTTGTCGGGGCCGCGCTTGTGTCGGATACCGTCAGTCCGGCGCGCATCCGCATTGCCCGCGGATCGCGCGAGGTGATGGCCACAATCAACGGGTTCACCCAAGATCGCGGGCAGTTCCTGCTGGTCCGCCTGGTGCCCGCTTCCGACCGCGCCGCCCCGGAATTCTCGCCGGTTCTTGCGCTGGTCGACCAGATGCCGGACGCTTTCGTGGTGGCCGACAGCAACCTCGAGATCGTCACCGCGAATGCTGCCTTTGTCGAGCTTCTTCAAGCCGCCAGCGTGGATCAGCTGCGCGGGCGGCACCTCTCGGAATCGATCGGCCGGCCGGGGATCGACCTCGACCTGATCGAGGGGCAGATCGACCAGCACGGCGCCGCGCGCAATGTCGCCACGATCCTGCGGGTCGGGAATGATTTCGAGGGCGAGCCGGTCGAACTCTCGGCGGTCCGCACCTCGGGCGAGGAGGGCTACTATGCCTTCGTGATCCGTCCCATCGGACGGCGGCTGCGCGATCTGCCGCCCGGGTCGCAGGACATGCCGCGCTCGGTCGAGCAGCTTACCGACCTCGTCGGCCGCATGAGCCTCAAGGACATTGTCCGCGAGAGCACTGATCTCATCGAGCGCCTGTGCATCGAGGCGGCGCTGTCCTACACCTCCGACAACCGCGCCTCGGCCGCGGAAATCCTCGGACTTTCGCGCCAGAGCCTCTATTCCAAGCTCCACCGCTACGGGCTTGGCAATCTGGCCGGAGACGGGGAATAGCCCCGGGCTTGAAGGCGTTTGAGCGCTGCGCCGGGCATCCCGGGCTGCGCGGGCCTGAAGGGGGTCTGGAAGGGGGGTAAGGCGGGTCTGGACCGCGATAAGCCGCACCAGATCCCGCTTCATCCCCGGCCAAAACGAATTCGGCCAGCAGGGCTGCAAATCCAACCGATCCACCCGCTTGACAGCCTCCGCCCGGACACGCCTGCCCGCCGTTAACCTACATGAACGGCCGATCTGGAGCCATACCGCGAAAAACTGTCAAAAAGTTTTGACGCTCGGGATTGTCATGATAGCTTCGGGACATGGAGCAGTCGGTAACCTCGAATCGCACCGCCTTGCACCCGGCGCAGCGATCCTCCGCGCGCCTGCGTCCCGGCGACGTGCTCGAACTTCTCAAACCCATCACCTGGTTCCCGCCGATGTGGGCCTTCATGTGCGGCGCGGTCTCCTCCGGCGCCGGGCTGGAAGGGCGCTGGTGGTTCGTCGCCGGCGGGGTCCTGCTGGCAGGGCCGCTGGTGTGCGGCACATCCCAGGCGGTCAATGACTGGTTCGACCGCCACGTCGATGCCATCAACGAGCCGCAGCGCCCGATCCCCTCCGGGCGCATCCCGGGGCGCTGGGGGCTCTACATCGCGATCGTCGCGACGCTCGTCTCCGCGAGTGTCGGCTGGCTGCTCGGCCCGCTGGTCTTCGCCGCGGCCCTCGTCGGCCTCGCCTTCGCCTGGGCCTATTCCGCGCCGCCGCTGCGCTTCAAGGCCAATGGCCTCCTCGGCCCGCTCGTCTGCGGGCTGACCTATGAAGGGCTGAGCTGGTTCACCGGCGCGACCGTGATGCTGGGCGCCGCGCCCACGGTCGAGAACGGGATCATCCTGTTCATGTATTCGCTCGGCGCCCACGGGATCATGGTCCTCAATGATTTCAAGGCGGTGGAGGGCGACCGTCAGGCGGGCCTCACCTCGCTGCCCGTGACCATGGGCGTTTCCGAGGCGGCGCGCTTTGCCTGCACCACCATGGCCTCGGCGCAGATCGTGGTGATCTGTCTGCTGGCCGTGTGGGGTTACGGCATCTCGGCGCTGGTCGTGACCGGGGTGCTTGCCGCGCAGATCGCGGCCATGCCGCGGCTGCTGCGCGATCCGGCCCAATATGCGCCGTGGTACAACGGCGTGGGCGTCACGCTCTATGTGCTCGGAATGCTCGCTGCCGCGCTCGGGCTGGGAGGCTATATCTGATGCCCGTCCGCCCGGCCGGAGCGCAATCGCGGGCGGGGTTCGGCTGGCCCGGCATCCTGCGCATCGGCATCGTCCAGGCCGCGATCGGCGCGCTGGTGATGCTGGCGACCACCGTGCTCAACCGCATTATGGTGGTCGAGCTGTCGCTCGCCGCGGCGATCCCGGCGGGGCTGGTCGCATGGCATTATGGCGTCCAGCTTGCCCGGCCGCTGTGGGGGCATGGTTCGGACAAGGGCCGCGCGCGCACGCCGTGGATCATCGGCGGTCTTGCCGTGCTGGCAGCGGGCGGATTGCTCGCGACGCAGGCGACGCTGATGCTGGCGGAGAGCTTTGCATCGGGATTTGCGCTGGCGGTGATCGCCTATGCCCTTATCGGGGTGGGCGTGGGGGCCGGGGGCACTTCGGCTCTCGCGCTGCTGGCGAGCGGCGTTGCACCCGAACGGCGCGCGGCGGCCGCGGCGGTGACGTGGATCATGATGGTTGGCGGGATCGTCGCCTCGGCGATCACCGTCGGCAAGCTGCTCATCCCCTATTCCCCGCAGCGCCTGCTGGAGGTTGCAGCCGGGCTGGCGGCGGTGATGGTCGGCCTCGTCGTCATCGCCACCTTCCGGCTCGAGCGGCAGGCCGGCCATTTCCGCGACGAGGAGAGCGATGCGCCCGCGCCCGATTTCCGCGCCGCGATCCGGGAAATCTGGGCCGAGGCTCCGGCGCGGCGCTTCACCATCTTCATCTTCGTCTCGATGATCGCCTTCTCGATGCAGGATCTGATCCTCGAACCCTTTACCGGCCTCGTTTTCGGCCTTGCGCCGGGAGAATCGACCAAGACCGTCGGCCAGTTCCATCAGGGCGGCATCCTCATCGGGATGATCCTTGCCGGGATCGGCGGCAGCGGCTTTTCCGCCCGGCGCGCCGACGGCCTGCGCCCCTGGGTGGTGGGCGGCTGCCTTGCCTCGGGGGTGGGTCTGGGCGCGCTCGGGCTGGCGGCGGTGAGCGGACCGCCATGGCCGCTCGAGGCCAACCTGATGGTGATCGGGCTTGGCAACGGCATTTTCGCGGTTGCCGCGATCGGATCGATGATGGGTCTGGCCGGTGCCGGCGAGACCACGCGCGAGGGGGTGCGCATGGGCGTGTGGGGGGCATCGCAGGCGATCGCTTTCGGCCTTGGCGGATTGCTCGGCGCGGTCGGGCTTGATCTTGCGCGCGCCTTGCTGGGCGAGGTCGGTGCGGCCTTCCAGCTGATCTTCGCCATCGAGGCGGGGGCTTTCGTGCTTGCCGCGCTGCTGGCGGTCAAGGCCACAGGCGGGGCGGCGATGCGCGCCAGCCGCAAGACAAGGGAAGGGCCGGTGCGCCCCGGGGAGCAGTTCGCATGAACCAGACGATCTACGATGCCGTCATCATCGGCGGTGGGCCTTCGGGCGCGACGGCCGCGACCGATCTTGCGCTGGCGGGCCATTCGGTGCTGCTGATCGAGCGCGGCGGGCGCATCAAGCCCTGCGGCGGGGCGATCCCGCCGCGCCTGCTCGCCGATTTCGACATTCCCCAATCGCTGCTCGTCGCCAAGGCGCGCTCGGCCCGCATGATCGCCCCCTCGGGCCGCGCGGTCGACATGCCGGTGGGCGAGATCGGTTACGTGGGCATGGTCGACCGCGACGAGTTCGACGAGTGGCTGCGCGAGCGCGCCCGCGACTGCGGCGCCGAGCGCCTGACCGCGACCTTCGAGAAGATCGAGCGGGACGACAAGCCGCACCCGATCGTCACCTTCCGCCGCACGCGTGGAGGGCCGATCGAGTCCGTGCGCGCCCGGGTCGTCATCGGTGCCGACGGCGCGCGCTCGGCGGTCGCCAGGCAGTGCCTGCCGGGGGCCGAGCGCATCCCGTGCGTTTTCGCCTATCACGAGATCATCAAGTCGCCACCGAAAAACACCGACCAGTTCGATGCCTCGCGCTGCGATGTCTATTATCAGGGCCGGCTCTCGCCCGATTTCTACGCCTGGGTCTTCCCGCACGGCGAGACGGCGAGCATCGGGGTGGGAAGCGCCAACAAGGGCTTCAGCTTGCGCGGCGCGATCGCGACGATCCGCGACGATCTCGGGCTCGAGCGCTGCGAGACGGTGCGGCGCGAAGGCGCGCCGATCCCGCTGAAGCCCCTGAAGCGCTGGGACAATGGCGCCGATGTGATCGTTGCCGGCGATGCCGCCGGGATCGTCGCTCCGGCCTCGGGCGAGGGGATCTATTACGCGATGGTCGGCGGACGGCTCGTCGCCGAGGCCTCTGCGGCCTTCCTCAGGACCGGCGAGGCCAGGCAGCTGCGCACGGCAAGGAAGCGCTTCATGAAGGAGCACGGCCGCGTCTTCTGGGTGCTCGGGGTGATGCAGTACTTCTGGTATTCCTCCGACAAGCGCCGCGAACGCTTTGTCACCATGTGCAATGACAAGGATGTGCAGGAGCTGACGTGGCAGGCCTATATGCACAAGAAGCTGGTGCGCGCGAAGCCGCTCGCCCACGTCAAGATCTTCCTCAAGGACACCGCGCACCTGCTCGGCCTGAGGCCGGCGACGCACTGACGGCGGGGGCGGGGGACATGGCTGTCCGCGCAAGGCTGTTGCAGGTGGGGCCGAGGCTGCTTAGACCTTTCGCGATGAAGCCGCTGATGATCATCCCCGTTGCTGTCGCCACCATCGCGGCGACCTGCGTGGCGGCGCTGGGGGCGACCGTGACCGATCTCGGGCCATGGTATCAGGCGCTGGCCAAGCCGGCCTGGAACCCGCCCGATGTGGTCTTCCCGATGGGCTGGACGCTGATCTATGCGCTGATCACCGTCTCCGGCATCACGGCCTGGCGCGCCGCCCGCACCTCGGCGCAGGCGGAATGGGTGCTGGGGCTGTTTGCCCTCAACGGCTTTCTCAACATCAGCTGGTCGATCCTGTTCTTCCGCTTTCAGCGCCCCGACTGGGCGCTTGTCGAGGTGGCGCTGCTGTGGCTCTCGATCCTTGCGATCATCGTCTATGCCGCGCGCTTTTCGCGGCGCGCCGCGCTGCTGCTGGTGCCCTATCTCGGCTGGGTGAGCTTTGCCGCCGCGCTCAACTGGGCGGTGGTCCAGCTCAACGCGCCCTTCGGCTGAGGCCCGCGAGGGCAGGCCAGGCAGGGGGAAGCCCGTGATCGGACAGCTCTTCGCCAGCGGCCATGCGGCCGACGTGATCCTTGCCGTCCTCCTTGCCGAAGCGCTGTGGCTGAAGGCCGCGCGGGGCTGGCGCTGGGGCAGGATCGCGGGCCTGCTCGGTCCGGCGGCGCTGATCGTGCTCGGGCTGAGGGCAGCGCTCACCGGCGCGGGTTGGTGGTGGATCGCTCTGCCCCTGGCCGCGTCGCTTCCACTCCACCTGATGGATCTGCGGTCCCGCCTGCGGGACTGAGCGCGCCTCACCGCCGCGCGCCAAGCAAAACCCGGCCGGGCCATCGCCCGACCGGGTTTTGCTTGTGCGGCTGGAAGCCGGACCGCCGGGGCCCGGCTCCTTCCCGCCTACTTGTTGCCGGCCGAGCTCTGGGCGGCCCCGGTCGGATCGTAGTTGATCGTGTCGGGAGCGTAGTAATGCTCCTGCGCCCACAGGTACCAGTTGTCGACCACCGTGCCGGTGAGCAGGATGCCGATCCCGCCGGTCAGCGTGGTCAGCACCGCGAACCACCAGGCCCAGCGGTGGATGGATTCGAACGAAGCGTTGAAACCCATCACCCAGCGCCAGAACAGCGCGCCGCGTTCGGCAGCCGTGCCGCGATCGGTGATCTGCTCGATCTCGCGTTCACCGCCGTAGCGGCCGAGTGCGAGAATGGTCGCCCCGTGCATCGCGAACAGCACCGCCGACCCGTAGAGGAAGACGATCGAGAGCGCGTGGAAGGGGTTGTAGAACAGGTTCCCGTAGACCAGCGAGAAGTTGTTGGTCCAGTCGAGGTGGCTGAAGATGCCGAAAGGCACCGCTTCTGACCACTGGCCCAGGATCATCGGCCGGATGAAGCCGAGCACCAGGTAGAGCCAGATCGCCGAGGCAAAGGCCCAGGGGATGTGCATCCCCATGCCGAGCGCCTTGGCCCGGCGGTAGGTGCGCAGCCACCAGGTCAGGATCGAGACCGTCAGGCTGAAGCCGGCCAGGATCCACCAGCCGCCCTTTTCCAGCGGAACGAAGGGGCTGAAGCCGTATTCGGGGCCCGGAGGGTTCAGCGTGAGCCAGAAGAACTCGCGCATGAAGGTCTGCGGGCTCCACCCGGCCTGGGCCCAGAAGTTGAGCCCGATGATCAGGATCGCCAGCGTCCCGAAGGCGAGGCTGACGAGCCCGGTGAAGCCGAGATAGACCGGCCCGAACTGGGCCTGTCCAAGCTTGCCGGCCCAGTAGTTGTACCCCGTGAAGGGCAGGCGGGTGTCTTCTTCCGGTGCCAGCGGGACGCCCATTTCGGGCGGCCCCTTGACCTGCACCTGCGTGAAGATGTTCTGATAAGTCGCCATGGTTCACGTGCTCCTTACGACCAGATCGGGATCTTCTTCCAGAAATCCCAGAATTCGATCCAGCTGCCGACATACAGAGTGCCGGAGATGACGATGCAGATGGCGCTCCAGAACGCGGCGCTCAGCGCCAGGAAGAGCCCCACCCGGTGGATGCCGAGCGTACCGACCGAATAGCCGATGAAGTCACGGAAGTAGGTGTCTTCGTATTCGGGGGTCTTGACGTCGGTGCCGCCGCTGGGATTGACCGCCGACAGCACCAGACCGCCATGCAGCGCGAGCGCGAGACAGTTCGTGAAGAAGAACGTGATCGCGAGCATGTGCACGGGGTTGTAGTGGAAGTTGCCGAAGGCGTAGCCCACGTTCGAGACCCACTCGAGGTGGGTCCAGATCCCGTAGGGGAAGCCGTTGCCCCACGCGCCCATCCACAAGGGACGGATGACGTTGAGCGTGACATAGGCGAAGACCGCGACGCTGAAGGCGACCGGCACATGGTAGGCCATGCCGAGCTTGCGCGAGATTTCCGCCTGCCGTCCGACCCACGATCCGAAGGCTATGACAGCGCAGCAGGTGATGATCTGCCAGTATCCGCCCTGCTTGAGCGGTGCCAGCGAGAGCCCGTATTCGACGGGCGGCGGGTTGATCGAGATCAGCCACGGGTTGAGGGTCGGGCCCTGTGTAGCAGCGGCGAAGATCAGCATGGTGCCCAAGAGGGCGCTGATGGCCGTCGTCACTCCAAAGAATCCGACATAAAACGGCCCGACCCAGAAGTCGAAGAGGTCGCCGCCGATCAATGTGCCACCGCGGACGCGGTATTTCCGCTCGAAACTAAGGAGCGCCATAGGTCCATCCTCCCCGCCGCAAGGGCGGGTTCAAAAGGTTTCGACGAGTGTTAGGAGGCAGGCAGGCGAACCTGCCCCCTCACATTTCGAGACAGGTCTATCCCGCCGCCGGAGCTTCCGACGATTCGATAGCGGCCTGAGCCGGCGCAGGCGTGCCGGGAGCGCGCTCGAGCCAGTTGTAACGATCCGTGCTAAGCAGGATGAAGTGGATGGTGAACGCCAGCACCGCGAGGCCCACATGCATGGCAACGAGAGTGCGACGGATGTCAAAATAGAACCAGAGTCTCCACATGGGAAATTCCTTTCAGTTATTGTGGTTAGCGTGGCATTCCGGCCTCAGCCGGGGTCAGCCAATTATTGGCCGAAGCCGCCGCCGATCCAGGGCTTGTAGGCCCACAGCAGGGCGTGCGCCACGAGAGCGATCACCACGTAAAGGGTGAAAGTCCCCATGAAGCCCTTGTGGATTTCCTGTGCCTCTTCAGGCGTCAGGTGAGTTCCGATACGTTCGTTCATCGGGTTGTCTCCGTTCAGTTGGGTGTGAGTGGAAGCCCGAAGGCCCC
>JACCDK011994926.1_pt1 | contig 10024 bp, 8 predicted proteins | sample 7445871 | NCBI WGS metagenome assembly JACCDK01 (sample SAMN15323436, study PRJNA562643) | freshwater metagenome | isolation source: river surface water | place: USA:Blue River Watershed | collected 2017-08-15
GCAGCAAAAACTAAAATATCTAATTTCATGGTGCAAAGATAAGAATAGTATTGAGTAGTGAGTACTCACTACTGAGTACAGGATTAATTGCTCCTTGCTCCCCGCTCCCTGCCCCTTACTCCAAGCTAATCACAATCTTTTCTATTTCAGCGTCTTCGCCGTAGGGGTCGTAATGCGACTTTAAGTTAGAACCAAATAATCGCGCGAGTGATTGCCAGAAAAAAGCCGAAAATTTACCCTTAAGGTCTTGTACCACCTTATAGGAGGTGTTTCCGGTTTGTCGGTCGATAAGTTTAATTAGAATACGGCCTTGAGTAACGGTAAGCTTTTTTAATTCGGCTTCAAACTTATCCATAATTTCTTTTTCTGTTTTGTCTATTAAAGCCTGTTGAACACGTTTATTATTCGTCATTTTTAGTTCTCTATCGAGTTTATCAAACATTTGACCGGCTAACTTAGCATATGGCCAAACTTTGGTGACATCTCTTCTAAGCTTAGTATATTGTATTTGTTGACGCTTTGATTTAAAGATTCGAGTGGTATATATATTGATAGTGGGTAACCACATGTATGGTATGGTATCACCATCGACAATTACTGCAGGAAGTATAATGGTGTCGTTTTTATTTAATGGTTTGATATATTCTTGCGCGTTCGCACCATTTAAGTTGAAATGCGTTATAATAAAGGAAAATAGAAGAAATTTAATCGATGACTTCATAACGTAATAACCAAATATCAACATTATTATTATTTTCATTTACAAAAAGCACTATTTTTTTTACATTTAGCCATGCATAAAATCGATGTAGAAGCGGAGAAAAAAGAAATACAAAAGCGATACCGCGCTTTATTGAAAGCTTGTAAGCCAACGATGGAAAAAGGCGACAAACGACAAATTCGTTTAGCCTTTGAAATGTCGGTAGAAGCTCATAAAAACATGCGACGTAAATCGGGAGAACCTTATATATATCACCCGATTGCAGTAGCGCAAATTGCTGCCGAAGAAATTGGTTTAGGCACCACTTCCATCGTGTGTGCCCTACTGCATGACGTGGTTGAAGATACCAACATCAGCTTAGACGACATTGAAAGAGAGTTTGGCAAAAAAGTGGCTAACATTATCGATGGACTAACTAAGATTTCTGGAGTATTTGATCAAACCAGTTCTATACAGGCGGAGAATTTCCGCAAAATGTTGCTCACATTGGCCGACGATGTAAGGGTAATATTGATAAAACTAGCGGATCGCTTACACAATATGCGAACGCTCGATAGCATGCCTCGCGATAAACAATTAAAGATATCGTCGGAGACCATCTATCTGTATGCACCCCTAGCCCACCGTCTAGGCTTATATGCCATCAAATCCGAGTTAGAAGATTTGTCGATGAAATACACTGAATCGACAACCTATAAGTTCATTGCAAATAAATTAAATGAGACAAAGGTTGAGCGATCCAAGTTTATTAAGGAATTTATTGCTCCGATAAAAGAGCAATTAAAAAAACAAGGCTTAGAATCAGAAATTTTAGGTCGACCAAAATCCATCCATTCCATCTGGGAAAAAATGAAGACAAAAGGCATTCCCTTCGAGGAAGTTTATGACTTATTTGCGATTCGAATTATTTTAGAATCAAGTTTTGAGAATGAAAAAGCCGATTGTTGGAAAGCCTATTCCATAGTAACCGACAAATATATTCCAAATCCTGATCGTTTGAGAGATTGGATATCATCGCCAAAAGGTAATGGTTACGAATCTTTGCATACAACCGTAATGGGCCCTAATGGAAAATGGGTGGAGGTTCAGATACGAAGTAGAAGAATGAACGAAATCGCGGAGAAAGGATTTGCAGCCCATTGGAAATACAAAGAACAAACGAATGAAAACGGATTAGACCAATGGATTCAAAAAGTTCGGGACGTGTTAAGCAGTACAGAAGCCAATGCTTTAGATTTTCTTGATGATTTTAAAATGAATTTATTTTCTGATGAAATATTCATTTTTACTCCTAAAGGTGACCTGATGAAACTACCTTTTGGTGCTACAGCACTCGATTTTGCCTTCGAAATACATAGTGATTTGGGGTCAAAGTGTATAGGAGCAAAAGTAAATCACAAATTAGTACCCCTGTCTCATAAATTACAGAATGGCGACCAGGTTGAAGTCATCAGTTCAGATAAACAAAAGCCTAAGGAAGACTGGTTAAATTTTGTAATTACGAGTAAGGCAAAAAGTAAAATTAAATCGGTAATTAAAGAACAAAAAATAAAAATTGCGGAGGATGGGAAAGAAATTCTCAATCGCAAATTAAAATCGCTTAAAATTGCAAATACCACACGAAATATCAATAAAATAACCCTATTTCTTGGCTATCAAAGCAACTTGGACTTGTATTACCATGTTGCAAGTGGTAAGGTTGATATGAAAGAACTTCGTGAATACCAATTGGCCAATAAAAAGCATAATGAGCGAAGCCCTACTAAAATAGACAAAGATGGATTAGAGCTTTACATGAAACAAATAAAAAGTAAAGATTCTGACATCTTAGTTATTGGCGAAGATTTACATAAAATTGATTATAAGTTGGCCCCCTGCTGTAACCCAATACCCGGCGATGACGTATTTGGCTTTGTAACGATTAACGAGGGCATCAAAATCCACCGCACCAATTGCCCGAATGCCATTAAGTTAATGTCGAATTTTGGCTATAGAATTGTAAAGGCCAAATGGACAGGACAGAAAGAAATTGCCTTTTTAACTGGAATACGCTTAACCGGAACGGATGATGTGGGCGTGGTTAATAACATTACTAAGGTGGTATCCAATGACTTTAAGGTAAATATGCGCTCTATAACCGTTGATAGTGACGATGGAATCTTCGAGGGAACCTTAATGGTTTACGTAAATGACACCTCTCACCTCGATAACCTTATTAAGAAATTAAAATTGGTAAACGGTGTAATTAACGTTAGCAGATTTGATACTAACAATTCCGCTTTTTAATGTGTAAAAATACTCGAACGTATTTTCCATGAATCTAGATTATTTATTTATTTTTGGGCAAGGAGAAAAGCTATATGTCTAGCAAAGAAACTATTGAGAGTGTTAAAAGAATTTTTGAGGCTTATTTAGAGAGCAGAAGTTTACGTAAAACTCCTGAACGTTATGCCATTTTAGAAGAAATCTATTCACGAAACGATCATTTTGATGTTGAGTCTTTGTACATCCATATGAAGAATCGAAAGTACAGAGTGAGTAGAGCAACCGTATATAACACACTTGAATTGCTATTATCGTGTGATTTAGTGACCAAACACCAGTTCGGTAAAAACATGGCACAATTTGAAAAATCATATGGATACAAGCAACACGATCATATTATTTGCTTAGATTGCGGTAAAGTGGTTGAATTTTGTGACCCACGCATACAACAGATCCAGTCCATGATGGGCGACTTATTGAAGTTCGAAATTACACATCATTCCTTAAACCTTTATGGGACTTGTAGCATGTTAAAAAACGATGGTAAATGCTCACGAATGAATACAAATAAAATTAACAACTAAACAAGAAATTTAATTTATAATATGCGAGTGGATGTTTTATTGGGTTTACAGTGGGGCGACGAAGGTAAAGGGAAAATTGTAGATGTTTTATGCCCTGGTTACGACTTAATTGCTCGATTTCAAGGAGGGCCTAATGCAGGGCATACCTTAGAGTTTGATGGTAAAAAATACGTATTAAATACAATTCCTTCTGGCGTTTTTAACCCTGAAACGCTTAACTTAATTGGGAATGGTGTAGTCATAGATCCCGTTATTTTCAAAAAGGAAATTGATAAACTTCGTGAAAATGGTTACGATCCAATAAAATCAGGGAAATTAGTGATTGCTAAAAAAGCACATTTAATATTACCAACCCATCGATTATTAGATGCCGCTAGCGAATCGAAAATGGGCAATTCTAAAATCGGTTCCACCCTTAAAGGTATAGGCCCTACATATGCAGATAAGATTGGCAGAAATGGATTAAGAGTTGGCGATAGTATGTTGCCTAATTTTAAAGAAAAGTATGAGAAATTACGCGATAAGCATTTAGACATTTTATCGCATTATTCAATAGACATAGACTACAAAGAATACGAAGCCCAATGGTTTGAAGGTATTGAGTTGTTAAAAAAAATGCAACAAGTTGACTCAGAACATCTGGTAAATACCTATTTAAAAGAGGGTAAAAAAGTATTAGCCGAAGGAGCTCAAGGTACATTATTGGATATTGATTTTGGTTCTTATCCATATGTGACTTCTTCAAATACAACAACCGCTGGAGCATGTACAGGTTTAGGTATTGCACCATCGAAAATTGGTGAAGTAATTGGGATATTCAAAGCTTATTGCACACGTGTAGGCGGAGGACCCTTCCCTACTGAATTAGATAACGAAATTGGAGAAGAGTTAAGAAGAATCGGTCATGAATTTGGTGCTACTACCGGAAGACCACGTCGTTGTGGTTGGATTGACTTACCTGCTTTAAAATATGCCATTATGCTTAATGGTGTTACAGAGTTAGTAATGACCAAAGCCGATGTGTTAAGTGGTTTCGAAAAAGTGAAAGTATGTACGCATTACCACTGGAATGGTGAAAAAATCGATTACATGCCATTTGATATATTATCTGTGAATGCAGAACCTATTTTTGAAGAGCTTGATGGCTGGAATGAAGATCTAACAGGAATTCGTGAAACACATCAAATTCCTGAAAAATTAATGGACTATATTAAATATTTAGAGAAAGCCTTGGAAGTACCTATTAAATATTTATCGGTTGGCCCGGACAGGCTTCAAACGTTAGTGTTATCATAAATTGTATGTTTAATATTCCTTCATCAGAGGAGAATAAATACAATTTGGTTAAAACAATAAACCAAAATAGCGATTTCTTTTGTTTACTAAATTCGAACCAATATACCGACCTGTATGGTAAAACCAATTGGAGGCTAAGTACCGGTAGAAAACATCTATTACTTACCCATGCGAAAGGAGCATTTCATAAATTAAAAGAGTTTATACTTGATAAAAGTTATGCAGGTTTTTTGGGCTACGATTTAAAAAACGATGTAGAAAAACTTCAATCAAATAATGCTGTGTTCATTCCTTTTCCAGAATTATTTTTTTTTGAAGAAGAAATCATCTTTGAAGAGAAAGAGTCGCGAATCTTATCTCAGAACTCATTCGAACTTAGTAGTACAATTTCTAAAAGTATTTATGCTGATGCTGCAACACCGGCAATTAACCACCTAGTTTCAAAAGCAGAATATATTGAAGCCATCAAAAAAATTCAACAACATATTATTGAAGGCGATGTATATGAATTGAACTATTGTATACCATTTGAAATTTCAGACATAGATATTGACCCAATCGATTTATATTTTGAGCTTAATAAAAAATCACCCAATCCATTTTCTAGCCTATTAAAAATAAACGACAAATACATCGTAAGTGCGAGTCCAGAGCGTTTTTTATGTAAGAGAAATCATCGATTGATTTCTCAACCCATCAAAGGAACAATAAAGCGCAGCGATGATCTTGAAAACGATAAGCAAGCGCTCCTAAATTCCGAGAAAGAAAGAGCTGAAAATGTAATGATTGTTGATTTGGTTAGAAATGATTTAACAAAATCCGCTAAAACTGGAAGTATTCGGGTAGATGAGTTATTTGGAATATATACTTATCCGCAATTACACCAAATGATAAGTACCATTAGTGCAGAACTTCGGAAAGATATACATATTATTGATGCCATTAAAGCAGCCTTTCCTATGGGAAGCATGACTGGAGCTCCGAAAGTAAAAGCCATGGAATTAATTGAAAAATACGAAGTATTTAAGCGCGGTGCTTACTCTGGTGCCTTGGGTTATATTGATGAACATGGAGATTTCGACTTTAATGTATTAATCCGTTCTATTTTTATCGATACAAAAAATAAAAAGCTAACCTTTAATGTAGGCAGTGCAATTACCTTAGATTCTGAACCAGCACAAGAATATGAAGAGTGTTTACTAAAAGCGAAGGCGATATTGGAAACGTTGAAGGCGAGTTAGCTAAACTGCGAATTAGCGAATTAGCGAACTTACGAACTTACGTCCTGATAGCTATCGGGATTGCGTCTCGGTGTTGAGATTGTTTTTATATACACCGAGACGCAGAATTTCTAAGAATGGTCTTTTAAGAATTAGTTTAAAGCGATTCGTTCCGTTTTAGAAACACCATCAATTGTTAATTTCAATAAGTAAATACCTGAAGTTAATTGTTGCGTGTGTGTTTCATCAATGCGCACCTCTTGCATTCCTGAACTTAAATTCCCATTGTACACTGTAGTTAGTTTTCTACCTAAAAGATCATACAATTCGACCTGAACATTTGCTTTAAACAATAAGTTAAAGCTTGCCTTGGTTTCTTTATTAAATGGATTTGGAGCTACGGATAAATTCAAATTATTCAATATTAAATTTTCAATACCAGTGGCTACTGAAATGGTAATGTTATCAATGTATATATTATTACCAGGACCACTGTTGGTAGCTAAAAATCTAATCTGAGCATTATCTTCGTTAGTATATGAACTCAAAGAAGTTTCCACTCGTTTCCATTGGCTTGGTGAGTTAGGAACAAATTCTGTAGATGATATTGCACGAGTTGCTAAACTTGCACCAGTCACATTGCTTAAGGTGTTAAATGAAAGCCCACAATTTCTTGTGATCCCAATGGTTAAACGATCTAATGATGCTGATGAACGTTGTGCATAGGCATAATCGTAGCTTAATATTGGATTGGTTGTTCCAACTAAGTTTATGGTTGGCAATAAAATTGCGCTCGCTCTACCATCGGAAACACCGAAAAATTTCATGTATACTGATGAGGAGGAATTAAAGCCAGCAGCCGTAGTTCTCAACCATTGCGATTTATTGTCGGCACGATTATAGATATCATTAGCAAATGAGTTTTCATCTTCCATATCTTGAGAAAATGGCAAATTTCTAGTTGAAACATTATCCCATATTTTCATGAAATTTTGCTTCGTGATACTATCCGCTCCTGTAGCGTTACTAACCTTTAGCTTTACGTCGTAGGTACCCGCATTTGCATAACTCACGGTAGGATTTTTATCGGTTGATGTTGCCGGGCTTCCGCCTTCAAATTCCCAGAAATAATTAACTACATCTGCACGAGTACTGAAATCACTAAAAGTATAGTTTGTATTTGTACAACCTTCTTGTCGGCGATAAAAATTTGCCAACGGTACACATGGAGGGGCGTTGTACCCGTCGTTTGTTCCAGTAGCAATTAAGTTGGCTGCTGAGTACAAATTAGATCTACTGTTTTGACTTCCATTCCATACTACATCCATACGAGTTTTTTGTCCTAAACTAAACATGTTTTGACAATTACCATCGGTATAGTCCATATAATTCTCTGTCATTTCAATAGCATTACCAGCACAAGTAGATACTTTATTTTTAGGACAGCCATCGTTTGCAGCTGAATGTGGAGGCGTATCATTAACAAAATCGGTAGCACAGGTGCCATCACCCCAAATATGTCTTAAGTTTAAGGAATGACCAATTTCATGTGTCAATGTTCTCCCATAATTGTTAAAGCTAGGAGTATTTCCACATACGCTGTGTTTCAATAAAACGCCATCTGTTAAATTACTTCCGCCTGGAAATTGTGAACGACCTAAAATAACACTTCCTGCAGGTGCACCTGAAATACTTTCAACTACCCAAACATTGAAGTATTTATTATTGGGCCATCTACTTAATGCTTTTATATTGTCATCAGCATCATAAGTTAAATCGGTTTGTACGCGAACAATACCATCGGTACAATTTCCATTGGGATCCAATTTTGCCAATCGGAATTCAATCTCACAATTAGCAGCTATAGCTTTATACAAAGGATTCGTTTCATTAGTATCTGGATTTAAGCGTTGAAAATCTTTATTTAAAATATCCACTTGTTCTAGTATTCTTTCCTTTGGAATATTTTCTACGCCGTTATTATGAAAAATATGGAAAACGATTGGAATGACTCTTTTCACTTTTTGACCCGACTTTTGACCATTCAAAAGATAATTTTCATATTCCTGTTCAAGAATTTGTTGGTTAATTATAAATTGAGGGTCTTTCATTTGAACGTTTTGCATGTACTCATGTGTTGCACATGGTATCACTTTTTGATCTTGGGCAAAAACGGTTGAAATAAGGGTAATAGTGATCAATGTCACGCAAGTGATGATTTTTTTCATTGTGTAAAAATTTTGAGTCATGATGAAGGTACTAGGCTTTACTTTCTGTTTTCTTTTTAAAAATATTGGCTTTAGATTCTTTTCCTTTGAGTAATCGTTCAATATTTTTCTGATGAGTGAACATTACTAATATACAAACAGAAATAGCAAATAAAAGTTGGGTCTTAGTGGTAGTTTCATTAAAAAAAATAATAATATTCACTGGAAACATGAAGCTAGCTACCATGGAACTTAATGAAACATATTGTGTGAGTAGTAGAACGATTAGAAATACACCACATGAAATTAGGGATGCCTCCGGATGTACTGCGAGTATCATACCAAATAAGGTAGCAATACCCTTTCCTCCTCTAAATCCTGCGAAAATGGGGAAAATATGTCCAATTACAGCTGTTACCCCTAGCACTAATTGTAGGTTAGCAAAAGGGACTGAACCAGGAACATAATTTCCGACGAAATAAACAAGATTAGTTGCTGTAAAACCTTTTAGAATATCTATGATTAACACAGGTATCCCTGCTTTTTTACCAAGAATCCTAAAGGTATTGGTTGCTCCAGCATTACCACTACCATATTCACGCACATCGATACCATAAAAAGCTTTTCCTATCCATATAGCGGTTGGAATAGAGCCGTATAAGTAAGATACTAAAAGTGCTATGGAAGTACTGAATGATAACATAGTTAGGCTCTAAAATAAGAATTTTCTATGCTAATCATTAATTAAATTGTCTTAAAGAAATAACTCATTCAATCACAGCTTTTAAGCTAAGATCTAGTGATTTCACCGAATGGGTTAAAGCTCCCATAGAAATACAGGTTACACCGAGTTCGGCGTATTGAATAACATTTTGGCTTGTAATGCCTCCAGAGGCTTCTGTTTCGTATTGATCACCTACTAATTCAATTGCTTTTTTTAAATCTTCGAAACTAAAATTATCGAACATTATTCGCACAAAACCTCCCTCCTTGAGCGCTTCTTTTACCTCCTCTAAGGTACGTGTTTCAATTTCAATGGGTAAACTTCTACGTGTATCTTTCAAATATTGTTTAGCATTTTTCAATGCATTAGTAATTCCACCAGCGTAATCAACATGGTTATCTTTAATTAAAATCATATCGAATAGTCCAAAACGATGATTATAACCGCCGCCTATTAAAACAGCTTCCTTTTCTAGAAAACGTAAGCCAGGTGTGGTTTTGCGGGTATCTAAAATTCTACATTTTGTGTGAGCGACCGTATCGACAATTTTTCGGGTAGTAGTGGCTATTCCCGACATACGTTGCATGATGTTGAGCACCAATCGCTCTGCTTTTAATATAGAGTGTGCACTTCCTTGAACATATAAAACGGTATCGCCTGGTATGACAAGGTCGCCATCATTGAGTAATACTTCTACCTTTAGTTGAGGGTCGAAGCGATGAAATATTTTAACAGCAAGTGCTACGCCCGCAATGATACCTGACTCTTTAACTAGAAGTTTAGCTTTATTCGAAGTGCCTGAAGGAATGGTTGATAAGGAGGTATGGTCACCATCGCCGACATCTTCGATGATACAAGCATCAATAAAATCAAAAAGTTGTTTTTCAGTGTAATAATTCATCCTATAATTTGCCATATAAATATGGGCGTAAATTAGGAAAATTTATCGATTACGCTCTTGTTCAAAGCGCATTTCTTGCACATAGGTACCGGCCTCTGAGGTTCTA